>Ga0310690_10010130_pt1 | contig 11747 bp, 9 predicted proteins | sample AusTroGonzalo_MG_2_FD_207661 | JGI IMG/M metagenome (GOLD analysis project Ga0310690, IMG submission 207661) | Bovine rumen microbial communities from tropical cattle in Woodstock, Queensland, Australia - Gonzalo_04 (v2) (version 2) | ecosystem: Host-associated > Mammals > Digestive system >...
TGGCATGAAGGTAGTTGACTGCGGCGTAGGACTTTTCTCAATGCATGCTCCGCAGGAAGTAGCCGGAAAGCTAGACATATATATGGCATATAAAGGCTACAATGCTTTCTTTATGGACAAGAGATAATAAAAACACTGAACGCAAAAAGCATTAAGGCGGAAATATGAAAAAAACATTCTGGCACATAATCATTTTTATAACGTCAGCAGCATTTTTTCCAACTGCTGCCCTGGCAACAAAAACTCCTTATGTGCCAGATGTTTCCAAGGCCCAGAAGATAGAGTATGCTCACGAGACTGTGGTCATACCCTATCGCTGGACTACAGAAAACATAACAAAAAACCTGATAAGGGCAGATTTCAGCTATCAGAAAACGCCAGAATCCACTTGTTCAGGGAAAACAGTATGGGCGGACTTTACAATACAGACAGACATTGCCCCATGCTTTGAGCCGGAAGAGAAATTTTATAAATTTGTGCGTTTTGCAACAGTAGACAATGTGCCAGGCAAGCTTTACAGAGCGAAAAAAGACAGCGGAGAAGAAACAGGACTATTGCCAGGCGGTTCAATAATGAAATTTCTTCTTAATAGAAATAAGCGATGCTATATAATGACTTTCACTACCTGCGAAAAATGGGTGCCCCGCTTTTTCCCAGATTTCAAGCTTATTTTAGATAATTTTAAATCTTATAAATAGAGGACAAACAAATGACAGGCATAAAACTTTTTGTCACAGGCGGAACATTTGATAAAGAATACAATGAGCTTAAAGGCGAACTTTTTTTTAGGGAAACGCATATTCATGAAATGCTTACCCTTGGCCGCTCAAGGCTGCGCATAGATGTTGAGACTTTAATGATGATTGACAGCCTGTACATGAAAGAAGAACACAGAAAGCAAATACTGGACGCATGCAATAATGCGAAACAGAATAATATATTAATCACGCACGGAACAGACACTATGCCTGAAACGGCAAGATACCTAGGCCCAAGGATACAAGATAAAACAGTAGTGCTTACGGGCGCAATGGTGCCATATAAATTTGGTTCTTCAGACGGACTTTTCAATCTCGGTTCTGCCCTTTCATTCGTGCAAATACTGCCGCATGGAGTGTATATAGCAATGAACGGACGCTGCTTTCCATGGAATAATGTGCGCAAAAACAAGGAAAAAGGCGAATTTGAGGAAATAGGATATAAAGACCTTTAAACTTATTCCAAGAATAATATCATAAGAGCATAAAATAAAAAACCGGATTTTCATCCGGTTTTTTTATTTAACTGTTAACTTACATGAACAGGCAATCTAAAAAATTATTCAGCTTACACGATTGTTTTTTCCATAAGCCATAATAAACTGCTGTTATATTATTTCAGCCGCAAGCCCAGCTTATCCAAAATGGTCTTATGATCTTCCCACTTGGCTTGGCTCTTGTCATTTAAGAAAAAAGAAGGTTCCCCAGAGCCGTCAATCCATACTGCGGCAGAGCCTTTAATGCCTCCAAGAACAGAAAAAGCCTTTTCCTTTCCCATAACAGCCAAGGCGGCAGATGAAAGATAATTTTCCTTGCCGAATTCCGGGAAATATACCGTAAGGCTGGAAAAATCTTTAAGAGGATATCCGGTTTTGAGATCAAGTATATGGGAATATTTTTCCCCCTCTATTTCCACAAAGCCATCCCTGCCGGAAGATGATATTACCGCGCCATGCGAAAAAACGAAACTGCCCATTTTTTTGCCTGTTACAGTATTTACCATATTATATTTCCAGCCGCTGCCGCCGTATGCCAGCATATTGCCTCCAAGACGCATTTCCACCGGATATGTTATGGAAGCCTTAGACAAAAGCTTATAAGCCCTTTCAAAGCAATAACCGCGCAACAGGCCGCCCAAATTTATTTCAACCTTTTTTTTCAGGCGCACAGCCCTTTCTGAATGGTCAATTTCTATATTTTCAGACCCCATAAGCGAAAGAGCTTTCTCTATGTCTTTGCGGGCCGGAAGCTTCTTGCTTGCTGCTGCATCCCGCCATAAAGGCCATAACGGGGCAAATGTTATGTCAAAAGATCCTTCAGTAATGCGGCTGTAATCAATGGCAACCTGCAGCAGCTCCAAATACTCGGCATCAGCCTTAACCCATTCCGCTGTGCCTTTTTTATTAATCATTGAAGTTATGCTATACGGATCCTCATAGTTAAACTCTTCCGAAATGCGAGTCCACTCATTAAACACAGCATCAGCAATCATTTTTCCTTGAGCATTGGTAGTGCCATAAACTTTTATCTGCGCAGGCACGCCGAGCATAAATGTTTTCTGAATATAGGCATTTTCTTTATCTTCGGAACCGCAAGCAGCAAGGAAAACTGACAAAAAGCACAATAGGATTTTTTTCATAAAGCCACCTTAAATATTAAAATTCAGGAATGCGCTTTATGGCTTGCGCATCCCTGAAATAATGTTTTAGCGTTTAAGCGCAATGCGGAAAAGCACTCCGCCCATAAACAGGAAGAACAATGCTCCCAACAGCTCATATCCGCCCTGGCCCAAGCCTTTTACTAGGGCAGCCTGGCAGTTGAGCGCATCCATAACTGCTGGCCAGAAAACCGTAACGATTGCAACCACTACGCCGAAAAGAGCGCCTCCTGCTACAAGGCCTGTGGAGAACAGGCTGCCTTTGCCAAGGTCCGCATCTTCATCTGCAAGGCCTTTGCGTTTGGCAACCATATTTGCGGCACCTCTAACGAGGCCGCCAGCGAAAATAGGCAGAGTGGTGGAAAGAGGCAAATAAAGCCCCACTGCGAAAGACAGAGCGGAAACGCCGCAAAGCTCAATCACTATGGAAATGAATACGCCGACAATGACGAACTGCCAATCCAGATTGAATGAAAGCAGGCCTTTTATAAGCGTAGCCATAAGCGTTCCCTGCGGTGCAGGGAATTTATCAGAGCCAATGGCATGAGTTATTCCTTGAGCGGCCATTTCCGCAGTCGGGGTATCCAGAATCTGAACTGTCCAGCCGATAACAGCTGCCGAAACCACTGCGCCAATGAAAAGGGCAAGCTGCTGATATTTGGGCGTAGCCCCGACAATATAACCAGTCTTTAAATCCTGCGAAGTAGCGCCGGCATTTGCCGCGGCTATGCAGATCATCCCGCCCACTACAAGAACCATAGGCTCATACAGCATGCCAGTCCAGCGCACCGCAATGAAAATAAGCGAAGTTCCCATAATTGTGGCAATTGTCATGCCGGAAATAGGATTTGATGAAGAACCTATTATTCCCACGATGCGGCTGGAAACTGTAACAAAGAAGAATCCGAACACTATCACAAGCAGGCCCAAAAGCAGCTTGCTGAAAAAGCCGTTGCCGGGAATAAGAGGCAAAAGAGCTATAAGCAGCACCAGAACGGCAGAGCCGATGATAACAGTAAGTATTGAAAGATCTCTTTCAGTGCGTGAGGAGTTTTCCTTTTCCTGGCCGCGATTCTTCAGGGCAGCGAGACTGCCCTTGAAAGAGCTGATTATGGTAGGAAGAGTTTTAAGCAAAGTGATGAAACCGCCTGCAGCTACGGCGCCTGCGCCTATCTGGCGAACATAAGCCTTGTAAACGGCAGAAGCTGTGCTGGCAAAGGTATGCGTAACAGGATCCCAGCCTCCGGGGCCGCCTGGCAGCGCAAGATCCTTAAGTTCTCCGAGCTTTACAAGCTGGCCTGCAATAACATCCGGCGGAACGAGGCTGGCAAGCAAGGGAATGAGCCCCAGCCAGGCAAGAACGCCGCCGGCAACAAGCACGCCAGCAATCTTAGGGCCGATTATATAACCGACTCCCATATATTCAGGAGTTATCTCTCCGCTAACGACCGCTGAAGGGAAAAATTTATTAGCCTGAGATGTTGCCCATTCTGGAGCTTCGGCAATTACATGAATTACCTTCTGCAGCATGGCATAAATAAATGCGAAGCCAAGCCCCTGATAAGCTGTTTTTGAGAAATCACCGCCTTTTTCACCGGCTATCAGCACAGAAGCGCAAGCCGTTCCTTCCGGATACGGCAGATGCCCGTGTTCCTGCACAATAAGGGAACGGCGCAGCGGAATCATCATCAGCGTGCCGAGTATGCCGCCGAACATGGCCAAGGTAAATATTGTCCAATAATTAAAGAAAGCAGGCCCATTGCTGCCAGCAGAAAGGAACAGGAATCCTGGCAGAGTAAACACCACGCCTGCGGCAATTGATTCGCCGGCAGAGCCTGTTGTCTGAATTATATTATTTTCCAGAATAGTGGTATGAAAGAGCTTGCGGCCCAAAGAAATGGCAAGCACAGCAATTGGAATTGATGCTGACACAGTCAGTCCCGCCTTAAGGGCAAGATAAACCGTAGACGCGCCAAAAATAATTCCGAACATGGCGCCAAGAAGAATGGATTTTACAGTAAATTCCGGCAGCAGAGTAGAGCCTGGGATAAAAGGCTGAAAATTTCCGCCTGCCTTTTCAATTTCTTTTGACATAGCAGCTCCTGAAAAATTTAAAATAACTGTACTTCATAATTATTGTATAAAAAAATATTAATAAAGAAACCTGTTTTTTTAGCCTATGTTATAAATAAGCATTGACAGCAAAAAAGCAATGCCTTATTTCATACAGCTTTTTCGCTATATATAAGAAAAGTACTGATTTTATATAACTGAAAACCGGCTTTCCTTTCCGCTAAAATATGCCTGGCACTATGCCAATGCCTTTCTCTATTTCAGCAAGGCGGTAAACGCCAGTATTTTCAAGCAGTTTTCCCGCAGGGCAAGGGCTGTCTTTTAGGAAGAATGGAGTATCAAGGTCTATGAAATCAAAACCGCCAAGACCGCCGGCAAATTCCGCCGCAGCAAATGACGACAGTTCGCTTTCCATCATTTCTCCTATCATAAGCTTAATTCCGGCAGAACGGGCCAATGCCCATGTTTCCCTGGCCCGCATAAAGCCCAGTTTAGTAAGTTTTATATTAACGGCTTTCACGCATTTTCGGCGTATAAGCTCAAAAACATCATCCAGGGAATATGCAGATTCATCTGCGCATATTACCAGCGGCAGCTTTTCCGTAAGATATTTTAATCCTTCAAAATTCTCTTTTTTCACCGGCTGCTCAACCAGTGCGGGCTTAATTCCTCTGCGCAGCAGCTCATTAAAAAACTTCTCAGCATCTTCCGGAGAATATGCGCAATTAGCGTCTATGATTAATTTTGCCGACGGAGCAGCCTCCTTAACAGCAATGAGTCTTTTTATATCTTCGTCAAAATCTATGCCCACCTTGATTTTGAAATCCTTAAAGCGGCATTTGGTTTTAGCCATAAAATCCCTGGCTTTCTCTTCAGAGCCTATTACAACAGTTATGTCAGTGCGCACAGAATTTTCCTTGCCGCCATAGTACTGCCACAGGGAAATGCCCTGAAGGCGGCAGGCAAGGTCAAGCACGGCAAGTTCCAGGCCTGACATAGCCGCGCGGTTTTTATCCAGGCTTTCTTCCAGATAATTGAGAATTTTAAGATAATCCGCGGCATCCCGGCCTACAATTGAAGCGCAGGCTTTTTTAAGATTTTCTTCTGTCTGCTCTACGGTTTCGCCTGTAATATGCGTAGCTACTGCCGCTTCTCCGTAGCCGCATACCCCGCCGGAAGTTTTAAGCATAACAGCCACATTGGCAAGGCTTTTATGGCTGCCGCTTGAAATGGTAAAAGGCATGAACAGCTCCGCATTTAATTTCTTTACCTCAAAAGATTCTATTACCGTTTCTTTCATTTAATTTTCTCCAGACGGCCATTCTCCATGCGAAGCACACTGTCTGCCTCAAAGGCGGATTTTTCATTATGCGTGACCATTATCACAGCAGTGCCACTATCCGCTATGCGCCGTAAATCTTTCATTATAAGCTCTGAATTTGAAGGATCCAGATTGCCAGTAGGTTCATCCGCTATAAGAAGTTCCGGCCCATTTCTTAAGGCCCGCATCATGGCGGAACGCTGCTTTTCCCCTCCTGAAATTTCCATGGGGAATTTGTCTGCAATTTCTTCTAAATTAAAGCGTTTAAGAAGTTCCGCTGCCGAAGTTTTGCTGCCCTCATCTTTTTCTTCAGCTTCTTTTTTAACTGGAATTTTTTCTTTTGCCTTTTTCTGCGAAAGAAGCATTGCAGGCATTTCTATATTTTCCGTTACGGTAAATTCCGGCAGCAGGGAATCAAACTGGAAAACAAATCCCAAGTGCATAAGACGCAGCTCCGCCTTGCGAAGCTCGTCCGCCTTGCCCATATCTTCGCCGAACAGATAAACTTTTCCGTTATACTCATGGTCAAGCAGTCCTATGATGTTAAGCAGTGTAGATTTGCCAGACCCGGACGGCCCGACGATGGAGACGAATTCCCCCCGCCTTATTGAGAAATCAAGGTTTTCCAGCACCTTTATTTCTTCCCGCCCTTGCTTATAAGACTTGTTAAGTCCCTTTATTTCCAAAATTGTCTGTTTTTCCATAATGAAACTAAACCTTAAAACAGCGCAGCTTCTTTTGCTGCTTTTCCGCATTCTCTATTCTGTGCTTGGCAGCATTAAAATAATTCTTTTAAAGCTCATAGACTATGAAATTTTTTTCAGGTTTCATATTCTGTTTTATTGCCCCAAGCATTTTCCTTCAACTATTAATTGAAGATTTCTTAAAAATTCCGCTAACCGTACCTTATGGCATCCATAGGGCTTATGCGACTGGCCCGTATTGCGGGATAGACCGTGCTTGCCATGCACAGAGCATAGCTTACAAATGCCGTAAGCAGAATATCCGAAATGCGAATGTCAACCGGCACCTTGGTTATGTAATAAATATCCGACGGCAGCTGTATCACAGGATATGTGCCTACAAACCAGGAAATGCCTATTCCCAGGACAAGGCCTATCGCAATGCCGGACAGGGCTATCATATTTCCTTCCCACAGGAAAATTCCCCTTATAACAGAAGGACTTGCGCCCATGGAACGAAGTATGCCTATGTCCCGCAGCTTCTCCACGCTCATCATAAGCAGGTTTGAAGCTATGTTAAAAGTGGCTACCAGAATTATTATGGAAAGGATCAGCCCCATAACGAATTTTTCAAGACGCAAAGCCGCAAACAGATTTCGGTTCATGTCTTCGTATGTTTTAACAACCCTGCCGCGGCCCAGCATTTCCCTAAGAGCAACAGCTTCCTCAGGAGAATCATTTATGTTCCGCATTTTTATGCCCAGGCCTGTTACAGCCCCTGAATAGCCGAAGAAGTCTTCCGCAGCCTCTATGGGGCAATAAGCCATAGTATTGTCAAACTCATAATAGCCTGTTTTTATAAGGCCTGTTACCTTAAATTTCTTCATCTTAGGAAGCACGCCCATTGCGCCGGCTGCGCTCTGCGGCGAAACAAGCACCACCTCATCTGAAAGCCATATATCCAGATTATTGGCAAGCTCTTCTCCAAGAACTATTGCAGGCGGCTCTCCTTCCTTAATGAGATTGAAATTATCCCAGCTGCCGTATGTAAGGGATTTATCCAGATTATTTATTCCCTTTTCAAGTTTGGCGCTAAGGCCTTTAACAGCTACTCCGGCAGTGCGGCCTTTGGAAGCAAGAATTGACTGGCCTAACACAAAGGGAGCGGAGGCCTCAGTTTTTTTATTTTCAGCAATCTTATCCCTAAGATCATGCAGCTCATCTCCGTCAAAACGGCCATATATGGTAACATGAGCCTGAGCATCAATAACCTTTTTCTTAATATCGCTCTGAAAGCCATTCATTACAGCCAAGGTTATTATAAGCGCGGCAACCGCAAGCGTTACTCCCGCTACTCCTATAACGGTTGTAATCATGGAAAAAAGGCCTTTTCTCTTTGCGAGAAGATAGCGCTTCGCTATGAAAAAAGAAGCTTGCATAAGCTATTCAGAAAAGTAAAGCCCTGCTATGCGGCATGGCATCATTCCTGCTCGCTTCCAGCAGGCTTCAGCAGAGGGAAAAGTATAACTTCTCTTATTGAAGCATTGCCGGTAATTATCATGGCAAGGCGGTCTATTCCTATGCCTATGCCGCCCATTGGAGGCATGCCATATTCCATTGCCTCTACAAAGTCTTTGTCAAGAATATCAACCTCTCCGTTTTTTTCTTCCAGCTTTTGCCGCATTTGCTCCTGAAGCCTGCCTTTCTGGTCAGCAGGGTCATTGAGCTCGGAATAAGCATTAGCCAGCTCAGAGCCTGCTATGAAAAATTCAAAGCGCTCAACAATGCTTTCATCTCCAGCCTTGCACTTGGCAAGCGGAGTAATTGCCGTAGGATAGTCCATTATAAAAGCCGGGCGTTCCAGTTTATTCACTATAAGCTCGTCCATTATATTGTCAAAAAGCTTGGCAGCCGGCATATCTTCCGGGAGATTCAGATTAAGCCTCTTCGCAAGGCTTACAAGAGCCGCTCTGTTAAAAGATTTACCATTCAGCACATTATGAATGTCTTCGCCTGTGGCTTTCTGCCAGGCTTCAGGCAGGCGCACTCTGTCAAAAGGAGGCTTTATGTTTATGGTCTTGCCGTCATATTCCACTGTATCCTTGCCTATTATTTCTATGCAGCGCTCAAATATTTTCTCAAGCAGCTCTGCCATGCCATTATAGTCTGAATAAGCCTTATAAGCCTCAAGAGTGGTAAATTCAGGATTATGGCGAGTGTCTACTCCTTCATTGCGAAAAACTCTGCCTATTTCGTATGCGCCGTCAAAGCCGCCGATAAGCATTTTCTTAAGCGGCAGCTCGGTGGCTATGCGCATAACGAGATTATTCTTATAGGCATTGTGGAAAGTCTCAAAAGGGCGGGCAGAAGCACCGCCAGCCTGGGACAGCAGAATAGGCGTTTCCACTTCCAGCAGGCCTTCTTCATTCAGAACAGACCTTATGGCCGCGACCATTCTTGAACGGGTTATAAAAATATTTCGGGTATTCTCATTTGTAAGCAAATCAAGATAACGGGCGCGATACCTTGTTTCAGGATCTGTAAGGCCATGGAATTTCTCAGGCAGAGGCCGCACTGCTTTGGCTAGAACAGTAAGCTTTTCCGCATGTATGGTCAGTTCTCCAGTCTTTGTTACGAACAGTTTTCCTTCTACGCCTATGAAATCGCCAGTGCCAAGCAGTTTTTTAAAGACATTATACATTTCCTCGCCGACATCATCTTTTTTCACATAAATCTGCATTTTGGCAGTGCCATCTTTTATATGGGCAAAACTGGCTTTGCCCATAATGCGCATGAACATAATTCGTCCAGCAACAGAAACATGGCTTTCGGGAGCAAGCTTTTTGGCTTCAGCCAATTTATGCGTTATTTTAAAACGGTGCGGGAAAGGGTCAATTCCTTTTTCCCTAAGCGCCTGTATTTTGGCATAGTTATTAGCTATTATGTCATCAATGCCGGAAGAGTTTTCCGGCTTAAGCTGTCCCTGAACATTATTGTCTTTCATTTTAAATTCAAAATCCTTTTAATCTAATACAATTATAAAAAACTAATATAAAATATATTTTAGCAAATAAGTAAATTTATTAATGGTCACAGAAAATATTGCCAATAGAGCAAAATCAAGAAGAAGCTTATTTTGAAAGCATAAGCAAAAAATGAGCTTTGCTGAGAATAATGAAAAGTTTATTTCAGCAAAATGGGGAGGCGGCCTTTTGGCTCTATTATTCCCGTAAGGGCTTTGCCTGCGGCAGACATCGCCGGAGCAGTCATTCCATATAGCACCATTGCGCAATTTGCTTCAGGATAATTCAGCATATCATAAGGGCTCATCAGGCTAAGAAGCACAGACGGCTTGCCTGTGCGCAATAGCTGTTTTATCATGTCTTTCTGCGAAGCGTTTTGCGCAGCTGCCCATTGAAAGCTGCCTATTATTAAAGTGTCGGCCTTAGCTGCTGCTGCAAGAATCTGGCTGCGTTCCTTGTCTCTCACGCCAATATTGTAATAGTACTGGGTAACATCATAACCGTTTACGAGAAATTCCTTGTAAAGCTGTATGGCATTGTTCGCAAAACGCTGCGGGGCGAATATAATTATAGCCACCTTGCTTTTTAACGGAATCGGCAACACATTTTTGCGGTCTTTAAGCAAGGTTACAGCCTGCTCTGATATTCGGTTAGTTATTTCAAGATATGCTTTGTCCGCATCAGCGTCAGATTCTTGTGTTTCCTTTTTAAGCAGGCCTGCCCTTTCCTTGGCTGCCATGATTTTAGTATAGGCTTCATCTATGCGGCTCAAAGGGATATTTCCTTTTTCCACTTGAGAAACTATTTCGCCCAAAGCTGCCTTAAAATCACCCTTTCCTAAAAGAATTATGTCAGCCCCAGCCTTTGCTGCCGCAGCTGCCGCTTTTCTTATGGAAAGCTTAGATGTTATGCCGGACATGTCAAGGCTGTCTGTCATCACAATGCCTTCATATTTCATGTCATCTCGTATCATGCCCTGGATTACGCTTGAAGACAAGGTGACCGGATTAACGGGATCCAGCTTTGAAAAAAGTATATGGACAGTCATTATTCCGTCAACGCCGCTCTTCATGGCCTCCCTGAACGGGTACAGGTGCGTGTCATTTATCTCCTCGGCAGTCATTTTTATTTCCGGCATTTTTTTATGAGTGTCTTCATAGGTAGCGCCATGGCCCGGAAAATGCTTTGCTATGGTCATTATGTTTGCGGCCTTAAAGCCATTAATTATTGCCTTGCCGAGTTCTGCGGTTTTTATAGGATCAGCACCAAGAGAGCGCACGCCTATTATGGGATTTTTCGGATTTGTGTTTATGTCAAGAGCAGGAGCAAGAGCCATGTTTATACCGGTTTTGCGAAGTTCCTTGCCTGCAAGATAAAAAAGCGTAGCTGTGTCGCTGGCATTATTGGCCGCTCCGAGCATCATATTAGTAGGCAGCTCCAAAAGCCCCAGAGTAGTTGGAACATATACGCTGCCTCCTTCATAATCCACAGAAATGAATAAGGGAGGAAATCCGGCAGATTTTGCTTTCTGCTGAAGCTTAGCCGTTATTTTTTTAGTCTCTTCAAGGGAATATGAGCCCCATTGAAGCTGAACGGCTCCCAAACCTGAAAATGCCGCATACTCAGCAGCGGATGTATCTGCCGCATCTACAGAAATCATAAGCATCTGCGCTACTTTCTCTTCTAATGTAAGACCCTGAGAAATGAAAGCTTGCTCTGATTCGGTAAATTCACGGCGGCCTTTGCCTTCTCTTTTCTTCTTATTTACATTTGCCGAAATGCCTGCTTTTTCTATGGTCATGTTCTTAAAATTTTCAGGAACAGTTGCCGATATTGTGCTTTCAGCATTATTGCTATTTGCTAACTGCTCCTGAGAGTCTGCCTGTTCATGCGAGACAGGATTCTCCTGAGAAAAAGCTGGAAACGGATAAGTTAAAGCAAAAAAAGAAAATAAAATTGAAACAAGAAATCTAGTCATTTTATATAGCAGCGCACACATCGCCTATTACAATTATCACAAATTAAAGATTAATTAAGCAAGGCTTGATAATGTAAAGCTTTGCATTCTTTCTTAAAGAATATATGCACCGTTATAAATATAAACTACAAAGCTCTGTTAAAGAAGCGCATTGACAGCGGCTGCTTTATAAATACAATGGCTTTCTCAGCCTGAACTTGTTTCAGGAGTTCCTTAAACCGTAAAAAAGATGAAATAAATTCAGCATGACGGTA
>Ga0310690_10010133_pt1 | contig 11744 bp, 9 predicted proteins | sample AusTroGonzalo_MG_2_FD_207661 | JGI IMG/M metagenome (GOLD analysis project Ga0310690, IMG submission 207661) | Bovine rumen microbial communities from tropical cattle in Woodstock, Queensland, Australia - Gonzalo_04 (v2) (version 2) | ecosystem: Host-associated > Mammals > Digestive system >...
ATTCCATCTATACATTCGGGATGGTTTGTTGGACACTCTATGGTATTTACCTGAATTCCCTACCTATGATGATTTTTAACAGCATATCTTGTATCTTTTCCGTGATAATCCTTTATACGATCATAAAAGAGAGGGGTAAAAAATGAGAAAAAAGAAAATCAGTTTTATGTGCACGGCTTTTCGGGATGGTTTTCAATCCTGTTTCGGTTCCCGGGTTCTGTCAAAAGACTATTTACCCGTTGTACAAGAGGCCGTTAAAGCCGGTATTGACAATATCGAATCAGGGGGTGGTGCCTCTTTCCAATCGGCTTTTTTCTATAATAACGAAAATGCATTTGATGTTATGGACGCATTTAGAAAAATCGCCGGATCAAAAGTCAATTTACAAACCCTGGCCCGCGGGGTCAATGTGGTGGCTTTGGATTCACAAAGTTCGGATATGATTAATCTGCATGCAAAACTCTTCAAAAAACACGGCGTTTCAACCATTCGCAACTTTGATGCCCTTAACGATCCCGAAAATTTAAAATATAGCGCCGAATGCATCAAAAAAGCAGGTTTAAAGCATCAACTATGCATCGCGGCCATGTCTTTGCCGCCCGGTGCAACCGGTGCCCATACGGCCGATTTTTATGAAGAGCGCCTGAAAAAATTCATTAAGGCCAAAATCCCCTTTGATTCGCTTTGTTTTAAAGATGCCTCAGGAACTTCGGTACCAAGTGTTGTCTTTGATACCATTAAACGTGCCAGAAAATTAGTTGGCAGCAAATGCCCGATTGAATATCATTCTCATGAAACAGCGGGTGTGGGACTTGCCTGTTATTTGGCCGCCATTGAAGCCAGTGCCGATATTGTGGATCTGTCTTTAGCACCCGTTTCGGGCGGAACCTGTCAGCCGGATGTAGCAACCCTGTGGCATGCATTAAGAGGATCTGATTATGAATTGGCTTGCGATATTGACGCCATCATGCGTGTGGAAGAAGCGTTAAAAGAGGCGCTGTCGCCTTATTTCCTGCCGCCGGAAGCCTTACATGCGGATCCCAGGATCCCTTGGTCACCGATGCCGGGTGGCGCCTTGACGGCCAATACACAAATGTTACGGGATAACGGCCTGATGGACAGATACGGAGAAATCATTGTTGCCATGGAAGAAGTCGTCCGAAAAGGCGGATTTGGAACATCGGTGACACCCGTCAGCCAATTCTATTTCCAACAGGCTTTCAATAACGTCATGCAAGGGCCTTGGAAAAAAATTGCCGAAGGATATGGCAAAATGGTCTTGGGGTATTTCGGTAAAACACCGGTGGAACCTGATAAAAAAGTGGTTAAAATCGCTTCGGAACAATTGGGTTTAAAACCGACAAAAGAGCCGGTATTGACCCTTAACGATAAAAACCCGAATAAATCACGGAAACATTATGAACAACTGCTGACGGAGGCAAACTTGCCCATCACGGACGAAAATGTCTTTATTACGGCAGCTTGCGGGGACAAAGGGATTAACTTTTTGCTCGGAAAGGGCAAAATCGGTGTTCGCTATAAAGAGCAGCCTAAAGCAAAATCAGATTCCTATCATGTGGCCGTAGGCGGTGAAACTTTTGATGTCAAATTGAACGGAGATACTGCCCTCATCAACGGGAAGCAATATCCGATCAATATAGCGGCAGCCGGGAAAAGAGTATCCGAAAAACCGACACCCCAGTCACAGGGCAAAACCATTGTATCAGCAGGGACTCCGGGAATTGTAACACAAATTTTGGTCAGCGAAGGAGAACAGGTCAAAGCCGGTCAAAACCTGTGTGTTTTGGAAGTGATGAAAATGGAAACATATACCAAAGCCTCGGGTAACGGCCAAATCAAAAAAGTCCTGGTCAAAAAAGGAGATTCGGTCAAAGCAGGTGATCCACTGTTTGAATTGGAGTAAAAAATGAAGCTGTATCACTATGCCCCCAAAGGAAGTCATATATTAGAAACGGGTTTGTTTTCCTTTTCCAAAAGTCCGAATGTTGATTTGGGATATTATACTTATCGTTCGGGAAAGAAAACGCAAGTAGAAATTTCCGAATGGATGGAAGAATTTTTTCCGGGATACAGCCGGGGAATCCGTTGTTTTACCGAGCCGATACAGCCGACAACAAAACATTTAAAATCTTTGGTAAACTCGACCGACCTGTATGAAATTGACTTAGATGGCCTTATTCGGGATAACCTGTTGGAAGCCATTTATGTTAAGCGCCCCCTGTCGGCCGATGACAAAATACGCGAAAAACAGTTCGCCCAGTGTGAAGCCAATCATCGGGACGGATTTGACCCGTTGTCTTCACCGGACGAAATTGATTATTCCCCCATCAACTGGAAGATCTGTGATGACAAAAAAGGGTGGCGGTTTGCCTTTACCGGCTTTCATTTGATTATCATGAAAGAGGGATTTATTCCACCAAAATATCTGACTTTAATCGGAGGTAAAAAATGAATGCCATTATAAATTCGTTGGGAATTACACAAATAACCTTGGGACAGATTACGATGATGTTCATCTGTTTCGTACTGTTATACCTGGGTATTAAAAAGAAATTTGAACCCTTGCTTCTGATTCCGATTGCGGTAGGCGGTCTTTTATCCAATTGTCCGGGTGCCGGTATGACCGAACCCGGAGGATTATTGTATTTTCTGTTTCAAATCGGGATAGAAACCGGCATTTTCCCCTTGCTCATCTTTTTGGGTGTGGGAGCTATGACGGACTTTGGACCAATGCTTGCCAATCCGAAAACAGCTTTATTGGGTGGGGCCGCCCAATTCGCTATTTTTGGCACTTTTTTAGGCGGAATTGCTTTATCCCAATATATTCCCGGATTTGAATTAACCCTGAAACAGGCAGCTTCTATCGCCATTATCGGCGGTGCAGACGGACCGACATCCATATTTCTGGCCGGAAAATTGGCACCGGAGCTGTTGGGAGCTATCGCAGTTGCCGCCTATTCCTACATGGCCTTAGTTCCGGTTATTCAACCACCTGTTATGCGTCTTTTAACACCCAAAAATCAACGGCAAATTAAAATGACACAATTACGTGAAGTCAGCCAGCGTGAAAAAATTATTTTTCCGATTATGGTGATTGTTTTAACAGCTTTGTTTATTCCTTTAGCCATTCCTTTAATCGGTATGTTGATGTTCGGAAATTTGTTAAAAGAATGCGGTGTAGCCGACAGACTGGCCAAGGGAGCCTCTAATGAATTAATGAATATTGTCACTATCTTATTGGGCATAACGGTCGGTTCTAAATTATCGGCAAACCTTTTTCTGACACCCAGAACATTGGTTGTTTTATTACTCGGCGTCATTGCCTTCTGTATCGGGACAGGCAGTGGTGTCTTGATGGCAAGGCTGATGAACTTATTCACCAAAAATAAGATTAACCCTTTAATCGGATCTGCCGGTGTCAGTGCTATCCCTATGGCTGCGCGCGTTTCGGAGAAACTGGGGCAGGAAGAAAATCCGGATAATCACCTGTTGATGCATGCCATGGGTGCCAATGTTGCCGGTTCTATCGGATCAGCCATTGCAGCCGGTATTTTACTGGCTTTGTGCGGATAACTTGACAAAAAATCAAAATTATGATATACTCACACTTACCATTTACAAGGAGTGAGTTGTGTCCAATTTTTTTTCGTTTTTTACAAAAGTTCATCAATATGCCAGGTTAGCCCGTTCAATGCAGGAAAGAGAAGACTATGAGGCCTGCATGGTTCAAGAACGACAAGAAGAATTACATGACGCCCTCAAAGAAAATCAATCAATGGAGAAAAGGCAAATGAAAATTGTATCACAGGAACAAGAACAACAAAAAACCAAGGAAAAAGAAATGGAAGGGACTGTCCGCTTTCCACGAGATGAGGAATTTCAACTTAAAATGAAAAATGCCGAGATGTATGTTCGGATTTTATTGGATCGGGAAAAACAAAAGAAAGAAGAAAAAGAAAAGTTAATGCAATCCGTTCGAGAAGCAATCGAATGGCAAAGGCAAAAATGGCGTAATCCGGTCCGCAGTCAACAAGAAGCAGCCGCCAGAGCCTATTTCAGAATGCGTTCATTTTTAGACAGATAAAATGGCAAACAAAGAAAGCATCTATATACCGCCAGATCCCGTTTCAAGAGAAGAAATATTAGCTCAACTGGATGCTGATCGGATAAAACATTACCGATACCAATTGGAATGTATTCGCGTGAGTAACCTTTCAGATGATCAAAAATGTATTCAATCATCCTTTATCCATTCACATATCCAGGCAATAGAAAACGCGCGAATCAGAAATTAAATTATTTTATAAAAGCGCTTCGGTCAGAAGCGCTTTTATTTTATCCGTCTTTCTTACCCCAAAAGAATTCAACCATTTCCTGGAAGAACACATACAGGAGCGGTACAAAGAAGATACCGATAAATGAAGCCGCGGCCAATCCACCGAAAATAGATGTTCCGATAGCCCGTCTGGCCATGGCCCCTGCCCCGGTTGCGATGACCAATGGGACAAAACCCATTAAAGATGAAAATGCCGTCATCATAATGGCCCGGAAACGCATTCTGGCCCCGTTGACAGCCGCTTCACGAGTGGGAATACCTTGATCTTCATGTTGAACCTTAGAAAATTCAACCAACAAAATAGCATTCTTAGCAGCCAACGCAATCAACACGACAAGACCCGTCTGAGCATATAAATCATTTGTAATACCCCGTACATACAAAAAGCCAAATGCCCCGACCAGACCGACAATAATGGAAACCATAACGGAAACAGGTAAGATCCAACTTTCATACAGCGCCACCAGAAACAGATAAGCAAACAGGAAGGCCATCCCGAACAATAAAACAATGGTATTACCGGCAGCTTGTTCCTGAAGTGCCATTCCGGTCCATTCGTATTGATAACCTTGCGGCAAAACACGTTGGGAAATCTCTTCCATAGCTTGCATAGCAGTACCGGTACCCATTCCGCTAGCGGGAGATCCGGTAATTTTAATCGCCCGATAGTTATTGTAGCGTTGGATAAATTGAGCCCCGATGGTTCTTTCAACACTTACCAATGAACGCAAAGGAACCATCTCGCCTTTATTATTTCGGATATTGATTTTGAAAATATCATCAAGACTTCTGCGTTCCATGACATCGCCTTGAACATTCACTTCCCAAACGCGTCCGAACATATTGAAATCATTGACATAAGTTCCACCGAGCATTGTTTGCATCGTTGAGAATATATCCGCAATAGATACCCCGAGGGCATAGGCTTTTTTCCGATTCACAGATAACTTAACACGCGGAGAATCAACCGTATAGAACGTCATAACCCGTTGCAAGCGCGGATCATCTTTGGCCGCCAAAATAATCTTATTTGCCACATCCATCAATTCTTCGGGTTCAGCCCCTTCGGTACTTTGTAACATATATTCAAAATCCGATGACATACTGATACCCATGATGGCCGGCATGTTAAAAGGTAAAATACGGGCTTCTTTGATATCCATAGTCGCCATATAAAGACGTTTAATGATGCTTTCCACATCCTGTCCCTTTCCCATCCGATCAGCATACGGTTTTAAATGCACAACAAAGAAACCGTTGCTGGATGATTGAACGCCGGACATGATACCATATCCCGTAATCATCATATAGGCACTTATTTCCGGAATTGAGCGGACCCGTTCGGCCACAACTTTCATAACATCATGAGTTCTGTTCCAGGAAGTACCGGAAGGGAGTTGAACCTCCATCATAAAGGCGCCCTGATCTTCGGCCGGTAAAAAGCCGCTGGGGGTATGACGCATCAGCCAATAGGCACCTGCCCCGAACAAAGCCATAATGATTAAAATAACCTTGGTAAAAATCAATAAGTGTCTAACCGTACCGGCATAACCGTCGCGTACTTTATCTATCCCTTTCATAAACCACTGAATAATCCTAAACGGTTTTTGGTTGGGGCGCATGATGATAGTTGCTACCGCCGGACTTAAAGTTAGAGAATTAACACCCGAAATCACCATGGCTGCCGCAATGGCAATGGCGAACTGACGGTACAAAATACCCGAAATACCCGGTGTAAAAGCAACCGGCACAAAAACGGCCAACAAAACCATCGTAATGGCAATAATCGGTGCCGTAATTCGGTCCATAGACTTTTTAACGGCCTCGGCCGGTTTCAAATCGGGATTTTGGCTCATAACCGTCTCAACATCCTCCACCACCACAATGGCGTCGTCAACAACGATACCGATTGCCAATACCAAAGCCAACAGAGAAATCGTATTAGCCGTCACACCGAAAATTCCCATACCGATAAAAGCACCAATCAGCGAAACCGGTATTGCAAGGGTTGGAATAATCGTCGCACGAATTGTACCCAAAAACAAAAAAGTAATCAAAACAATCAATAAAAAGGCTTCAAAAATCGTATGCTCAATTTCGGTTAAGGAGCCCTTAATAAACGAAGCCGTATCAAAAAGAGGAGCAACTTCAAAATCGGAAGGCATTTTTGATTTCAAGTGTTCCATCTTAGCCTTAACACCTTTTGCCACATCCATAGCGTTTGAACCCGGGGATTGAAAGACAGCAAATCCAACGGCCGGTTTCCCATTATAACTACTTTCCATGGCTTCAGATTTGGAACCTAATTCAATACGAGCTATATCTTTAAGCAATAAGAAAGACCCATCCGTATTAGCGCGAATAACGATATCGCCGAATTCTTCCGGTGTCGTCAACCGCCCGTTAGTCGTCAGCGAAAATTGAAATTGCTGATCGGCTGTGGTGGGCATTGCACCAATTCGGCCCAATGAAGCCTGCAGGTTTTGGCTTTTGATGGCTGCAATTACATCATTCGTTGAAAGTTTCAAACTTTTCAGTTTATCATTATTCAACCAAATACGCATACTGTAATTTTGATTGGAAAAAATAAAGACATCACCGACACCGTTGACACGGCTGATCTCATCTTTGATATTAATAAGGGCATAGTTCGTCATGTAATTTGACGTATGATTCGGATTGTTGGAAGAAACGGCGTAAACCATAAGCATGGAAGACATCCGAGATTTTACCGTAATTCCCATATGGACAACTTCTTCGGGAAGCAAACTTTCCACCGTTTTTAACCGGTTTTGAACGTTCACAGCCGCAATATCAGGATTGGTTCCGATATTAAACGTGACAATTAAACTATAGGTACCGTCATCGGAACTGGTGGAGTTCATATAAAGCATATTTTCCACACCGTTTATGGCAGTTTCAATTTGTTGAGCAACCGATTCTTCCACAACGTTGGCACTGGCACCGGGATAGGTAGCCCTAACTTCAACCGACGGAGGGACAATATTGGGGTATTGTTCAACCGGCATAGAACTTAAAACCAACATACCCGCCATCACGATGACAAGTGAAATCACAGTCGCCAAACGTGGCCGTTTAATAAATGCATCGGCTATCATGAAATTTTCTCCTTACTTAAGCAAATTCGGGGTTACCGTCATGCCGTTGGCGATTTTTTGGAAACCGGCCACAACGATCTTTTCACCGCCTTTTAAGCCATCTTCGATAACCACATTGAAATCTGACAGTTCCAAACCGGTTTTAACGTCTTGTTTCACAATTTGATTCTTATCGTTGACCGTATAAACAAAAACCGATTTTAAATCCCGTTGAACCGCCTTCATCGGAATAACAATTCGATGAATGGCTTCTTTACCTTTTAAAAGCACACGACCATATTGTCCCGAAATCAAACGGTTATCAGGATTAGGGAAAGAGACCTTAATTTTAAGGGTATTCATGGCTTCATCCAATGCCACATCAATAAAATCTATTTTTCCGGGATACGGATAAATTTTATCATTGGACATCATAAAACGGACTTCGGTATTGGCTTCATTTTTAAATTGCTCTTGAAGAGTCAATAACTGATTTTCACTAACGGAAAAAATAGCATCTATGGGATTAATTGAAACAATTTCGGCAATGACACCGGAACTGGGGCCGATAAGTTCCCCAACCGAGAAATTCTTTTCTCCGATTTTACCGTCTATAGGGGATATAATGGTTGTGTATTCCAAATCTTTTTTGGCCAAATCAAGGGATGCCTTCATCTGATCAACCGTTGCAATAGCCGCATCTTTTTCGGCCTGAGCCTCATCCAATTTAGAGGCAGAAACATCCTTTGTCTTAAAAAGGGTTTGAATCCGCTCATATTGCGCTTTGGCATTAACGGCAGCAGCCTCAGCCTTGGCTAAATTGGCGGCGGCCTGACGAACCTGCGCTTCAAAATTAACCTTTTCAATCAAGAATAAAGGTTGGTCTTTCTTAACAATATCACCTTCATTAAATAACGCTTTTTGCAAAAAGCCGGTAACACGCGCTCGAAGGCCGACTTTTTCTTGAGATTCAATCTTGGCAACAAAGCTGACCTCGGGGAAGATATCTTTTTCAGATGCTGTAACCACATCAACAACCTGTGGAGGCATGACCGGTGCAGAAGCAGCCGTCTGTTGCTTTAAAAAGGGAATTTTACCCGTCTTCCAATAGGTATAACCGACATATCCACCGGCGACCAACAACAGCAAAATCAATAATTTAAAAAACATTTTTTTCATTTAGAGATCCTTCCTTCTTAAGTTTTAAAAATATTTAGCATTTTTTTTTAATAAATGCTAGCATTTTTTTTTAAAATGTGTTTTATTTAAGAAAAATGAGAACGTAAGGAGGGTCAATGTCTTTAACAGAATTTCTTTCTTCCAGAGGAATTGGATTATCCGAACAGGAACAAAAAGTTAAAAAGAAGAAAAAGGCTTCACCAAAACCGGGGAAAACGGCTAAAGCCTTTTTAACACAAAACAGACGAGGAACAACCCGTGTCTTTGTGGCGGGCGGATCCCGGTCGGGGCGATCAAAAATTTATGAGGAAGAAGCCTTCCGATTAGGACAGGAAATCGGACGTCATCACTATCGGTTAGATTTCGGATTGGCTTCACAGGGAATTATGGGAGCCGTTGCAAAAGGGGTCTTAAATACATGGCGACAGGAAAAACATAAGTCAAATGCAAAAAAACCCATTCATGCCGTCACAATAAAGGAATACCTGGAATTATATAAAAACGATGCCTTCTTATCGGAAATATCCGATGTTATTGTAGCGCACAATTTGGAAGAAAGAAAACAGCAACTTTTAAATGCAGATTTTGTTATTTTTACACCGGGCGGCGTCGGTACTTTGGATGAATTAGCATATGATTGTGTGGCAATGCAAGACGGCTTTTTAAACTTCAAACCTTTTGTACTGTTTAATATTGACGGTTATTTTCATCATTTATTGGAGTATTTAAAGGAAGTTCACTTAAAAGGGTTTTCGGATCCGATGCCATTTATTGTGGTAGATGACAGTTTGGAGGCCGGGATTGCTTTTGAAATGATCGGCAGATATTATCATAAAAAATTGAATAAAGCCGAAGCACGAGAAATCGTTGAAAAAATCATCCATAATTTACCTTACGTTATCAACCAAAGGATTAATTTTCCGGAAAAACCAACCTCATGGATATTGGACGACATGGATCGCGTAATGAACAGCTCGCTTGTAAATGAAAAATTAAGACTGGAAAATGAAGTCGAAAAGGCCTATTTAGATAAAGAAATCGAACGCATGTATAACAGACTTGCCAAATCAGGTCGCGATACAGCAGCGGTAAGTTATAAGTTAACGGCATTAAAACGCATGTCACACCTAAGCGTAGAGGGAATAAAATAAAAATGGATTTTGTAAATCTGCCGATTCTTATTTTTGCGGCTTTATTATGTATTTCCATTTTGACAAGTCTGTTTTCGCTACGGGCCGGAATTCCCTTAATTTTAATTTTCCTGTGTATCGGATTGTTGGCCGGTACGGGCAGTTTTGAAATGTTAGAAACACTACGACGACCGAGAATCTGCTTTTTTGTCGGATCGTTAGCCCTCGCCCTCATCTTATTTGACAGCGGTTTTCAGACGGAAATAAAAAACTACCAAATGGCCAAAAAGCCCTCTATTATCTTGGCAACCGTCGGTGTTATCGCAACAGCTGTTTTTCTGATGCTTTTGGGAAAATATTTTCTTAACCTGGGATGGGTTCCATCATTTTTATTGGCCGCCATTATCAGTTCAACTGATTCGGCAGCTGTTTTCTTCCTTTTGAGATCCCAAGGCATTACCCTGCGGGAAAAAGTCAAAGCCACATTGGAAGTTGAATCGGGGGCCAACGATCCTATGGCGATTTTTCTGACTCTTTCCGCAATCATTTTAATTCAGCATCAGGCAACACATAATTGGTCTTCGTATGCCTCTTTGGCCTTTTTGTTTTTAAGTCAAATACTGGTTGGCGGCGGGATGGGCTATTTGTTGGGGAAAGCCATCACATTCTGTGTTAATCAGGTCAAGTTAGAAACGGCTCTTTATCCGATTTTTGTGATCGGATTGGCGCTTCTCGGTTTTTCTGTGACCAATATCTTGGGCGGATCCGGATTTTTGGCTGTTTATATTGCCGGTTTATTATCAGGGAACAGTAAAATCCAGGCACGTACCCAAATTTCAAAGTTCCAACAAACGCTCACGTGGTTATCACAAATTACGATGTTTACGTGTTTGGGACTGTTCGTTACGCTCTCGGGATTACAACAATACTGGAAACCGGCATTGATACTGGGATTTTTGCTAATGTTTGTGGCAAGACCCGTAATGGTTTGGACGATTTTATCTTTTTTTAAAAATTATTCCGCATCGGATAAAAACTTTATTTCATTCGTGGGGTTAAGAGGAGCCACTTCTATCTTACTGGCCTTAATGCCGATCGTTTATCAACTTGATTTTGCAAATGCTTTTTTCAACATTATTTTTGTAATGGTGTTGCTGAGCCTGTCTGTACAGGGTTTCCTCATTCCGACCGCAGCACGTTTGTGTCATGTAATCGTACCTGTTAATCATGCCGATCCGACTGTAACAGGGGTTGATTTACCGGGATTGGTGGATAGTTCGCTTTTACTCTATGAGCTGACGCCGGAAACACCTGCCGTTCAGGGGAAAGCAATTCCCAGATGGGCCAAACCCATCTTGGTTGTTCGCGACGGTATTGCCTATTTTTCAGGGAACGGTTTAAAACATTTACACGGTGGAGATAAGGTCTATGTCTTCCTGCCGTCCAACAGCCGTCGCCGTATTTTGGATGAACTGTATACAGGCAACCCAGCCCTTCAAGGCAATAATGATTTATTCGGTGATTTTCCCCTTGATCCGGCAACAACTTTTCAAACATTATCTGCTTTATACGGATTAAAGATCCCTAAAAATATTCAAAATACAACCATATCCGAATTTATACAAAATGAACTGACGGATATTGAGGTTGGAGACAGACTTTCTCTGGGGGCCATTGATTTGGTCGTCCGATCAATGGATAATGGGGTTTTAACAGAAATCGGTTTAGATGTTGATCCCACAAGAGAGCGCTCTTTTTACACAAAAACACACGGCCTGAACATCGTTTCAAAATCAAAAATTTGACAAAGATACGTTTTATGCTATAATAAAGGTGTAAGTATTCAGACAGGAGGATTCTCACATGCCAATATTAACAGATACCGATAAAACAAAAACCATTGCCCAGTATTTAGGAATTACGGGGACAGAAGAAGAAACCCGAAAAAAAATGGAGGAAACGGAAGCTGTTCGGGACCTA
>Ga0310690_10010134_pt1 | contig 11743 bp, 10 predicted proteins | sample AusTroGonzalo_MG_2_FD_207661 | JGI IMG/M metagenome (GOLD analysis project Ga0310690, IMG submission 207661) | Bovine rumen microbial communities from tropical cattle in Woodstock, Queensland, Australia - Gonzalo_04 (v2) (version 2) | ecosystem: Host-associated > Mammals > Digestive system >...
TGGTCTATCTGCCAGAAGATAACACCACCATCGCGACTACAGCCCAACCGGTAGCGCTCTGCCGCCCGCAGCATCTGCTCCTCCGACAGATAGCCATTGGCCACGAGTGCCCGGCAGAATGCGGAGTCGGTAGAGAGCCTGCGCTGCCACAATGGTCGCAGGTCGCGAGAACGGTCGTGCCCCAGCTCATGCCTTAGGGCCTTGAACGTATTGCAGAACACTTCGTCAATCTTCATAAACATCGGTAGCAAATTCTTCACTTTTCACTTTTCACTTTTCATCATATATGTAGCCTCCTGTAGAGCACCCCTCATACTATAGCCCTCCCCCCCTTAACAGGGGGAGGGCATGTATAGAGGGGGTAGCTCACGAAGGAGGCAGCATGATGACGCCGATGCGGCCATTCTTGATGAGCTCTTTACGAACGATGCGCAGACGCTCAGCCTCTTCGAGCACCCTGTAGTAGTACTGTTTCTGCTTGATGTTCGCCAATTCCCTGACACGATGCTCCAGGTCGTCATAGCCCAGCATGGCAGTTGTGCCGAAGGCTGCCGCGAACAGTTTGCGGAAGTTCCAAGGCATATACTGGTCGGCAACGGCGGCATCGATGAATTCCTGGTTGAACGACTGCTTGTCCTGCATTCTATGTTCCTTTGACGTCTGCTGTTCGCAGTCACTCTGCCAGTTGGCATCGCAGGATGTGGGCAGTCCGTTGTCATCAATTGCAAAGCACATTTTGTTCTTGCGGAAACGGCGCGAGAACGTCAGTTCAACCGTGAAGAGCGAGGACTTGTTATCCTGATTACAGTTGAACAACTCGTACGACTTCTGTACCATCACCGTACCAATCCAGCCTCGCAGGTTTTGTTTCTCGCCCGAACGGTTCAGGTGGATGATACTGGTGATGTTACAGTCGTAAGTGATGGCCATGGCCAGCAGGCGCTGCATGACCTCCAACGATGCCGGCCCGCTGTTGATATCCTCCAGCAGATCGGCTATGCCGTCGATAATACAGACGTCAGGGCGGTAAGCCTCAATGGCCTGCGTCAGGTATTCGACACGCTCCTGCACAGACCTGTTGCGGACGTTGAAGACATAAAACCTCTCGTCGGGGAAATGCATGTTCCCCTCGCCCTTTGGAGAGGGGCTAGGGGTGAGGCTTATCATCTTCCCCACCCTGTCGACCAGGATACGCTTCGTGGTGTACCGGCTCTGCTCGGTATCGTACCATAGTACCTTGAGCGGTTCCTCACGGATCCGCATAAGTGTCTGGCCTCCTCCATCATCATCAAATGGTTTGGCAGAGGCTCCAGCAGCCATGAGCATGGACACGAAGTAGGTTTTACCACTTTTAGCCGGTCCCGTCACCGTCGTCAGGTCGCCACGCGGAAAGCACGGCGTTCCACTGAATTCGTAGAGGAACACTTCCTCCGGCGCTTCGCTGTCGGAAGTGATGCGGTCGCTGTCGAGTTTGATCAGCTCGGGCGTAATGGTGGTGGGCTCCCCTGCCTGCTGGAGAGCGCCACCGATAAGGTCTGCTTCTTGGTTCATAGTCGTTTGTCATCATTCATGAACCTTCACCTTCTTGTTCTCATCCAACAGGTCATAGCCATAATAGTCCTGCTGGTCCCAAATCTCGTCGAACAGGTCATAACCCAACTGGGTAAACTCTTCGCGATCCATCTTCATGGCCAGGACATAAAGCACCCTGACCAGACGGAAGAACCTCAGTGTCTGGAACTTCTTACGGGTGAAATACAGACGAGTCACCTGTGACTCTGTACTGACAAAACTAAGCCATCCGCGATGACCCTTCACTGCGTCGAGAATGACTCCCGAGCATGCACTTACTAATTGTTCTTTTAACATGACTACTTTTGTTTAAATTTTTAATCTTCTTGCGTGTAGAATTACACACGACAAAAGTAGCTAAAAAACGACGCCCTAACTGTGACTGCTGCCGTCACAATTGTTAAAGGATTTTACGTTATTTACAAAATGATAAGAATCTGGCAAATAAAAACAGCGCATATAAAATGTTAATAATTCAAAATTCCAAATAGTATATTTGATTATGTAATGTCTAATGCTTATTTTTGTATTCTCTAATTAAAGAATTAATTAAATCATGAAAGCAATGACAGCCCCCCATAAATCCGACCAATTGATTTGTATATCGATAATTATTCCTGTATATAATGTTGAATTATACATCAGACAGTGCATAGAGTCGATTATCGAACAGGAGACATGTCAAGCATCTCTGGAGTGCCTCATCGTTGACGACTGTACACCAGATAGCAGTATGGACATCGTACACTCTATAGTTGACGATTATAATGGTCCCATTCATTTTGTTTTTCTAAAGCACGTGCATAACCGAGGTTTGTCAGCTGCCAGAAATACAGCTATTAATGTGGCTACAGGTAATTACATATTGTTCGTTGATTCCGACGACATGTTAAAACCTGGTGCCATCAGTTGCTTTATTGAAGCTCTCAAGAACAATGGCGGAAACGACGTGGATGTTGTCATGGGTAATTTTATTTATAATAAAACAAACCGGAGAATGCAATTCGACCAAGACACGTCATTTTTCCTTGATAACACTGACGAATCCGCACTCTTATTGTTGTTATCACAAAAAATAAGACACAACGCATGGAACAAATTAGTCAAGAAGGAATTCTTTACTGAGCAGCAATTGTATTTCCGTGAGGGGATTATCAACGAAGACCTTCTATGGACTTATCTTCTGTTCCGCCAAATGAAGAATATCGTTATTATACCTGACATTACTCACATTTATAACGAATACAATACGAATAGCATTACAAACACTAGCGACAAGAGAGCAAAAAAAACTATAGAAAGCCGTATTATAATATTTAACACCATCTTGGACAATCCCCCCAGATTGCAGGCATCAAGAACAGATTATTATTCATACATATTGTTTTTCTTAGTAAAAACTATTGACACATTTGAATCTAATAAGAATCTGACTTCAGACTATCTTGAGAACCTGCGCTCACTAAAGGTTCGTTTTCTCAAAGATGTGTGGAAAAACAGATTATACCTATTCTATTTCTTCTCATTGATTATCGTCAAGCCATTTTCCCACTTGTTATGCTTACGACTATACCGTAGACACTTCTGGAAAATCCTGGAAACAACAGTTTCCTTACAGAAAAGACTTACTTGTTCTGCAAATCATTAGATGAAAGTGCGTTACTTATAACAAAAGCCTCGCAATTTGACTCTGTTTCACATAAAGTGATGCAGGTATGTCATTTATGAAACTTCTCCAGGAAAAAAGCAATGCTTCTTCCTGTTTTAGCTATCATGTTGTAATGCCAGCGCACCCATCTGATATCAAATAGGTATGATGTCGGCGGGTATGTCAACAAAAAGACGAACAGTGCCATGAACAACCGTCCTTTTTTGATGGAAGATTTTAAGATCCTGCTCCTCAGTTGGCGTAACTGCCGACATTCATCCTCTCCAAGTTCGTACTCGTACTGCAAACGAAAGGCCACGAAATAGCAACGCCAAAAATAAAAGACAGTGCCGGCAAACAAATCCTTGTAGGGTGCATCTAAGATGGCATTGCAAGTATAGATTTCACTCTTCACAAAGCGAAGATAATTATCCTTATTTAAAGACGTATGAGTGATAGAAGACGGATTGCTATTCTCATAGACGTAAGTATTATTCGGTATTTGAAGTGCACGATCTATTTCTTTGAATAGGAAATAGGTCCATGGCTGATCTTCATTGATAATGCCTTCCTTAAATCGGTTTCTTTTAACAATATCTGTCCTCACAAGCTTATTAACTGCGTTGCAAGCGCCTTCGATACTAAAGACCAGAAACTTCCGGGCATGGTAGTTGTCATACAAAATTTCTTTACTTGTTTTACAGATGAGAGATTCCGCAGCTCGGCTGTAATGATTCCCGAGGACTGCATCCAGGTCTGGATACCTCTGCAAAGCGCTGACGAACTTAGACAAGGCGCCAGCGGGCAACCAGTCGTCAGAGTCAACAAACAGGATATAATCGCCAGTAGCCACGTCCATGCCCGTGTTACGAGCGGCAGAAAGGCCGCGGTTACGGTCGTGTTTCAAGAACACGAAACGAATCGGCCCATCATACTCATCTACCACGGAATGTACAACGGACATGCTACTATCTGGGGAACAGTCATCAACAAGGACACACTCAATAGCAGCGCCACAATTCTCTTGATCAATAATCGAATCTATACATTTTCTGACATAGAGTTCTACCTTATATATTGGAATAACTATAGTGATATTCATATTAACATCATGCCAAATTGGTCAAGCACTTTGGTTATCTATGCAAATGTAATAAAAAATATTATCGTATGGTATATTGTCCATAAAACATTAACAATAATTAATGAGGAATATTCCTTTGCTGTTAAAAATATTTGTAAATTTACAAATTGTAAATACAACAATAAACTTAAAAACATGAACAGATCTCCTAAGGTCAGCATTATAGTCCCAAACTATAATCACTCTGCCTTTCTGAAGGAACGAATAGATACTATCCTACAACAGAACTATCAAGACTTTGAACTCATCATACTGGATGACTGCTCGACAGATAACAGTGTCAGTATCATTGAGAGCTATCGCAATAATGAGCATGTCACTCATATCGTACTGAATGAGCAAAATTCAGGAAGCACATTCCTGCAATGGGACAAAGGCGTATCATTAGCCCGAGGGGAATACATATGGATTGCCGAAAGCGATGATGCCGCACATCCGCAGTTTCTGTCAACACTTGTTGAGCAGTTAGAGAAACACCCGGAAGCCGTTGTCGCCTATGCGCACTCTCTGTTGGTCAACGAGAAAGGAGAAACCGTCAATGACAAAAGACATGCTCGGAATGACGGCTCTGTATTCATGTATGATGGTCAGAAGTTTGCTCATCGCGCGATGTTACCTAATAATTGTATTTACAATGCCAGTATGGCAATTTTCAGGCATGATGTTTACGAGAAGGTTGACAAGAGTTTCCAGCAATATCGTATGGTTGGTGACTGGAAATTCTGGATGGGAGTGTGCCTGCAAGGTTCAGTGATTGAGGTTTGTCAGATGCCGAACTACTTCCGGCGACATAGTAATAAAGTCACCTTTAAGTTTGCTGCATCGGGCAAAGACTGGCCAGAGATTCTATCCTTATTACGCAGTTTTATTCCACAATTGAACCTGAAAGGAAAAGAACTGCGAACTTTCCGCGGACGTTGGACACGTAATTTCAAAAAATCGCACTATCACAATAAAAAGGAGTTGACAAGACAATACCCAGACATTCTACAGGCTTCGATGTATGACAAAGCCCAATCGATAATGATGCAAAGACTATTTAAGGTATATCGATATTACTAAATTACTAATCAGAAAACGTGTCACGGAGTTTGTTCTCCGTGACGCGTTTTTCTATCGAGCCCCCATTACTCGATCTCTAGAAAATTATCACAAGAGACTATCGTCATTAAATACTTCTTGCTCTGACAAGACCATGACAGCCCATGTTTTCTAAGATTCGGGGGATTTCTTCTCCGTCATGCCGATAATAACAACCTTGTCTTGATACGAAGAGATAGCGTCCGCCAAACAAACATTCTTCGCCAATGTAGCTCGTGTTATTGTAGTAAAATAAAATATGTCATTTATGGAACTTCTCGAGGAAAAAGGCAATGCTTCTTCCTGTTTTAGCTATCACATTGTAATGCCTACGTACCCATTGGAAATTGAACAGGTATAACGTTGGCGGATATGTCAACAAAAAGACGAAAAGCGCCATGAACAACCGTCCTTTTTTGATGGAAGATTTAATAATTCGGTTCCTCAACCGTCGTAACTGCTGACATTCATCCTCTCCAAGTTCGTACTCGTATTGCAAACGAAAGGCCACGAAATAACAACGCCAAAAATAAAAAATACTACCAGCAAACAAATCCTTGTAGGGCGCATCCAGGATGGCATTGCTAATATAGATCTCACTCTTCACAAGTCGGGGAATATTCTCTTTGTTCTTGGATGTATGAATGATAGAAGTGGGATGGTTATTCTCATAGACGTATGTATTATCAGGAATTTGAAGCGCACGGTTAATTTCCTTGAACAGAAAATAGGTCCATGGCTGATCTTCATTGATAATGCCTTCCTTAAATCGGTTTCTTTTAACAATATCCGTCCTCACAAGTTTATTCCACGCGTTGCATGCGCCTTCTATACTAAAGACAAGAAACTTCCGAGCATGGTAGTTGTCATAAAAAATCTCTTTATTTGTTTCGTAGAAAAGCGCTTCCGCATCTCGGCAGTAATGATTCCCCAAAACCATATCCAGGTCCGGATACCTCTGCAAGGCGTTCACGAATTTGGAAAGGGCACCTTCCGGCAACCAGTCGTCAGAATCAACAAACAGTATATAATCGCCAGTTGCCGCGTCCATGCCCGTGTTACGAGCAGCCGACAATCCTCGATTATGGTCGTGTTTCAAGAACACGAAACGAATCGGCCCATTATACTCATCTACCACAGAATGTATGATGGACATGCTACTATCCGGTGAACTGTCATCGACAAGGATGCACTCTATGTCAATTCCCCCGTTATCCTGCATGATAACAGATTCTAAGCAACGTCTCACGTAAGGCTCTACGTTGTAAATGGGTATAATAATACTAATTTTTTTCATCTTCTTTTTCGTCCAAAATTTAAATGGAACCAACTGTAGAAACATTATCGTCATCAACACATCTTCTCGTCTCTTCCAAATAAGCCCGTCCCCATTTCCTGTCCGGTTCCAAATGATTTCCTTCTGCCCACTCATTCCATGCGTTAATGAAAACAAAGTTCTCGTATTCACTATAGGGAACGAATTTCTTCAATGTTGAACGTAGCCATCTTCCAAAAAGTATTGGGGTGGAGCCGACAAATATGAGACATTTGTTGTTTTCCCTTCGTGGAGAATTATCAAATCCAGGTGAGACACACGGATACCATTTATAGTCGGGAAATGGTTGATTAATACAATAATTCACATATTCTTCATAATAATATATATCAGGAAGCTTTGAAAGGAACCTACTCACAATCTTTCTACTTCTAACGAAAGGTATCTTACTTAATAAAAAACCAAGTCTAAAATGCTTGTGGACACGATTTAATGGAGTCTTATATACAGAAATGGGCTGAAAGTCAAGTGAGGCATCAAATCCTTTTATCAATGCATTTTTCCCCCTAGTAGAATCTAGGAATTCAACATTCATGAGGTACAGATCCATCCCAAATTCATCGGTGGCAATTCTCCTCCAATTATCTATTGTTTTTTTTATATTTGGAAACAAGTCTATTCGATAAATGGCATATACAGGTCTTCCTTCAACACGAATGTACCTTTTATCAGAGAAAACATTCTTACATAGCCAACGTATATGAGCAATGTCATCATCATCGCTATAATTTTGTTCTATAAGGACCTTTGAGAAACCACCATCCCAATTTCTTGACCAGTTTTCGTTTGCCCAACATAACATAAAAGGGAAGTCCGGTTTTCCGGATTTCAGGATTTCGTTTACGGGGCGCTCCATCAACTGCTTTCCGTTAAACCAATAGTGATAATAGCAGAAACCATAGATTCCTGATTCCCGTGCCATGTCAGCCTGCATCTGTCTGGCTTCAGGAAGACGTAAGTCATAAAAGCCAGTATCTGTTGGAAGATGGGGTTGGTAATGCCCCTTAAAGCGTGGTTGCGCCTTTGTCACATTTGTCCATTCTGTAAAACCTTTACCCCACCATTCATCATTTTCAGGGAAAGGGTGGAATTGAGGTAGATTAATGGCAATTACACGATGTTTCATAATCATGATTGTAATTTATTCGTCATTATATCACAAATTTCCTTGCCCTGACAAGACCATGACGAAAATAGGGATATTGCATCTTTCCATATGCTTCATATAGCATATAACCATCGGAGAAGTCGTAGGTATAGCCCATATCTTCTAAGATACGGGGGATTTCTTCTCCATCATGCTGATGATGATAGGTACAGCAGGCCATCTTGACATTTTTCCGATTGGCCAGAAAGTCCTTACTGCCATTCAACACATCAACCTCAGCACCTTCAATATCCATCTTTATGAATAGAGGTCTGTAGTCCTCTTGTTGTAAGGCAGTACGCAGGGTTATCGTATTCTCCGTATCACTATCGGACACGTATTTGTTGATAATAATAACCTTATCCATATAATCTCTAAAGGTAGCATTCAGGGCGGGCATCCACTCTTGTTCTCCCTCAATGAGATAAACTTTGCTTACCTTTTCGATATTGTCCAAAGAGAGCAAGGCTTCTGCACATCCAACATCAACCAGTACATCTCCTTCGTCGATGGTAAAGGTATCTGTTAAATATTGATGAGGTTGTTTCTCACGGTAGCGTCCACCTAACAGGCATTCTTCTCCGATATAGCTCTTATACATTTTCACGCACCTTTCGACTGGATAGGATTGGGGGAAGTAAAGTTTTTTCCCTTTATGTACCACATAGGGAAGTTTAAGATGATTATCATAACCCGATTCGAAAGGAGGGACCTCCTGTAAAGCTTTATAGGGGAAATTGCAAAAGCCATTTTGTTGAATATAATCAGCTTCAGCCTTATATAGGTCGGATGTTGCGCCTATCAAAGCCATTTTCAGGTCAAGAATCTGAGCAGACCGTTCTTCTATTTGTTCTTGCATCTGTTTCTCTATATAGTAGACATGCAGTCTTTTTAATATCGACATCTTCAGTCGCGAAAATATTGTACTCATTATTGTAGTAAAATTTAAGTTATGTCATTTATGGAACTTCTCAAGGAAAAAAGCGATGCGTCTTCCCGTTTTCATTATCAGATCGTAATGCCGGCGTCCCCATGTCGTATTAAACAGAGGCGAGCACGTTAATGTGGAAACGAATAGCGCCAGGAACAACCGTCCTTTTTTGATGGAAGTCCGTACAATCCGGTTCCTCAATTGCCGTAACTGCCGACGTTCATCCTCTCCGAGTTCGTGTTCATATTGCATACGAAATGCCACAAAATAATAATGCCAGAAGAAAAAGATGCTCTCGGTGAACAAATCCTTGTAGGGCGCATCCAGGATGGCATTGGAGACGCGAACAATACTCCTCACATGTTGAGGTATATCCGTTTTTTTTACCAACGTATCAACGATAGAAGATGGATGGTCGCTCTCGTATGTATAGGTCCTGTCAGGAATTAGAAGAGCTTGTCTCACCCTCTTGAATACAGAATATGTCCACGGCTTATCCTCGAATATGACACCTTCTATAAATCTGTTATTCTTGGCTATCTCCGACTTCACGAGTTTTGCCCATGCTGAGCAGGCGCCTTCCTTGTAACTGACCAAGAACCTCCGGGCATGATAATTGTCAAATAGAAGTTCCTTGTCAACATCATAAAAAAGTGTATCAGCGTTCGATATGTAATAATTGCCGATAACCACATCCAGGTCCGGATACCTCTGCAAGGCACTCACATACTTGGACAAGGCACCTTCCGGCAACCAGTCGTCAGAGTCAACAAACAGTATATAATCGCCAGTAGCCGCGTCCATGCCCGTGTTACGGGCGGCCGACAACCCTCGATTATGGTCGTGTTTCAAGAACACGAAACGAATCGGTCCAGTATATTCGTCTACCACAGAATGTATGATGGACATGCTGTCGTCTTGTCCACAGTCGTCAACAACGATACATTCAATGGAAGCCCCGCATTTCTCTTGGTCAATTATCGACTCTATACATTTCCTGACATAGAGTTCTACCTTATATACAGGAATAACTATAGTAATATTCATATATACATCACGCCATATTGGCCATGGCAGTTCGATTCTCTATGCAAATGTAATAAGAATTATCGGTGTAAGGATTATCAACCGGGAATTATTAACAATTATTAATTAACAGGAAGGATCTATTCATTATCAGAAAAGAATTCGTAAATTTGCACATAAAATAATACGAACTTGCAAACATGAACACTACCCCTAAGGTCAGCGTTATAGTTCCAAACTATAATCATCAAGCATTTCTGAAGGAGCGAATAGATACTATTCTACAACAGACCTATCAAGACTTTGAACTCATCATACTGGATGATTGTTCGACAGACGATAGCGTTAGCATCATTGAGAGCTATCGCAATAATGAGCATGTCACTCATATCGTACTGAATGAGCAAAATTCAGGAAGCACATTCCTGCAATGGGACAAAGGCGTATCATTAGCCCGAGGGGAATACATATGGATTGCCGAAAGCGATGATGCCGCACATCCGCAGTTTCTGTCAACACTTGTTGAGCAGTTAGAGAAACACCCGGAAGCCGTTGTCGCCTATGCGCACTCTCTGTTGGTCAACGAGAAAGGAGAAACCGTCAATGACAAAAGACATGCTCGGAATGACGGTGCCGTAATCGTATACGACAGCAAAAGATTCACCCGATGGGCCATGTTGTCTATCAATGAATTATACAATGCCAGCATGGTAGTTTTCAGGCACAGTATATATAATAAAATTGACAAGAGTTTCCAACAATACCATCTAGTTGGCGACTGGAAGTTCTGGATGGGAGTATGCCTACAAGGTTCTGTGATTGAGGTTTGCCAGATGCTCAACTACTTTCGCGTACATAGCAACAAAGTTACCTTTAAGATGGCCAAAGCCGGCACAGACTGGCCTGAAGTGGCATCTGTCCTACGCAGTTTCATACATCAATTGAATCTGAAGGGGATACGCCTACGAACATTCCGCGGACGCTGGACACGTGATTTCAAATATTCCCATTATCACAACAAGAAGGAATTGGCAGAACAATACCCGGATGTATTTCAAGCATCAAAATTGGATAGTATTCTGTTTAAAATCACACAAAGGACATTTAAGATATATCGATACTGAGAATCAAAAAAGCGCGTCACAAAGAATGGACTTTGTGACGCGCTTTCTCTAATACTTATTGTTTATTCTTCAGGAAATTGTCAGGAGCATCCTCATAATGATCGGTCTTGGAGAACAGGCGGCTGACACCATAGAACTTCAGGCGATGCCACATGGCTGCGAGCAGCGACTTCTCCTTCAGTCCGCCATAGCCTGTAATGACACGGCAACGCTTGTCATAGACAAACTTAATCTTACCGTATTTCTTCATTGATAATGCCATTGAGCCGTCCTCGCCACGAAGCAGCTCTACGCGATAGCCCTCCTTCATGGCGTTCTCCGTATAGTAGCCAAAGGCAAGGCCACGCACGGTCAACTCTGGGCGGTTGATGTTCTGTATGCGCAGGTACAGGTCGCGGAAGAACTCATACAGCTTTAGCTGCAATGCAGAATGATTCTCATCGGGATAGTAGCTCCACATACCGGCAACGGCAGAGATGCCAGACTTCATCAGGTTGTCAACCATTATTTCTATATAATGGGGAGGGTACATCGTGTCGCAGTCAATACACATAGCATATTTGCCCTTGGCCTGGTTCAAACCACACTGGCGCGCATAGCCACAAGTGTGCTGATGCTCAGTGTAATATGTAACGCCGAACTTCTCGTAGATTTCAGCTGTGCGGTCCTTCGACTCATTATCGACGCCAATGAACTCGACAGGATACTTACACAGCTGCTCGCTCAGCGACCACA
>Ga0310690_10010136_pt1 | contig 11741 bp, 13 predicted proteins | sample AusTroGonzalo_MG_2_FD_207661 | JGI IMG/M metagenome (GOLD analysis project Ga0310690, IMG submission 207661) | Bovine rumen microbial communities from tropical cattle in Woodstock, Queensland, Australia - Gonzalo_04 (v2) (version 2) | ecosystem: Host-associated > Mammals > Digestive system >...
TCCGGAAAATGAGCTGTCCCAGGGTGCGGGTGTTCTTCTTTCTCCGGCCACCTCCGGCGCTGTAGTCTCCGAGCGGCTGGAAACCTCGGTTCCCGGCATCTTTGCCTGCGGTAATGTTCTCCATGTTCATGACCTGGTGGACCATGTTTCCGCTGAAAGTACCCGGGCCGGCCAGGCAGCCGCCTCGTATATTCGGAACGGTCCCGCTCCCGCCGCTTCCCGGCCTGTGCTGGACGGATCCGGCGTACGCGGCACTGTTCCGCAGCAGGTTTCGACATCTCCGGAAGAAGACGTGTCCTTCATGTTCCGGCCGTCTGCCGTATATCGGAACGCCGCTGCCGTCGCTGTGTGCGGCGGAAGAGAACTGGCCCGAAAAAAGGCAATGATTTTTACCCCGGGTGAAATGGCAGTGCTTACAGTAAAAAAAGAAGCCTTCGAGTCTCTGCCGGACGGGGAAATTACAGTGAGCATTGAGCAGCCGGAAGGGAGGTAAACGGATATGGATAACGAAAAAAAGGTTCTTACCTGCATCAACTGCCCTGTCGGCTGCCGCATGGAAGTAACCCTTTCACCGGAGGGCGCTTTTCTGTCGGTCTCCGGTAACACATGCCCCCGGGGCGCAGCCTATGCGCGGCAGGAATGTACTCAGCCCCTGCGTACCGTTACGGCAGTCCTTCCGGTAACGGGCAGTTCCGTTCCTCTTTCGGTTAAAACCTCAGCGCCCATACCGAAGGAAAAGATCGCCGAACTCATGGAAGTCCTGGCTGATATCACTGTTTCCGCTCCCGTTACACTGGGTGATGTGATTATCCCGGATGTCCTGCATACCGGGGCGGATCTGGTGGCTACCCGCAGCGTATATACCGGTTGATCAATTTTCCATGGAACGCGGTGCAATATTTTCTTCTTGTTTCTGTTCCCTGAATTTGGTATACTATCGACATTGAGATTGAAAGGAGTCCTTTCGTATGTTCGAACGTATTCTGGGTATTGGCCAGGCGATTGCTGAGGGTGCCGCCTCCACTGCCGCCACCGCTGCTACTACTGCCACCACTGCTGCCGCCGGCACCGAAGCCGCTGCGCAGGAAGCCAACCCCATTGTTTCCATCCTCTTTACCTTCGCTCCCCTGGTCCTGATCTTCGTGATTTTCTATTTCATGATGATCAGACCTCAGCGCAAGAAGGATAAACAGGTAAAGGAAATGCTCAACAACCTCAAAGCCGGCGACCGCATCTGCACCATCGGCGGTATCTACGGCACCATCACCGGCATTCAGGATGATACGGTCAAGCTTTCCGTCGGACGGGACAATACCGCGATGGTGGTTGCCCGCTGGGCGATCCGCTCCGTTGAGGAAGTCAAGATCGAAAACGACGCTCAGGATCTTAACTGATCTCCGAAGACAATCCAAAAGAGGCAGCTTTGCGCTGCCTCTTTTTGTTACTCCACTACATCCACCGGTTCCTGTCCGAAGGTTTCATAAAGTTTGCCGATATACGCCTCGTCGGACTTATCTGTCTCTTTCGCTGCCTGCTGGGCTGCTGACGCGTGAAACATGATCTCGGTTCCGGTAATCTCATGCAGCGCATCAATTATCTTCTTTTTCTTTTCTTCCTTGTTCAGTGTATTGATGAAGAACTCCGCCCCTTCCGGCTTCAGCGGTGACCACCGGATCGTCCGCTCATCATCCATGGTCATGTTTCCCTGCGTCAGCATGCTCCATACAGCCGGCTCTTCTTTCCGGAATCTGGCGATCAGTTCGTTCCATGCGGCGCCCAGCCCGGCGCTGTCCACCGTTTTCTTCGGTGCAGCCGGTTTCACCGCAGTCTTTTTTACAGGCGCAGGAGACGGTGCGGCGGTTGCTGCGGGGCCGGTAGGCATTGTCTGCACGGATACTGCTCCGCTGGCTATTTTTCCTTCCAGCACGCTGATCTTCCGTTCCAGTTCTTCAATCCGGTCGGCCAGCGCTCTCGTATCCGTTTCGCTGCTCCGGACACAGCATTTCAGGCTGACATTTTCCAGTGCAATCCGGGGGGAATTGGAAAACCGCATTTCCGTCTCCGCGTTCATGTACAGGTCCATGATATTCATCAGACGGGATACGGTGAATCCTTCCGCCTGTGATTTCAGTTCGTCCGCATCCTCCTGCGTCAGGTCCAAAATATCCTGTAATGCTTCCGGACTGGTTTTTGCCAGCAGCAGCGAGCGGAAATGGTAGCTGATGTCCTTCAGGAAAACACCCGGATCCCGTCCGTCCCGCATCACCTGATCGATCATCCGAAACAGTTCTCCGGCGTTCTCCTGCGCGATGTTTTCTGCAAATTTATACAGGAAAGCCTGATCGCTGGTTCCCAGGATGCTCCGGACCATCTTTTCGTCGATCTCGTTCCCATATCCCAGGCACATATCCAGGATGCTCAGCGCGTCCCGCATGCCGCCTTCCGCAGTCCTGGCAATCACCATCAGCGCTCCGTTTGTAACGGTGGCTCCGGCACCCTCAGCGGCTTCCCGGAGACGGTTCTGTATGTCGGCAACGGCGATCCGCCCGAAATCGAACCGCTGGCACCGGCTCAGGATCGTTTCCGGAAGTTTCTGCGGCTCCGTAGTCGCAAGAATAAACACGATATGGGCCGGCGGTTCTTCCAGCGTTTTCAGCAGCGCGTTGAACGCGGACGTGGATAGCATATGTACTTCGTCGATGATATATACCCGGTACCGTCCGTATTGGGGAGGATACTTGACTGAATCCCGAAGATCCCTCATTTCGTCGACACCGTTGTTGCTTGCAGCATCGATCTCAATGACGTCCAGGCTTTCTTCCCGGTCCATCCGTCGGCAGTTTTCGCACTCTCCGCAGGGGTCACCGTTCCGCGGATGTTCGCAGTTGATGGCCCGGGCAAGGATTTTCGCGGTGGATGTCTTGCCGGTTCCCCGGGAACCGCAGAAAAGGTATGCGTGGGCGATTCTGTCACTCACAACCTGATTCCGCAGCGTCTCAATCACAGCCCGCTGCCCCACGACGTGGGAAAAATCCTTTGGCCGCCATTGGCGGTATAGTGCGCAGTATGGCATAGTTTATTCCCCGCTTTCCGGTTCGATGGTCATCCACGCCCGTAACTGTTCCAGTTTCTTTGCTCCGATTCCCTTCACGGAGACGATATCCTCCGGAAACAGGAATTTTCCGTTCTCCCGCTCCGTGATGATCAGGGATGCCAGCGTCTCGCCGATCCCCGGAAGTTCCTGTAGTTTTTCGGAGTCTCCGGTGTTAAATATGTCTTCTGTGCTCAGGTGTAAAAGCACGGGAAGCGCGGCCGTATCGCGTCCGCGCCCCATATATTGGCCGGGTTCCGCCTTCCGCCCGCGCGGAAAAGCGCAAACGGCGACGGCCGCCGCTGCCGCGATGGACAACGCCGTCCCGATGATGATCCGAGCCTTTTCTGTCATACAGTTCCGTGCCTTATACGTTCCGGCGCACTTTCTGTCCCTGCTTTGTGTCTTCTACAATATAGCCGGCTTCCTTCAGGGCGTCACGCAGTTCATCGCTCCTGGCCCAGTTCTTGTTTTTCCGGGCTTCTTCACGCTCCTTTACCATGGCGGCAATCTCTTCGGGCATGCTTTCCTCATCCTTTGTCAGGAATCCAAGCACGCCGCAAAGCGCGGTCAGGCTTTTCAGCGCGGCTTCTGCAGCTTCCTTGCTGCTTCCGTCGGTTACGGTGATATTCGCGTCTTTGACGAGTTCGAAAATGGCTCCGATGGCGTCGGCTGTATTGAGGTCGTCATCCATTGCGTCATCAAATTTCTTCTCGTATCCGGCAAGGCGGGTGATAAACGCTTTTTCGTTCTCGTCCGCCGGACGGTCAGCGCCGTTGGCGACGTGGAACCGAAGATGATCCCGCGCGGTATACAGCCGGTTCAGGCTGGCGTTCGCGGCCTCAATCAGATCTTTGCTGAAGTTGATCGGGCTGCGGTAGTGCGACGTGAGCATAAACAGCCGGACAGCTTCAAGGTCATACTGCGCCGCAATGTCCCGTACGGTGAAGAAGTTGTTCAGGCTCTTGCTCATTTTCTGGTTATCCACGTTGATAAACCCGTTGTGCATCCAGTACCGCACATAAGGTTTTCCGGTGGCGCCTTCGCTCTGGGCAATTTCATTCTCATGGTGCGGGAAAAGGAGATCCTTCCCGCCGCAATGAATATCGAAGGTTTCTCCCAGATATTTCATGCTCATGGCAGAGCATTCCACATGCCATCCCGGCCTGCCTTCGCCCCAGGGGCTATCCCAGAAAGGTTCTCCCGGCTTCTTTGCTTTCCACAAAGCAAAATCTTCCGGCGATTCCTTGTCTGTCTCCACGTTCAGCCGATCGCTGGCGCCGATCTCACGGTCCTCGGACCGCTGCCCGGAAAGCTTTCCGTATCCGGGAAAAGCGCTCACGCGGTAGTACACATCCCCGGAGGGCACCGCGTAAGCGTGCCCGTTCTCAATCAGTCGGGAAATCAGCGCAATAATCTCCTGAATGTGGTCTGTGGCACGCGGATGAACGGTAGCAGGGCGGATGCCCAAGGCTTTCGCGTCCTTGTAATACTCGGCAATAAACCGATCCGCCAGCTCCGGTACGGTAATGCCTTCTTCGTTAGCGCGGCGGATCATCTTATCGTCAATGTCGGTAAAGTTCTGAACGAACGTTACATCATATCCTTCCCGCTCAAGCTGCCGCCGCAGTACGTCAAAGGTGATGAAAGGGCGGGCATTTCCGATGTGGAAATAGTTGTATACCGTGGGGCCGCAGGCGTAAATCCTGGCCTGGCCTTCGTGCAGCGGCTTAAATTCTTCTTTTTTTCTTGTCAGGCTGTTGTATATATACATGGTATAATTCACCTTTTCTTTCTTCTGTTGATGAGGATGCGTATCAGCGCCAGAATCCATATGCTTCCTGCCGCGACAGCGAAGATGGTGGTCCACATTGGAATATCTGTGGTAATCCGGATCCGGCCGTCGTTCACGTCCGCAGCGGTTGCAGTGTCCCGGATCACTTCCAGGGTTTTCTCACCCAGCAGTGTGGTCCCGTCAGCGGCGTAGGCCTGAACCTTTACCGTCACTTTGTTGGCATATATTTTCTCCGGCGTCTTCCAGTTCCCGATAAACGTTGCTTCCCGTCCCTCTCCGAGGGACACCGTACACGTGTCGCTCTGTTTCCGGATGGTCAGCATTTTCCCGTTTACCGTCTGGAAAATGATTTGTCCCGCGCTGGGATCTTCAGGCGTGACAGCTACGGAAAGCTTCAGCACCAGCGAGTCTCCGTCGTACCCTTCAGCCCGCACGGTTCCCTGAAACCCGGCGGCCCGGCTGGCCTCCCAGGTCCATCCATACTCGCTGAGCTCAATGGTCACGCCCGGCTGCTGCTCTGCGCCCGCACTTATCGCCAGGCATAAAGCCACGGTGATCAGAAGTCCGCGCAGGATGATCCGTTTCATCCGTCTTCCTCCCCATCCAGTCCTGATGTTTGATTATACCATTACGCCGCTTGGTTTTCAAACCTGTTCAGGCGAAATTTCCGGGCAGTGTTCCGCCCGTATCGGTTACGGGGTTTCGGACGGTCCGTTCTCCTCAGGATCCTCTGTTTTCTTATCCGGTGTAACGGTGTCCGCTTGTTCCGACATGCGCTCGGCAAACTCATTCAGCTCTTTCTCGAACTTTCCGGAAAATTTTCGAAGGTTCGCTCCCAGTTCGTCCAGAGAGTTGTTCACCTTCTCCTTCATCTTATCCACCGGCGGAATTTTCTCAAAAAGATCGTTGATGGCAGAGCTCAGGGGGCAGTTTTCCGGCTCGCCTTCTTCGTCTTCTACCTCGATCACAGGCACATCTCCGTCATCCTTCGCCGCGTACTCAGCCGCCTGCGCGAAGCCAGGGGCGGCCTGTGCTTCTGCCGGCGTATCGCTGTATACGGGAGTTTCTTCGGAAGCGTCGCTGCCCTGCGTCTCCTGCATCGCCTTAATCGTTTCCTCAATCTCAACGATTTTTACAAGGTCTTCTGTCAGACACTCCGGAATTGCTTCCCCTTGTTTCCACATCTCGTAGACCTTGCTGCCGATGCCGGTAAAAAGGTCTTCTTTTTCATTCGCAAGATTGTATGCGGACACTTTCTGCTTCGTTGTGGAAGCAATGCTCCGAATCAGTTCCTTCAGGTTTTCCTTCACTTCAGACATTTGCTTTCCTCCTTTAAAAATCCCTTCCCGCACCACACGGGAAGGGAATGCCAAGTTAAAGTACAAATCGGAATTATAAACTGCCTAAAATGTTTTCAGCAATCTGCGGCCCGGTCAGTCCGTACTCAAGAAGCAGATCCGCCGGCTTACCGCTCTGGCCAAACACATCGTTGATGCCGATTTTCTTAAACTTTTCCACACCTTTTCCGATGACGGCGGAGGCAACTGCGTCACCCAGACCGCCGATCACGGAATGTTCTTCAACCGTGAATACGTTTTTGCACTTCGCGGCATACGTCCGCGCCAGTTCCTCGTCAAAGGGCTTCAGCGTATGGAAGGAAACCAGCGCCGCGTCAACACCTTTCTGCGCAAGAACATCAACAGCGTCCAGCGTGTGCTCAAGCATGATGCCGCAGGTGAAAATAACAAGGTCCTTTCCGTCTTTGATGACCGTACCCTTGCCCAGGGTAAAGGGCCGCGGATCATATACGGGGGTGGCCAGACGGGCAGTCCGGATATAAACCGGGCCGTCGATCTTTGCCGCCGCTTCCACACACTGGTAGCATTCGTTGGCGTCGGAGGGGACCAGAACCGTCATATTCGGCAGAACCCGCATCAGCGCCAGGTCTTCGATGGCCTGGTGGCTGCCGCCGTCTTCACCCAGCGTGATCCCGGCATGGCTGAATCCAAATTTTACATTGAACTTCGGGTAGCATACACCGTTCCGGATCTGGTCATAGTTGCGACCGGCAAAAACCGCAAACGTAGAACAGAAGGGAATCAGCCCCATCGTGCTGATACCGGCTGCCATATCAACCATGTTCGCTTCAGCGATACCGCAGTCATAGAACCGGTTCGGATATGCTTTTTTAAACGCGTTTGTCATTGTTGCGGATGCCAGGTCAGCGTCCAGAACCACAACTTTTTCATTGCTCTCGCCCAGTTTTACAAGGGCCTCGCCGTATGCGACGCGTACTGCTTTCTTTTCCATATTCTCAGCCCTCCAATTCTTTCAAGGCTTCCGCTGCCTGTTCCGCGTTCGGCGCTTTGCCGTGCCAGCCGACCTGGCCTTCCATGAAGCTGACGCCTTTGCCTTTCAGGGTGTTCAGCAGGATGTACCGCGGCTTTCCGGGGCATGCCGGCGCCTTCAGCGCGGTCACGACTTTTTCCATGTCGTTCCCGTCATCCACTTCGATTACATCATATCCGAAAGCCAGAGCTTTGGCTTTGATGTCACCCAGGCTCATCACCTCGTCGTTGGAACCGTCAATCTGCAGCCCGTTATGATCCAGAATGACCGTCAGGTTGTCCAGCTTGTAATGGGCCGCGGCCATGCTGGCTTCCCAGACAAGGCCTTCCTGGCTTTCTCCGTCGCCGATGACGGTGTATACATGGCAGGGATTCCCGGTGTGCTTCGCACCAAGCGCCATGCCGACGGCGATGGAAATCCCCTGCCCCAGGGATCCGGTGGACGCATCAACGCCCGGGCACTTCTTGATGTCCGGATGTCCCTGCAGAATACCATGCAGCTGACGGAATTTGTCAAATTCTTCCTTGCCGAAATATCCGCGCTCGCACAGCGTGCCATAGAGCGCCGGCGCCGCATGCCCTTTGGAGAGCACAAACCGGTCCCGATTGGGATCCTTTTCCTTTTCCGGGCTGACATTCATTACTTCAAAATAAAGCGCTACCAGCGCGTCGGTGCAGGAAAGCGATCCGCCCGGATGCCCGGCTCCGGCTTTGCTGGTCATGATAATGATGTCTTTGCGTACCTCGCGGGCATGGTTTTTTAATGCCTGAAGATCCATATCCATCCCTCCTGATTCCATTTGTCCGTACAAGAATTATATGATTTTGCCCTATCCTTGTCAACAAAGATCAACGGGCCTCCCGCCCGGATATAAAAGGGGGCTGCCGTAAATCACTCTGAGCCAAAAAGGTCTGCTGTTGCAACGCTGAACGAAGCATCAATCCCCGGGAAAACGCGAACGTGTAAAATTGTTCCCGCAGCCTTCCGCGTAATTTCCGTTCCGATTTACCAGGTGCTGATATCAAACAGGTCCTCATAGGTTTCATTATAGTTCGATGCGCACATATAGTCATATTGGAAATCTTCTTTATTATCCTGCGGTAGTCCGTAATGGGAGAAGATAATGTCGCACTGGTCGGTAAACCAGCAATTTTCTCCGTCAATAAATGTATCGCTGCATTCGTCGTGGTCTCCGCCTCCGGACACGACGTCCAGCATTTCCTCGCTGAGAGCTTCTTTCTGAACGGCGTTTTCCGCCATCGCGGTCCGGCTGCGCTGTTCCCGGTCTTTAGCTTTCATTGCTTCAACAATTTCATCCGCCGTGATGTGATATCCCATGGATTCGGCGGCTTTCACATAATTATTGTGATCTTTCTCAACCCCCTTTGGAGAGGTTCCGCTGACCATCTTCAGGCTTCCGGATTGTTTTTCAGCTCATTCAGGAATTCCGTAACCTGATCCCTGATATATTCTTCCGGTTTTCATTTGTTGTTTTGTGCGTTTGTTGTCTTTGGATTTTTTTCAGTATAACAGATTGTCCCGTTGTAAATCAACATCCGGAACATGGTATGGGGCGGACGCCGCGTCCCTGTGTTATCGGCATATGAAATCAGCGGTTTCTTCCCTCCACTCCTGAAGGAAACCTTCCATATAGCGGTGCCGTTTTTCGGCAAGTTCTTTTGCTTTCTTTGTATTCATCAGGTCTTTCAGTGTCAGGAGCTTTTCATAAAAATGAAGGATGGACGAATCCGGCGTCCGGTCATGTTTTCCGCCATAGGCGAACGTTCTCGCAATCCCGACAGCTCCCAGCGCGTCCAGCCTGTCCGCATCCTGGACGATCATCGCTTCAATGCTTTCCGGGCGTTTTCCTTTGTTTTTGCTAAAGGAGACGGCATTGATTACCAGACAGATTTCATCAATTGCGGCCGGATCAAGACCACGGGAGGAAAGGAATTTGCGGGCATTCGCGTTGCTGTCTGTGCGGAAAAGCTTCGGATCATCCGCATCATGCAGTAAAGCGGCCAGCGCGACAATGAGCCGGTTGCAGGAAGGCTCTGAATCGGCAATCAGCATGGCGGTACGGTAAACCCGCATGGAGTGGCTGAAATCATGTCCGTCGCTGTTTCCGTCAAACAGCACACGAATAAAGGATATCGCGCAATCAATGGATGGATCCTGATGCATGAGGGAAACCTCCCGTACAATGTTGCTGGGGATATTATTGCCGGAATCAGATGATACCAGCCGGGATCAACACAGCCAGCAGTACAGCTACCAGCGCCCATTCACCGATCAGGAACTTCTTCCTCTTTGCCGGCTCCATATCCGGTACATAATTGCTTGCCAGGAAGAAAGGTACATAGGTTGTGATAAACACGGGAATGACACCCCACCAGGGATAGACCCAGATGAAAGAATGGTTGCTTGTGCCGGCCAGGAAGGATTCGAACAACGCGAAGAGCAGAGACATTTCCAGGGCGGTTACCAGTTTGCAGCTGATGCCCCTTTTCCCGAGCTTCCCGGCCATGTACCGCTTTGTCCGGTCCTGCGGCATCATCTTGAAGGATATCATGCCGGCCAGAGAGAACATCATGGAAAGTTCCCAGCATACGCCGATCAGGAGAATGAAAGTTGTAGATTCATTGCTGACGGACCACAGCGGGTATCCGGCAAGCTTCCCGATTACCGCGTTGCAGATTTCATACAGCCAGTGCACGCCGTAAAGCGCAAGGCCAGCGTATACCACCTCGTAATGTTTTTTATGGATTTCCGACCAGTACACATAGAAAACCACTGCGAGTATAAAAATGAATGTCCAGTTAAAATTCTCCGTGGATCTGACCCGGATCGCTTTGACCAGGTCCATTGCCTCCTGTGAACCGTCGCCCCAGAATCTGAACATGAGTCTTCCCTCCTCCTTCGGCAATATGGATTTTTAAGCTGTTTCTGTTTTTCCGAAGGAATTATATCATGAACGAAGAATGAAAAAAAGCGACACGTCCCGGAACGTATCCGGGAGAAACTGTTTGCTTATGAACTGTTTTTTTTACGCCCTGTTCTTCTGGTATAATCAGAAAAGGAAAAAAGAAAATGGCAGATCTTGTATCAATCCTACTTTTTTATATTTTTACCCATTCCGGGTTTCAATACTTTGCATATATTCCGATGGTATTTCACCGGATTCCGCCCCCTTGTTTTCTTTGTTTTCTGCCGCATATTTTCCACAGTACGACAGCGATTCCGAAGGCCAGCGCGGCCAGAATCAGAAACCAGAGAATACTCATGTACCAGGGCTGTTCATAAACTTTCAGGAAAGGATACGGCCCGTCAACCACTTTCAGAAAATTCAGCGTATACAGAACGATTCCGTAGACCACTGTGGGAATCATGGCAAGGCGGGTATCTTTCTTCCGGATACACGTAATAAACGGCAGCTGAGCGATTGCGAACAGCGGACAGAGCAGGTGATAGAAAAGGCCGTTGGTTTCGATCAGAAAGAAGGAAGGATGCCCGTACCACGGGATCAGGATACAGACGGTGACCACGAACGTGACAGTGGTCAGGCAGGTTGCGTAATAACGGCACCTGTCCACTGCCTCGGGCACTTTTTTCTTCATCATCAGTAAACAAAGATGGACAAGCGTAACAAACAGCAGGATATAATTGCTGCACTGGGTGTAATACCGGAACTGCTTCCACCACCCATGCTTTTCGATCGAAAATACCGTTGCGGCGAGTTCGCCCGCGATGATGACGATATCCAGAATCATGTCTGATCCGCCCGCTTTCGCAAGAAACGATAATGAATGAATAGCTTTTTTTATTTTCTTTGTTTTTCTGCTCTTTGTCAAGAAAACAATACGGGGCAACAGGGATCATCTGCTTTTACGGGCAAAAAACAAAATAAAAGAGCGCATGATTAAAAAACGGTCTTGACAAGAGTTTATAAGAATTTTTATTATATTCATCGTGCAAATTTTTCCAGTATTGGAAGAATATGCTCCCGGTCACGGAAAAACACTCCGCAGTGTACAGACGCTGGGATTTGCCGCTGTAACAATGAATATGAGGTTGTAAGAAGTTGCTGAAAAGATTTATCCAGTATATGAACCCATCTGTCAGGGAAAAAACACAGGAAGACGTGGACCGGCGCAGTCTCCACAGCATCCATGTCATCTCGCTGATCTGCCTGGTCTTTGAAACCGTGTCCCTGATTATTTTTCTTACCACGCATATCGGTCACTTTGACCATAATGCATTTGTCAGCCTTATCAGTGTATGCTACTGTATTACGCTTTGCGCCTGCGGCACATTCCTGTCCCTGCGGATGCTGCGCAGGAAGGACCTGACACATACCCGTTTTTTTCTGTTCAAAATCATTTTCTATACCGCATTCACCGTGTGGGCGATTTTTGTGGATTACAGGCATTACCGCATGGGCGATCAGATGATGACATTCTATGCGGTCAACCTCCTGATGATCTGTTTTGTGATTTTCAGACCCTG
>Ga0310690_10010138_pt1 | contig 11740 bp, 6 predicted proteins | sample AusTroGonzalo_MG_2_FD_207661 | JGI IMG/M metagenome (GOLD analysis project Ga0310690, IMG submission 207661) | Bovine rumen microbial communities from tropical cattle in Woodstock, Queensland, Australia - Gonzalo_04 (v2) (version 2) | ecosystem: Host-associated > Mammals > Digestive system >...
CCACGGCAATGTAGGCGATCACCTTGTTCCCGTCGATGGTTTCCGGGGACCGGTAGATGTCAATCCCTTCAGGCAGGGTGGTAAAACCGGCCGTCACATTCGTCCACCCGAGGCCGGCGATCTCCGGATACGGTTCCACGAACACGGGTTTCTCCTTGTCGGGCCAGCGCCACTCGGGCATGTCGGTACTGGCCGTCCCGCTGCAGGAGACCGCCAGGAGTGCCGTCAGTATGAGACAGTTCCGCTTCATCGCTTGATACAATCGAGGCTGTAACCGCCCAGCATCTGGGCGTAATGGTCGTAATAGTAGATATAGAGCATGTACCCGTCGGCCGAAGGGGCCAGGATCACGTCGCCGCAGGCGCCGTTGCCGTCATGGCCGCCGGTGTTGTACTGGAGGTTGTACATGAACGGCTTGGAGAACACCAGGCCCGGGCTGTTCCAGATGTTGTCGCCCTGGAGGGAACCGCTGGTGATGTCATAGACATACAGCTGCGGGCCGGGCCACCACTTCGGGAAGTGGTTGGACACGAACAGCGCCAGGTAGCGGGCGTTGTTGAAGCCCTTGGTATCCAGGTTGTTCGGGGACGTGTTGCTGTCCACGTACGTACCGCCGCCCTGCACGTCGTCCGTGCCGTCGCCGTAACCGTTCAGCTGCTTTCCGACGGTGAGGTCGGGCTTGAACCAGGTCAGGAGGTTGTCGGAGTAGGCGCAGCTGTACCAGCCGGCGTCGTTGCTTGCCGACGCAGCCGGGACACAGGTACTGCCCGAAGGGCCGGAACCCCACAGGAAGCCGTTTCCGGAAACGTCCTTGAGCTCATTGGAGACCACTTCCCCGCCCACGATGTGGATCGCGCGGAAGCGGCCGCTCTGGGTGACGCCCGCAAGGCCCGGATAGGTCACGGAAATGGCCGCCTCTTCCTCGACGTTGCCGATCACCTTCATCTCCAGACCCAGCTGGATATCCTCCTCGTTCTTGAAGGAAATCAGCACCGTCGGGGCCTCCTTCACGGAAGAGGTCTTCCAGATGGTGAACTGATCACCCGCTTCGGCGAGGTTGCACAGGAGCAGGTGGTCCCGCTCGTCGGAGGCGATGGCCCCGGTCGGGACCGCGTCGCCGAGCTTGATCTGTCCGCCGTACGTGCCGACGATCTTGTTGTAGTAGCGCGGCGCGGAGCCGTCACCCACGTTCACGATGAGGTCGGAGTCAATGACGCCCATGGACACGTTCGCCACGGCCTTGTAGTCCGGAAGTCCCATCCCGGAGGAAGGATCCAGGTTGAACAGGGTCTCGGCGCTGGTGGTGTTCACCCCGTAGTCGATCTTCTCGGGGATGTCCTTGACCACCAGGTATTCGGCCTTGGTCACGCCGTCGTCGGCCGTCACGGTGAAAGTGAAGCCCTCGTTGTAGTTGTGCGGCTCGCCCGGGTCCGGGGAGATGGTGGCATGGGCCGACAGGGTGACGGTCGCCTCGGCCACGGAAAGGTCCTTGGCCGTGATGAGGGACACTTTGCGGGCGGTCTTGTCCACCATGCCGCTGAGCTGAGGCTGCTTGAGGGCGAAGGTGATGATCTCGCACTTGTCGGACTTCACGCGCTTGCCCGTGATGATGATGCCGTGGCTCGCGCCCGTGGCGTCCGTATAGGTGAAATGGTTCTCTTCGGTGAGGTCCAGAACGGTCAGCGCCGGTTCGATTTTGCAGTTGGGCTGCAGGGAGGCGCGGACCCGGACCTTGGTCATATAGGGGGTCGTGATGTCGTCGGAGGATTCGGGGAAATACCACGGAACGGGGATCTCATACCGGTCCATGGCCGGGTCCGAAATCTCCAGCCGGCCCATTTCCTGCCCCTCGAAGGGGCCGAAGGCGAAGTACGCCGAAAGGGACGTGATCCCCTGCCGGTCGGCCGTGGGTTCCACGAATTCCGGCTGGTGGCAGGCCGCCGCGAGGGCAGCCGCCGTCACAAGAAGGAGAAGGGTCTTTTTCATGGCTAGTTCCATTCAGGGTATTGGTTCACAAGCGGATTGGAATTCAGTTCCCCGTCCGGGAGCGGGAACCGGTACATCTTGGCCGGGAAGTTCCGGTCCTTGTCATCGACGGAGACGTACGTGTACTTGTACTGGCCGGCCACGGCGGTGGATTCAATCTTGAGGCCGTGAACCTGGTAGTTGTTCAGGCCCAGAGGCCAGTCCTCGGCCGCCTCTTTCCAGCGGCGGAGGCTCCAGTACCAGTCGTCCTCGAAGGCCAGCTCCACGCGGCGCTCCTGGCGGATGGCCTGCCAGAGGGCGTCGCCGGACTTGTTGGTGTAAGGGAGCCCTGCGCGGGAGCGGATGGCCTTCACGGCGGCGTTGGCGCCGTCGGTGTCACCGCTGCGGTAGCAGGCTTCGGCCTTGTTCAGGAGAACCTCGCCGTAGCGGATCAGCACGAAATGCTGGACGCTCTGGCTGCGCTCGGCCAGGTTGTGGGTCTCATCGACAAACTTGCGGAGGTAATAGCCGGTGGTGGTACGTCCCTCGGGCTTGGGTTCCTTGTTCCACTGGCACCAGCCGTCGGTTCCGCCGATGAAGGGTTCGATGGAGCGGCCCTTCCACGGGGCGCCGTTGTACAGGATGGTGGCCTTGAAACGCGGTTCCAGCTGGTCATAGGGGGGCTGGACCAGGGTCTCGCCGTGCCAGGGAGACCAGTCGGGGAAGCCGCCGGTAGCCAGTTCATAGCTTTCCACCATCTCCTGGGTGGGCGTGCCGTAGCCGCCGCCCTGCTGGCCCACAAGCTTGTAGTCGCCGCCCGGGGCATAGTAGAAGTCAAAATCGTGCGTGACCCCGTCGGCATAGGAGAAAGTGTACTGGAGGATGGTTTCCGTGTTGCCGGATGTCACCGGGACGGTGAAGGCATCGCCGTAACTGGGCATCAGGGCGTATCCAAGACCTGCCAGTTCATTGGCCGCCTCGATCACCTTGTCGTTCTCGCCTGCATAGAGCATGGCGCGGGTAATCAGGGCCAGGGCGACGCCCTTGTCCAGGCGGCCCTTCGCCGCGGCCTTCTCCGGCAGGTTCTTTGCGGCGAAGTCCAGGTCGTTCCAGATGAAGTTCCAGCCTTCGGCCTCGGAGGAAAGGGCTTTCTCCACGGCGATCTGCGAAAGGTCCTCGTCATAGAGAATGACTTCCTTGTAGCGTTTCACGAGCTCGAAATACAGCCAGCCGCGCATCAGGCGGAGTTCGCCCAGCAGACGGACCTGGTCCGCTTCCGGCAGGTCCTGTCCCAGGGTCTTGAGGTTCGATATGGCCTCGTTCGTGCGGCGGATGGCATCGTACAGGGACCCCCAGCAGCCCAGATACACGCTCACGAAACTGTTGGTGAGGTTGGTGCCGCCATAGGCTACCTGACTGGGGATGAGGCACATGGCGAAGTTCACGTAGGAGCCGTACTTGAACTCGTCCGTGAAGGCCTCGGTCATGCCCACGGAAGAGGGCCAGACCGCGAAGATGTCATACGCGTAGGAATAGATGGAGTTGACGGCGTATTCGGCGCTCTCGGTATCGGCCCACATCACCTTGTCGGAGATGCTGTCGGTCGGGGTCATGTCCAGGAACTTGTTGCAGGCGGTCAGGACGCCGAGAAGGGAAAGGGCTAAGAGAATCTTTTTCATAAGGCATCCTGCATTAAAGGGTGATCGTGACGCCGCCCATGATGTTCCGCTGCTGCGGATAGTAGCCGTTGTTCACGCCCGGGGATTCCGGGTCGATTCCCTCCGGCAGGCCGTCCAGGGTAAAGAGGTTGTTCCCCTCCACGAAGAGGCGGAGGCTCTCCACGCCGAACTTCCGGGTGAAAGCCTGCGGGAGCGTATAGCCCAGCTGGGCCGTCTTCAGACGGACGTACTTGCCGTCCCGCCACCAGAAGCTGGAGGAAAGGCCGTTGTCGCCGCCGTGGCCGGTCGTGCCGAGGGTCAGGCGCGGGAACGTGCCGTTCGGGTTATCCAGGCTGTAGGCGTTCTCCACCAGGAAGAGCGGGGAATTCTCGCCCTCCTTGAAGGTCTTGGTCCAGATGGTGTCGTCGTCGTTCTCGTTGAAATAGGTGCCGGTCATGGACACCTGGAAGAGGGCGCCGCCGGTGAACTGGAGGTTCGCATCGAAGCCGTTCCAGCCCAGGTTCACGTTCAGGCCGAAGGTCAGCTCCGGGCGGTTGCTCTTCCCGAAGATGCCGCGGTCCTGCCAGTCGATCTGGCCGTCGCCGTTGAGGTCCTTGTACTTGATGTCGCCGATGTTCGGGCGCGTGCCGTACCAGGCGGAGTTGTCGATCTCGTCCTCGCTCCGATACAGGCCTTCGGCGAGCCATCCCCAGTGGGAGCCGTAGGTGGTTCCGGTGACCTTCTGCCAACTGGGGACGTTGGGTTCGTCGTTGTACTTGATCCAGCGGGTCTTGGAATAGGTCACCGTCCCGCCCAGCTCATAGAAGAATGGCTTTCCGCCCAACTGGAACCGGTTGCGGTGCGTCAGGAGCACGTCGATACCCTTCGCGTCGATGGCGTTCTTGTTCACATAGGTGGGGAAATAACCGCCCATCGAGTCCGGATGCCCGCCGCCGTTGTAGGAGAGGATGTCGTAGGTGTAATTGTAGAAGCCGTCGATCTCGGCCCCCAGAAGGCCGTCCCACAGGGAGAAATCCAGGCCCACGTTGTAGGAAAGGGTCTTTTCCCAGGTCAGGTCCTTGTTCGGGATGCCGGAGGTGTAATAGGAGGGCACGGCGGAAGCGCCGGGATACACGACCTTCGTCCCCAGGGCATACTTGCTCAGGAACATATAGGGGCTGACCCCGTCGTTGCCCAGCAGGCCCACGCTGGCGCGGAGCTTCAGGTTGTCCAGGGCTGCCGCCTCCTGCAGGAAGGATTCCTTGGAAACGACCCAGCCCAGGGAGGCCGACGGGAAGAAGCCCCAGCGGGTCTTCGTCATGCCGGCGAACTTGTAGGAGCCGTCGTAGCGGCCGGTGAATTCGGCCAGGTACTTTTCATCGTAATTGTACCGGATGCGGCCGACATAACCCGCGCTGCGGGAAGCGTTGCTTCCCCCGATGACCGGGCTGGCCGTCGGCGTGCCGTTGCTCAGTTCGGGGAGCATGGAAAAAGGCACGTTCTTCACGTAAGCCGACAGGTTGTTGGTCTGGAAATCACGGATTTCCATCAGGGCCAGCAATTCCAGCGCGTGCTTCCCGAAGGTATTCGCGTAGGAGAGGCTCGCCTGGGCGGTCATCGTCTGCTGATAGTAGGAGCCCTCCCCCACCTTGTTTCCGTCGGAAGCGCCGTTCACATCGACCATCGGGGCCGTCCAGCCCCAGGTGCCGTCCTCGTTCCGGCGGCGGACCACCACATAGTAGGGAGTGTCCAGGTTCTTGTTATAGGAATCCAGGTAGTCATAGGACCCGCTCACCTTGGCCTGCAGGCCTTTCACCCAGGGGATATCCCAGGTCAGGGAACCGGTCAGGGTGCCGTTGAAACTGCGCGTCTGCTTGTTGCCGGACTCGTAGAGGGCGGCCAGCGGGCTGTTCGCGAACACCTGGTTGGAGGCGATGGCGCCCGTATAGTAGCCGTCGTACTTTTCCGGCAGGAAGGGATACATGCCGATGACCTGGTGCGCGATGGAGAACCAGCCCACCTCGTAGCCCGCGTCGCTGTCAGAACCGCCGGAAAGGAACCGCGGCGTGCGCCGGCGTCCCACCACACCGCTCAGGCCGGCGTTGAAGACCAGGTGCTTTGCAATCCGGGTTTCGACGTTCGCGCGCACGTTGTAGCGGTTGTAATTGTATCCGTCGATATTTCCCTTCTGGCCCAGGAAGCCGCCGGAGATGAAATAGCGGGACTTTTCGTTGCCGCCCTGGACCGTGATGTTGTGCTTGTTCGTGATACCGGTGCCGAAGACCTTCTTGATATAGTCCACGTTGTCCCACCCGTCGGTGGGATCCCCGTTGAGCATCGCCTCCACGTTCTCCCGCAGGAAATACGGCTCGTACTCCTCCTCGGAGGCGATGGCCCCGCTCGCAAGCTGGTCCATCTCCTGCGCCAGGTTGTAGTAGTAGGCGAACTGGGGACCGTTCATGAAGCGGGGGAAGTTCGCGTTCATCGACACGCCCACGGAGCCGTTGTAGGTGATGTGCGCATCGCCCTTGTCGCCCTTGCGGGTGGTGATGATGATCACGCCGCCGGCGGCCTTGAGGCCGTACACGGCCGCGGAAGCACCGTCCTTCAGGACCGAGACGCTCTCGATGTCGGCCGGGTCGATGTCATTGATATTATCCACGGGGAAGCCGTCCACGACATACGCGACCCCGTACACGGAGCCGCGGATGCGGAGCGAGGCCTGGTCCAGGCCCGGTTCGCCGGATTCCTGCACGGAGGAGACGCCGGACAGCTTGCCGGCCAGCACCTGCGACACGTTGGTAGAGGGCGCTTTCAGGAGTTCATCACCCTTGATGGCCGACACGGCCGCCGTCAGGGTCTCTTTCTTCGCCGTACCATAACCCACGACGACCACGTCGTCCAGGTACAGGGCGTCCTCCGTCAGGGTGACGCTGATGGGAGAGCGTCCGTCGAAGGTACGCTCCACCGTCGCGAGGCCCAGGCAGGAGAATTCGATGACATCGCCCCCGGACGCGCGGAGGGAATAGCTTCCGTCCGCCGCCGTCATGGTGCCGTTCAAGGTGCCTTTCACCATTACGGTAACGCCTGCGAGGGGTTTGCCATCCGCATCGGTCACTTTGCCCCGGAGCTGCGCCTGGGCAAAGGCTGCCCCCTGGACCAGCAGGAGTCCGGTGAGGAGGGCAACGATGAGACGGGTAAATGATTTCATATCGTGATCCATTGTTTACTTTTTATCAGCGATTTCCTGCAGGATGGTCCCGATCTGGTACAGGCCTCTGGGCACGTGGAAGCATCCCTTCCACTTTCCGCCCTTGAGCGGGAGGAGGACTTCGCCGCGGCGGTTCAGGTAGCCGAACCACTCGGGATACTCCGGATCCTTGAAACGCGTCCAGAGGTACTCGTCCAGCTTGAGGAACCACTCGAGGGCCTTTTCGTTACCGGTGAGCTGGTACCCCTTGATCATGCAGATGGCGCTCTCCAGGTGCACCCACCAGAGCTTCTGGTCCCACTCCAGTTCCTGGGTGGGGTAACCCTTGCGGTCCATGAAGTAGAAGATGCCACCGTACTCCTTGTCCCAGCCGTAGTCGATCACACGGAGGGCAATCTCCACGCTCTTGTCGATGATGTCCTGCCGGTGCAGGCGGAGGCCCAGGTTCATCATGAACCAGAGGGCTTCCAGGTCGTGGCCGGGATTGATGCGGCGCCCCTCGAAGCAGTCCACCAGGGAACCGTCCGGAGCGAGGTTCTCCACCATCACGCCCAGATCGGGCTGGTAGAAGACGTCGAAGACCTCGTGCAGGGCTTCCTCGATGGTCTTGTCCAGGAGGGCCTTGTCCTCGATGATGGGTTCCACCTCCAGGGCCATGTTGCAGATGATCATCGGGAGGGCGAAATCCTTCATCGGGCGCGTGCCGGGAACGGCCTTGGTCCATTTGCCCTTGGGGTTGGAGCGGCGGTCGAGGATGCGCTGGAAGGTCTTCCGGGCGATCTCCGCCCAGCACTCCTCGCCGGTAGCCACCGCGAGCTGGGCAAAAGCCATGCAGGCGAAGGTATTGGAAAAGATATTATAGGGTGAAATGATAGGCTTTCCTTCGCGTGTGAGCGAGAAATAGAAGTCGTAATTCCCGTCATGGCCGTACTTCCGGAGGAACTCCGCCCCCTGGCGGGCACAGGCGAGCCACTGCGGGTTCTTCTCCACCTTGTTGTACAGCATGGCAAACATCCAGACCTCCCGGCCCTGCAGCCAGACGAACTTGTCGGTGTCGAAGACGGAGCCGTCCCGGCTCAGGCAGGTGAAGTACCCGCCGTAGTCCGGATCCTGGGATTTCTCCAGCCAAAACGGCAAGACGCTCTCGTACAGTTCTTTCCGATAGCGCTGCGCCATTTTTGCAAAATCTGTTGCGTTCATATGTCGATCGGTTATTGGCTTAAGTCCTGTTTTGCTGCTACAAATTTACAAACAAACAGTAAATATGCAAATGTTTTTAACGATTTATTAAAAATAAAAAAGTTGTTTTTAACATACAAAGAGAAAAAAGCTTGGATAAATGACGGATTATCCCTATCTTTGCCCTAATTGGAATTGACATGGAACCCTTTCTGGACCGTCTTCTGAAAAGCCGCTACGCCGCGGAGAAGAAAACCATCCTCTCCCTCTGCGAAAAGGGGGATACCTTCAGCCTGGCCGACCTCGCCCGGGAACTGGGCACCAGCATCCCCAAGATCACCCGCATCGTCTCCGAGATGGAGGAGGCGGGCATCCTCTCCGACTGGGGCAAGCAGGAATCGGCCACCGGACGCCGTCCCAGCCTGTACGGCCTGAATCCCGCCGCCGGGTACTTCATCGGCGTGGAGGTGGGCCAGGACGCCCTGGCGCTGGCCGTCACGGATTTCACCGGGCGGGTCCTCCACTTCCAGGACGGAATCGACTACGCGCTCACCAGCACGGAAGCCTCGGTCCTGGGCCTCTGCGCAGCCGTGAAGAAACAGGTGCGCAAGTACCGCCTGGAGCCGGACCTGGTCCGTGCCGTGGGGGTGAACCTCACCGGCCGCGTCAACCACCAGACCGGCTACAGCTACAGCTACTATATCAGCGAGGAAAAACCCATCCGGGACATCCTGGAGGCCGGATTCGGCCGGCCGGTCTTCATCGAGAACGACTCCCGGGGCATGGCCTTCGGGGAATACATGAGCGGCATCGCCGGCGACGCCCGCACGGTCCTGTTCCTGAACGTGGGCTGGGGGCTGGGCATGGGCATGGTCCTCGACGGCAAGCTCTTCTCCGGGAAATCCGGCTTCTCCGGGGAAATCGGCCACTTCCCCCTGCTGGACAACCACCAGATCTGCCGGTGCGGCAAGGTGGGCTGCCTGGAAACCGGCGCCTCGGGCCTGGCCCTGCACCGGATCATCGGGGAGCGCCTTTCGAAGGGCCAGCCTTCCATCCTCTCGGCCCTGTACGCCGGCGGCGGGGACATCACCCTGAACGACATCCTGGACGCCGTGGAGAAGGAAGACGTCACCGCCATCGAGTGCGTGGAGGAGGTGGGCGATACGCTGGGACGGGCCGTGGCCGGCCTGATCAACGTCTTCAACCCGGACGTGGTCGTCGTGGGCGGGCGCCTCTGCGTGACGGAGCAGTACCTGATGCCCCCCCTGCTGGGCGCCGTCAGCCGCCTGTCCCTGAACCTGGTGAGCAACGACACCGTCATCAAGGTGTCCCGCCTCGGGAAGAAGGCCGGGGCGGTCGGGGCCAGCCTCCTCGCAAAACACAGACTGCTAAATCAATGACATATGGAAAACCGACGAGAATTCCTCAAAAAAGGGGCGCTGGCGGCTGCTGCGGCGCCGCTGCTGGCGTCCGGGTGCAAGCCTGCGGGCGGTGACAAGTACGGCATCGAGCCGGACGAAAGCGTTGAGAGCCAGCTCATCGTACCCAAGGGCAACGCCCTCCCCATCACAGGCACCTTCCTGGACGAGATCTCCCACGACATCCCGCACCAGAACTGGGGCGAGCGGGAATGGGACCGCGATTTCCGGTACATGAAGGCGATCGGCATCGACACGGTGATCGACATCCGCTGCGGCTACCGCAAATTCATCACCTACCCCTCCCCGTACCTGCTGAAGAAGGGCTGCTACATGCCGTCGGTGGACCTGATCGACATGTTCTGCCGGCTGGCGGAGAAATACGGGATGAAGTTCATGCTGGGCCTGTACGACTCCGGCAAGTACTGGGACACGCACGACATGTCCTACGAGGTGGAATCCAACAAGTTCGTCATCGACGAAGTGTGGGAGCGGTACGGTTCCAAGTACAAGAGCTTCGGAGGCTGGTACATCTCCGGCGAGATCTCCCGCGCGACGAAGGGGGCCATCGAATCCTTCCGGACCATGGGACGCCAGTGCAAGGAGGTCTCCGGCGGACTGCCCACGTTCATCTCCCCCTGGATCGACGGCAAGAAGGCCGTCATGGGCACGGGCAAGATGACCAACGAGGAGGCCGTCTCCGTGGCCCAGCACGAAAAGGAATGGGACGAGATCTTCGACGGCATCCACGAATATGTTGATGCCTGCGCCTTCCAGGACGGGCACATCGACTATGACGAGCTGGACGCCTTCTTCAGCGTCAACAAGAAACTGGCGGACCGCTACGGAATGCAGTGCTGGACCAATGCCGAGACCTTCGACCGGGACATGCCCATCCACTTCTTCCCGCTCAAGTTCGACAAGCTCCGCCTCAAGCTGGAAGCGGCGAAACGCTGCGGCTACGACAAGGCCATCACCTTCGAGTTCAGCCACTTCATGAGCCCGCAGAGCGCCTACCTCCAGGCGGGGCACCTGTATGACCGGTATAAAGAGTACTTCGGATTATGAGTGAAAAAGTGAGCGCACGCGTCGTCTTCCTCGCGGTCGTGGCCGCCATCGGCGGCATCCTCTTCGGCTATGATACGGCCGTGATCTCCGGCACCACGGAGATCGTCAAGATGCAGTTCGGCCTGACCACCGGCGGCGAGGGCTGGTATGTGGGCTGCGCCCTGATCGGCTCCATCCTCGGGGTCCTCGTGGCCGGGATGCTCAGCGACTTCCTGGGCCGCAAGAAGACCATGCTCATCTCGGCCCTGCTGTTCAGCATATCGGCCATCGGGTGCGCCCTGTGCGGGGATTTCGCCCAACTGGTGATCTTCCGGATGATCGGCGGTTTCGGCATCGGCATCGTTTCCATCGTCTCCCCCATCTATATCTCCGAGGTCTCGCCGGCCGAAGTCCGCGGTACCATGGTGAGCCTGTACCAGCTGTTCATCACGATCGGCTTCCTGCTCGCGTACCTGATGAATTTCCTGATCCTGAAGGGGACGTCGATGGCCGAATACTGGCGGCCGATGCTCGGGGCCGAAGCCGTTCCGGACCTGCTGTTCCTGGTCCTGATCTTCTTCATCCCCGAAAGCCCGCGGTGGCTCCAGGTCCGGGGCCAGCGGGAGGACAAGAGCGAGGAGTGGAAGGCCCTGCGGGAGCCCGGCATCCTGAAGGCGGTCCTGATCGGCAGCGCCATCGCCATCCTGGGCCAGTTCATGGGCGTGAACGCCGTCCTGTACTACGGTCCCAAGATCTTTGCCGACGCCGGCTTCGCGGATCCGCTCTTTTCCACGGTCCTCGTCGGCGTTGTGAACATGCTCACTACGGTGATCGCCCTCCTGATCATCGACAAGGTCGGGCGCAAGCAGCTTGTCTGGTGGGGCGTCGGCGGCATGATCGTGTGCCTTCTGATGATCGGCCTCTACTTCCTGCCCGCCACCGACCTTCCCAACTGGTTCATGCTCACCTTCTTCCTCCTGTACGTCTTCTGCACGGCCATCTCGATCAGCGCCGTCGTTTTCGTGCTCCTTTCGGAGATGTATCCAAACAGAGTGCGAGGCCTCGCGATGTCCATCGCGGGCCTCGCCCTGTGGGTTGGCACCTACCTGATCGGGCAGCTGACTCCCTGGATGCTGGAGACGCTCACGCCCGCGGGCACCTTCTTCCTCTTCGCCTTCTGCTGCCTGCCCTACCTGTGGATCATGTGGAAGCATGTTCCGGAAACCACGGGGAAGACGCTCGAGGAGATCGAAGCTTACTGG
>Ga0310690_10010142_pt1 | contig 11737 bp, 10 predicted proteins | sample AusTroGonzalo_MG_2_FD_207661 | JGI IMG/M metagenome (GOLD analysis project Ga0310690, IMG submission 207661) | Bovine rumen microbial communities from tropical cattle in Woodstock, Queensland, Australia - Gonzalo_04 (v2) (version 2) | ecosystem: Host-associated > Mammals > Digestive system >...
TCTTACGGTCCACATCGTAGTTGTGCTGCTCTTTAAGGGCTTCGGCAATCATGATATTGTTGACGCCGCCGAAGAGTTGACCATTCTCACCAACTTTGACGATGAGTTTGACGGTTTTGCCGTTGAGAGCGGCCTGCTGGGTCTCGGCGTTTTTGCGGAGGGCTTCCTCTTTATGAGCGCGCTGGCGCAGGTTCTCAGCATGGATCTTCTTATTTACAGGGGTGGCGATGATGGCCATTCCCATGGGAAGAAGATAGTTGTTGGCATAGCCGTTCTTAACGTTGACGATTTCGTCTTTGTAGCCGAGGTTGGCCACATCTTGTTTCAGTATGATTTCCATCTATTCTTCCTCCTTGTGATTATTTGAGACAATCGGCGACATAGGGCATCAAGGCGATATGACGGGCGCGCTTGATGGCCTGCGAGACCTTCTTCTGATACTTGTTAGAGGTGCCGGTGATGCGGCGGGGCAGAATCTTGCCCTGCTCGTTGACGAACTTCAGAAGGAAGTCGGCATCTTTGTAGTCAATATACTTTATACCGAGTTTTTTGAAGCGGCAGTATTTCTTGCGCTGAGTCTCCACGGCAATGGGAGTCAGGTATTTGATTTCGCTATCGTTAGCCATTTTTCTTATTCTTTTAATGGGTTAAACATTAAGCTTCGGCGGGAGCTTCGGTGGTCTCGGCCTTTTTGGCGCGTTTTTTCTCGTTGTAGGCAACGGCGTGTTTGTCAAGGCTGACGGTGAGGAAGCGGAGGAGGCGCTCGTCGCGCTTGTAGGCAACCTCGAGGTCGTTGATGACGCTACCTTCGGCTTTGAATTCTATAAGATAATAGAAGCCGGTGGTTTTCTTGCGGATAGGATAGGCGAGCTTGCGCATGCCCCAGTTGTTCTCGTACACGATTTCTGCACCTTTGGAGGTAAGCAGGTCGGTGTACTTCTTTACCGTTTCCTTCATCTGTTCTTCAGACAAAACGGGAGTTGCAATGAAAACGGTTTCGTACTGTTTTACCATTGGTTTGTTTGTTTTGTTGTTTTTGTTTGACAATAAAAAAGGCAGAACACCATGTTCTGCCTAAATTTCTGAGCCACTTCGCGGACTCGAACCGCGGACCTACGCATTACGAATGCGTTGCTCTACCAACTGAGCTAAAGTGGCGGTTTTGCGGTTCTGTAGTCGGGGTGAGAAGACTCGAACTTCCGGCCTCCACGTCCCGAACGTGGCGCGCTAGCCAACTGCGCTACACCCCGCGATAGTGTCCTGGCAGGGATTCGAACCCTGGACCCATTGATTAAGAGTCAATTGCTCTACCAGCTGAGCTACCAAGACATTATTTCTCTTTCGCTTGTGTTTTTGACAACGTCATCGGCCCTTGGTTGCGTCTGCTCGACAAGCTCGCACACGCGCCATAGGGCGTTGTGAACATGGACTTTGATGTTGTCTTTCATCATTTCAAAGCTCTCTCTCTTTGAGCGGAAAACGAGACTCGAACTCGCGACCCCGACCTTGGCAAGGTCGTGCTCTACCAACTGAGCTATTTCCGCATTGCCTTAGTACTCCGGGTGGGACTTGAACCCACACGCCCTTGCGGGCAAGGGATTTTAAGTCCCTCGTGTCTACCATTCCACCACCAGAGCCCTTTTCTTTCTCTGATTTAGGAGTTTTTGAGCGGAAAACGAGACTCGAACTCGCGACCCCGACCTTGGCAAGGTCGTGCTCTACCAACTGAGCTATTTCCGCGTCTTTGGGCACGCTTTTTTCTCTCAAAAGCGGGTGCAAAAGTACACACTTTTTTGAAACTGGCAAAATTTTTTTAATTCTTTGTTACAATTTTTTTGATTTCGTTTAGTTTAAGTAGCGCTTCTATTGGTGTAAGTGTATCTATATCAATGTCTAATAATTTGCCGCGTATTTCAAGTAATGTGGGGTCGTCAAGTTGTATGAAACTCAATTGAAGGCCATCACATTTATCTATTGTAAGGTCTTTTTTCTCATTTTTGACATCATTCCTGCCGTCTGTAATTGAGCGTTCATTTTTTGCTTCAAGCACCTGTAACATCGAGTTGGCTCTGTTGACTACCGATGGCGGCATGCCTGCAATCTTGGCTACATGTATACCGAAACTATGCTCGCTACCGCCAGGTGTTAGTTTTCGAAGGAATATGATTCGTCCGTCAATTTCCTTGACGCTTACATGGTAGTTTTTTATTCGTTCGTATTGTTCCTCCATCTCGATAAGTTCATGATAGTGTGTGGCGAACATTACCTTCGGACGGGCTCGTTTATTGTTATGGAGGTATTCTGTGATGGCCCAAGCGATGGAGATACCGTCGTAGGTAGAGGTACCTCGGCCAATTTCATCAAGTAGTACTAAGCTTTTGTCGCTGATGTTGTTTAGAATGCTTGCAGTCTCGTTCATTTCAACCATAAAGGTTGATTCGCCACTGCTGATGTTGTCGCTAGCCCCCACACGGGTAAATATCTTGTCAACAATACCTATCTCTGCGCTTTTTGCGGGGCAATAGCTACCCATCTGAGCCATAAGAACAATAAGGGCTGTTTGGCGGAGTAGGGCAGACTTACCTGACATGTTTGGACCTGTAACAATGATAATCTGTTGACTGTCTTTGTCCAGAAATACATCATTGCTGATATATTCGTTCCCTGGAGTCATCTGGGTCTCAATTACAGGGTGACGTCCTTCTTTGATATTGATAACGTCGCCAGTATTCACCTGCGGACGGCAGTAGTTGTTTCTAAGAGCAATTTCTGCAAAACTCAGTAAACAATCGATATTTGCAATAATCTGTGCATCATACTGTATTGGTTGTATATATTCACTGACAGTGTATATTAGTTTGTTGTACAACTCAATCTCTAAGGCCATTATGCGTTCCTCGGCTCCCAGTATCTTGTCCTCGTATTCTTTAAGCTCGGGTGTGATGTATCGTTCCGCGTTGGTCAGAGTCTGTTTCCTTGTCCATTCAGGCGGTACCTTGTCCTTATGAGTGTTATATACTTCAAAATAGTATCCGAAGATGTTGTTAAAACCTATGCGCAATGAGGGTATTCCCGTGGATTCGCTCTCTTTTTGCTGCAGGTTCATCAAATATTCTTTTCCAGAGCCGGCCATAGAGCGCAACTCATCAAGTTCTTTGTCGACGCCAGTGGTTATTACGCCGCCTTTTTCAATCTTTGCCGGTGGTTCTTCTGTTATTTCACGTGCTATCCGTTCGGCCAAAGGAATGCATGAGTTTATCCTTTCTCCGAGTTGTTTAAGCGCTTTTGACTCGTTGCTGGTGCAAATCAGTCGGACCTCATCAACAGCGATTAGAGAACGTCTCAGTTGCTGCATCTCACGTGGGTTGATGCGTCCAACGGCAGCTTTTGTTATTAGACGTTCGAGATCGCCGATAATTTTTATGTTTTGTGCCAGTTTTTCTCTTATCTCAGCGTCTCTGATGAGTGTGTCTACCACATGTAACCGCTCCTCTATGGGCTCTACTTCTTTCAAAGGCATCACTATCCATCGCCGCATAAGACGAGATCCCATAGGGGTGAGTGTTTTGTCTACAACATCAAGAAGTGTGCGGGCGTTATCGTTATGAGAACCGGTAATCTCAAGGTTGCGAATGGTGAAACGGTCTAACCATACATATCTATCCTGTTCTACTCGGTTTATCCTCGTGATGTTGGCGGTCTGAGTATGTTGGGTATCCTGCAAATAGTATAGCACTGCACCGGCTGCTATAATGCCCAACCCAAGGTCTTCAACACCAAATCCTTTAAGTGAATTGGTGCCGAATTGTTTTAGAAGTAATTCATTGGCAAAGTCTGGCGCAAAGACCCAGTCGTCGAAAGTGTTGCAATAGTAACGTTCAGAAAACTGCTCTTTGAACCAGTGCAACTTATTGCGTTGAAGCACAATCTCAGAAGGATGGAAGTCTGTGAGCAGTTTGTCGATATATTTTGTATCGCCTTCGGCGATATAGAATTCTCCGGTAGAGACGTCTAAGAAGCTAATGCCGTGTTTTTTATCGGTTAGGTGTAGGCCGCAAAGGAAGTTATTCTCCTTTACATCAAGCACCATGTCGTTATATGCAACTCCAGGTGTTACGAGTTCTGTAATGCCTCTCTTTACAAGTCCTTTGGTCGTCTTAGGGTCTTCGAGTTGCTCGCATATTGCTACACGCAATCCAGCTCGGACCAACCGTGGCAAGTATTGTTCGACAGCATGGTATGGGATTCCTGCCAGGTCACAGTATTCACCATTTCCTGCAGCCTTACGTGTGAGTGTTATTCCGAGGATTTGGGATGCTTTTCTTGCATCTTCACCGAATGTTTCATAGAAGTCACCGACACGGAATAACAATATTGCATCCGGAAACTGTTTTTTGAGTTCCGCGTGTTGTTTCATCAAAGGTGATCCGTTGTCAGTTGACTTTGCCATATTTATTATTTGTTAGTATTCCCACATGTCTTCGCCGATGTCAAAAACCCTTTCTTCGATTGCTTCTGATTCAAGTATTGCATCTTCTCCAGTGAGATATTTGCTTATAGTTCTTCCGTATTTATTACTTTCCTTTGTGATATAAGCGCTATATAGCTGGTAGATAAATATGTTATCCCACGTTGGTTGCCCCACTGCATTTTGTTCATCAAAGTATGAATTGTTTCTGACAAATAGTGTACGTACTATAGGGTTTTGCATGGGAACCCAAAATAATGGCTGTATTCCAAGGTTTATTAGTTCTTCTGTATCGCCAAACTTTACTTTCACTTCCTTTAGTGGGGCAAGAGCCATACGTCTGGAATCTTGCCGAGAGTCTTGTTTCCCAATAAACCAAACTTCTCGTAAAGCGTATTTGAATATCTCGGCACCATCGAAATCGTTGGGCTGTATTATAGTTTGATATAGTTCGTTGTCGTCATCATCATAACCAATTTCAAGTTGTATGGTATCTGCTTTTGTGTATTTCTCTACGAAAAGAAGATTGTCCATGGGAATCTTTAGCTCATCATCTTCATATATAGGTATCTCATTCGCAGAAACCGCTCCCCAAATAACATAGGCCAGACTCCTTTTCCCACTTCTGTCGTTTTCATCGATAGGGAAGTACATATACTGGTTGAATGCCTCGTTCAAGTCAATAGTTTTCCATAGTGTTGTAGACCATACTATGTCGCTCTCACGCAGGAATGGATATGGCATATACTGTTGTCCTGAAATCAAATCTTCTGTGTGGATATTATTGGGTGAGTGCACCACGTCTTGTCCTACGGTGCACAGCGGTATAATGAGTATTAGTATCAGTAGTGTCTTTCTCATTGTTATTGCCAAAAGAGAGAGTTAAGAGTATCTCAGCTCTTAACCCTCTCTTTTTTTGTGGCTAGCACAATGGATTTAGTATTCCCACATGTCGCTTTCGATATCGAATATGCGTTCTTCAATTTGTTGCGACTCCAACATTGCATCTTCACCGGTAAGGTAATCAGTAATGGCACGGTTGTATTTGTTGGATTCACGTGTCACATAACTGTCGAAGTAGCGCTGGATGAACACATCGTCGTAGGAACGCTCTGCGACATCGTTATTCTCATCGAAGGCATTTGCATTCACCAGCACCTGGCGTACACGCATGTCATCCATAGGCACATAGAAAGTCCAGTCGGTTACCTCTTCGGATTGGCCAGCACGTAGTACGTTCTTTGAGAACTTGAACGACATGCTAACGATGCGTACTTTCTGGCGAGTATCTTGTTTGTCAATATACCAATACTCTTTGAGCTGAACCATTTTTGCAGAGGCAGGGTCGAAGTCTTCGGGGATTGTATCGGTAATCTCCTCAACATCGCCAAACTCATCTTCTTCGCCCTGACGAGTACGTAACTGTTTGCCCTGCAGGAACGCATAGGCTTTCTCCCATTCCTGGGGAACCTTCATGTCATCATTCTCATATACATCGAACTCACCATTAGAGGCGGCGTTGATGATGAGGTTGACAAGGTTTACTCTGCCTTGGGTGTTCTTTTCTGTCTCAAAAGGAAAGTAGAAGAACTGGTTGAAGCTCTCATTAAAGTCAATCTGACGCCATATTGTGGTCTTCCATACCACATCGCTCTCGCGGAGGAAGGGGTAGGGCATGGCTTTCTTTCCGACGACGATACCCTGCTGATAGAAATCGTTGGGGTTACGTCCTTCTTCAGCATCAATTACACTCTGTGCATTGCTCGCAAAAGCAAAAGCGGCAATGGCGAAGATGCTAAACAAAACCTTTTTCATAGCAATATCTTTTAATTATTTTGTTATCGTGAGTACGCAGTTGGCATTCTGGGGAACACCGTCAGGCATCATTACCTTTGCGGTAACATAGATGTTGTCGCCACGGTTTGCATTTCTAATGGCAGAAATTGCATCAGGCTCAAATGAACCGCCATTGCAGTTAAACGGTTTGTTGCCAACGAAGATTTCCAGACTCATCACGCGGATAGATCCTTTCGGGATCTTGAACTCAAAGCCTTCCTGGGCACGTGCTGTGACATTGACACCTGCAGCAAGAGTCTTACGTGCGACTTTAGCACCATTTTTGAATCCTGCAACTGTAATTTCCGGGGCGGGAATGGGTTTCACCTTGAAGGTAAGGGTGTTCATGCGAGTCTTTTTGCCTTTCTCAATGGCGGCATCAACTGCCAAAACGATTTTTTTGCAGCCATTAGCAGGCGTTATCATGTATTTGCCGTTTCCTTCAACTTTGTTCAATTTACCCTGTCCTTCAATGATGCTAACTTCTACATTACGTCCGTCAACACCGGGAACAGAGGCCGTCAGAGGGTTCTCAATACCAGAGTACATCACCTGCATGTTATCAAGCGAAATGACACCGACAGGTTCTGCAACAAAATAGTTGTCTGTGTAATGATACTCTTTCGTACCGCCATCAGGACTTGTAACATAGGCTGTCACATTAACTTTCTGTTGTCCCACACTATTGCACACGGTGCGATAGTGTACTGAGCCGCTGTCGTTGCTTATCAGCTGCTGGCCATTGACTGTGGCATTAAATTTCTGCTTCGAGTCGTAGGCTGCCACATTAATGTCGGTCTCGTATATACCACCTCTGATGATGTAAGTCGATTTGGGGCGGGAGATAAGTGCAATCTGGTCGAACGAGAAGTCGCCCTTGCTGACTTGCTTGTACAGCATGTTGACAGCGTCAAATTCAGCATTCATGGTCTCAGCCTTCATGCGGGTCAGTGTTACAAGGCCTGCACCGGCAACAACTTCACTGAAGTTCTTTGTTTCCCAGTTACAGGGCTTGTGCTCTTTGTCAAGGAAGGTCTTATCGACATCGAACGGGAACTTAACATTCGCCGAGTCGTCACCGAGAATCTCCTTGACGGTCTTTACATATTCGGATATCCTTTTGTGAAGGTCGTAAGCCTGACCGGTACCTTTTTCAGTAGCACCGTCAAGGAAGAAGTTAGGAGCACCATGTGTGTCATCCAATCCTCTTTCCATCCATGCGAAACCTCCAAGCTGAAGGGCACGTCTCACACTGTCAAGGTTGGTCGTCTTATCGGCATTCTTAATTCTTACGTCCGTCGTTTTTTTAGGATTTTCAGGGTCAGTATGAATCTTAGCAACATCGGTGCTCACCAATCCAATGAATTCATACTCAAGGCTGTCAATGTAGTTCTTTAATTCATTGGAGAGACCGCGCACTTTTTGAGCCTTGTCATAACTCTCCTGCACTTTGTCGCGACTGTTTTCCAGAGCTAAATCAAAGTTGGCATAAGTATCGTCCAACTTTGTCTGAAGGTTGATGTTCGAGTTGGTCATTGCTGTACCGACCGATCTGAAACCTTCGACGACCTCGGCCGACACGTTGAGAGCCAACATGGCGGTGTACACGAGGTACATCATTGTAATCATCTTTTGTCTCGGGGTTTCCGGACAGTTTGTTGCACCCATAGTCTATTCCTTTCTTTTAGTTGTTTTAAGAGAGTTTGGTTAGACGTATGGTCGATTACAAGCGGGTTTGCATAGCGGCAAGCATGTTGCCATACACATTATTGAGCTCAGATACCTTGCGAGTGAGTGCGTCGACCTGCTCTTTGTATTTGGTGATACCTTCGGCACTGTCGCTGAAGTTATTGAGCATGGTGGACATCTTCTCCTCGAACTCTTTATTCAGAGTCATTTGCGTCGAAGCATTCTTAATCTGCATCTCGTACATGGCGTTGATGCTACTGAGACTGGCCGACATTTTCTTCATCTCCTCAACATAACTGACCTCTCCGCTGAGAGACTCGGCAGTTTCACGGTAGATGGCAGAAAGTGTGGATATGGCTTCGGGTGCACCCTGCATGCTTTCAAGCAGCTTGCCAGCCTGACCGGCGGCGTTGTCCATGTTGCTCACGAACTTGTCGGTTGCGGTGGTGACATTCGCCATCTTATTCATGGCGTTGGCGCTTTCTGCGAGATTCTGCATACCTTGGCCGAGGCGGTCCATCAACTCAGGGGTGATGTGGGCATCTTCAAGCATCTTGTCGAGTTTTGCCGAAAGAGGATCTTTGACTTCAACAGGATTGCCGTTTTCGTCAAGCTCCAACTGATTGTCCTCCACCATACCGGCCAGTTCGGGATACACAAGGCTCCAGTCCCACTCTTTGTGAGGCGGCTCAAAGGCCGACAAGAAGAAGATGACGGTCTCGGTACCCATACCTGCGATAAGCATGATGTTTGCACCGGGCCAGTGCATGATTTTGAACAGTGCACCGACGATAACGACTGCTGCGCCCCAGCCATACAGCTTGGCCATGAAATTCTTATACGCTTTACTGCGAACGAGATTGTCTATGAAGCTCATAATATAAATTTTTTAGTGTTTGCTTATTATTTTAATGTGTTTTCTTATTTCTATATGAAGCTGTTTTATCGGGCTACATTGCTGGCAGTACGCAGATTGTCACCCTTCACGCGACCCAGATAGGGCTGCACGCAACGGAAACCGATATAGCACTTGGAGGTGTCCATGAACTCGTAGGTACGGGTCTGAACCTGGATGAAGTACTTCTGGTCCTTCCAGCTACCGCCACGCACCACTTTGCGTTTCATTGCCAAGGGGTCGTCGTCCTTTGCGTCATAGGTGTAATAAGGAGTTTGGGCGTTGGCAACCTGATAAGTGGACTCGTTGAATGCGTCGAGGCACCACTCGCTCACGTTACCAGCCATGTCGTACAGGCCGTAGTCGTTGGGGGCATAGTGGCCGACCATAAGGGTCTTCACACCGCCATCGTCGTCGTATGCACCCTTCATAGGCTCGTAGTTGGCCAAGAAGCAGCCGTTCGGGTTGCGGACATAGGGGCCGCCCCACGGGTAGCTCTGGCTGGCGATGCCGCCGCGAGCAGCAAACTCCCACTCACTCTCGGTGGGGAGACGGAAGTCGTTAAGCTGCGAGTAATCAATGCTCTCCAGATACTGGTTCAGCATATTGCTGCGCCACACGCAGAAGGCTCTTGCCTGACGCCAGCTGACACCGACCACGGGGTAGTTGTCAAATGCCGGCGAAGAGAAATAGCTGCGAGTGTAGTCTTCGTTCATGCTGTAAGCATAGTCGTGCACCCAGCAAAGCGTGTCGGGATAAATGTTGATATACTCGCGCTGAATTTGGCTGGAACGGTTGTTCAGGCCTTTGGGGCGAGAGGCAAACATCGAGCCGCGATGCTCGCTCTTGATATTGGCGCCGTGCTCTTTCTGTGCAACCTTATTATAATCTATATAATAATATTCATAATTGATTTTAGCGGGGTCAACAATGCGGCGATGGTTGACATCCACGATATAAAAGCCGCCGTCAATCAGAGCCTGGCGCACGTCGGCGTCTTTGTAGTTTATTTTGGTCTTTCTGTTGAGCATGGGCGGGTCGAGAGGTTCGCCGTAGGAGTCCTCTTCAATCAGGAAGCCCTCAACACCGGCCTCGCCAAGCATGCGGCGTGCCACAGAGTCGCGCACGTCGGCCACAAACTGGCGGTACTCGTTGTTGGTGATTTCGGTCTCATCCATGAAGAACGAACCAATCTGCATTTTGCGCGGCTGGGTCGTGGTAGCGTCTCCGTAGGTGACGTTCTGTACGCCGGCCCCCATCGTGTAATTACCCTGGTTGATAAAGACCATACCTTTCAGGTCGATGTCCTCAAAGTAGGGACGGTCGTTCACGCCGACCAACTCTCCCTTATTGGACGAGCCGCAACCGGCCATGATGATGGCGGTAGAGGCGGCAAGCAGGAAAAACAGCTTCTTCATATTGTTTTCGTTTTATTTTGTTCTTTAACGCAGTTTTCGGAAAAATGTTTCGCTATTAATTATATTTAACGTAAGTAGAGTGTATTACCGGACACCGTAGGCGGGCGTTTCGGTACGCTAATTTGGAATGCGGCGTTGAGGTATATTTCCAGCGAGCCCATGCTTCGTCCGTTGGCGAAGCCGAGTTTCGATGTTGTTAGATCGTAAGCTACACCCACTTGCAATATCTTCAGGAAGTTCACACCTGCCAGGAAGTTGACTGCATCGCCCCAGCGATAACCCAGACCGGCCCAGAAAATGTTTTCATAGTCCAACAGGCAGGCGAAGTCGGCCTGGAATATGGAGAAGTTGGCTGTCTTGAACAGAACCGAGGGCTTGAGTTTGAGCGAGGGGTTGTAGGGGAAGGTGTAATCGTATCCGCCCATTAGGTAGAAGTTGCGTGTGTTTTTGATGTTAAGCTGCTCACTTTTCGAAGCCAGCAGGTTCTTAGCGGCCAAGCCAACGTAGAACTGGCTCGGCACCTGATAGTAGAGTCCTATGGACAAATCAAACAAGAAGTCGGAGACATCCTCTTTGCTCACCAGAGGGTCGTTGGCGCTGTTTATGGGGTTTGACGGATCTCCGCTATAGTCGCTTGTGCCGTAGAGGCTTGAGGTTGCGAACTTGTAGTTCTGCAGGTCGGCCTCAATACCTGCTGACAGAGTTCCTGCGCCCCAGAAGATGCGGAACGCATAGTCAATGGCAAACGTCGAGTTGTCGTGATAACCCACTTTCTCCGAAGTGAAGCTGCCGCCGATGCCTCCGTGGAGCCACCGCACCGGCAGGTCAAATGAGAACAGCATGTCGGTCGGTTTCTCACCGGCTTTGGCCGTAGGTGTGGGAGCCTGCAGTTGCAATCCCATCCACTGGCTGCGGTAGAGCACCGTTGCCGAGATGTTGCCAGAACTGCCAGCGAAGGCTGGGTTATAACTCAGGCGGTTGAACATAAAGTGGGTGTACTGACCCTCGTTTTGTGCTGCCGCAGACGACAAAAACAGCATCATAATCACCAAAAATGCAGCCATTTTTAGTGTTGCTACGCCTGTATTTTGTCTTCTATATAATGCCACAACGGCCTGTTGTTTAGTTCTTTATGTGCTATATTCGCTCGAATACGCGCCTTTTGCGCTCATCGAGTTTGAATGTGCAAAGATAATAATATTTATTTAAATGGCGAAAAAAAAGTTATTTTTTTATTCACAGGGTGTCATTGAAATGGAGGGGAAGGTGTGTTTCAGCGCTGCCCTAAGGTTCTTCGCTTTTGTCTTCGGAAGCTTTACGTCAAGGGTTAGCTTTACCCGTGTCGAGTCGTCGAGGGGCTCGACAATCACCTTCTCCTGGTATACTTCAGGTAGTTTGCGTATGCTTTCAAAGGCCTCACTGTGAGATATG
>Ga0310690_10010143_pt1 | contig 11736 bp, 8 predicted proteins | sample AusTroGonzalo_MG_2_FD_207661 | JGI IMG/M metagenome (GOLD analysis project Ga0310690, IMG submission 207661) | Bovine rumen microbial communities from tropical cattle in Woodstock, Queensland, Australia - Gonzalo_04 (v2) (version 2) | ecosystem: Host-associated > Mammals > Digestive system >...
CAGAAATTCGACGGCGAACAATGGGTCGACTACCATTCCATTACGCTGCAGGGTAACGCCAAGGTCCGCGACGCCGTCAAGGTTTACGTAGGCACCGAACGCGGCCTCGACGAATACGTGCGCCAGGTGAAGAAATTCAACGACATCAAGAACGCCGACGACGAAAAGCACGTGGTCGAAGTCAAGATGCCCTGGAACTTGATCGTCAAGGATACCATTACGGCTGTTCTTTACGAAAGCCGCACCGAAAAGCTCTGGGTGGGTACTCCCAAGTCCCTTTACCGTTTTGACGGCAAGGCCTGGAAGAGCTACGACGAAGAACTCGGCAACCACCGCATTACCGCCCTCGAAAGTCAAGGTGCCTCTATCTGGATCGGTACCGAAGACGGTCTTTTCGTTTACCGCAATGGTCAATTTGAACAAAAAGGTAAAGTGCTCCCGAGCCAAAAGGTACGCGCACTGGTCTGGTCTGAAAACCGCAAGGAACTTTATGTGGCGGTTGAAGGCGCTGGTATCGCAAGACTTATTCCGAAAAAGAGCGTGAACGACAAGGACCGTTGGAGCCTGTTCAACCAGGAAGACGGCATTATGGACTTGAACCCGACCGCACTTGCAGTCGACAGTTCGGGACATGTGTGGGCCGCTCATAACGGAGGTCTTTCGCACTTTACGCTTCGCAAGTGGGAACAGGTGCAGTTTGCCGACAATAAGGTGAACGATATTTCTGTGGACCAGCGTGGCGGCATTTGGATTGCAACCGACAAGGGCGTATGGCGCCACCTGCCGGACTACGCCACCGCAAGCGGCCGTAAGGCAGAACTTGAACGCGGTGCCGCCGAAGAAGAAGGGTCTACCAAGAGCGAAGACGAATGGGTGCATTACCACAGCGGTAACGGTCTCAGCACCAACAAGGTTTGGGCCGTGCTTCCGCAAGGTAACGACGTCTGGTTCAGCACCGCGAACGGCATGGAGCAGTTCAAGGATGCCGACTACCAGATTACCGCCTTCTATGAAAAGCTTTTGCCGATTTTGAACATTCCCGACCTGTACCACCTTTTTGCAGGTATGACTGTTCCGCTGAATGACTGGGGTACTCTCGGATTCTTCGTGAACTTCGTGAGCTTCGGTTCTACCGTTGCCTCGGGCGACGTGGACGCCGACGACCTGGTGGCTTATAACAGTTCCGAAATCGTGGGCGGCTTCAGCTACGGCACCCGTTTCCCCAACGACTGGGGCCTGGGCCTTTCTATCAAGTTCTTCTATTCTGACCTGAGTTCTGGCGCGGCCGCTGGCGAAGAAGAAGCAACCACCTTCGGTTACGCCTTCGACATTGGCGTGTTGAAGAAGAACTTGTTTATAGACAAATTAAATTTCGCCTTGGTGCTCGCCAACATCGGTCCGAGCGTCTACTATGTGGACAAGACCATCGAAGACCCGATTCCGCTGACCTGGCGCTTGGGACTTTCTTATGAAATCTTGAGCCTTGCCGATTACAAGTGGACCGTGGTCGCCGACTACAACCGCGAAGTCGTCTATGACGATGCCAAGGGTAATCCGGAACCGTTCTACATTGCAAGCTGGAAGTCCCTGATTCACCCCGAAAGAGAAGGCAACAAGTTCAAGCAGTCGCTTTTGCAGGGCGTGTTCAACCTGGGTACCGAATTCGTTTACGCCAACACGATTGCACTGCGCGCAGGTTACCTGTACGACGAAACCGGCAAGCGTAACGAAGTGGACTTGGGCTTTGGCTTTATGCTCTCCGACGTGCTGCAGTTTGACTTTGCCACCATCAAGGATGTGGGCGACAACGACGGTGTGCGCGACGGTCAGATGCGCTTTGGCATGCTGTTCAAGTTCTAGTCCAGAAGCAGACAGAATTACAATTAAAAAAGTCAGGTTTAGCACCTGACTTTTTTTCGTTTTCAAATCAGCGAAAAATTATTCTACTCGTTCGAGGATAATGAGAGCGCGTTCCTGCGTGCTGTTCGGGATAGTGTAGAAATGCTTGCCCACGAACTTGTAGCCGAAATCTTCCGGATGGAAGGTTTTGAGTTCGTCGGCGACGGCGGGGCCTTTCATAAAGAACACGCGGCCGCCGACCTTCAGCGAATTTGCGATTCGCGGGAGCGTCTTTTCCATGAGTTCGAAAGCGCGACTGATGACGCCATCGACCGGAATGGTCATGCTGCGGCTGGTAACCTTGTGACCGAACACGTCGATACCCTTGAGGCCCATCTTTTCAATGACCATATTCAAGAAGTTGATTCGGTTGGGGCGCGGTTCGCACAGCGTGAGTCGAATGGAGGGATTCACGATTTTGAGCGGGAGTCCGGGGAAACCAGCGCCGCTACCGACATCGATCATGCGAGCAGGCCACTTGGGCACGTAGGCATTGATGAGCGTGCAGTCGGCGTAATGGCGTTCCACCATCGTTTCAAAAGCATTGAGGCGCGTCAGATCCTGGTCGTCGTTATTGGCGCGCAGCAACTGGTGGAATTCCCAAATCTGCTTTAAGGTTTCGGGCTGAAGCTCTACGCCATAATAATGCAGCAACTTGTCGAGGCCCGCAAGCGACGGCGTAACACGCTTGCCGTTAAAGAGCGGGAAGTCGGTGCGGGGCGCCTTGAGGTGCGGCACGAAGTCGCGGCCGGCGGCAGACGCATTGCGGGAGGGAGCTTTCGAGAAGGGCTTTTTAGACCAGTTGTTTGCCATAAATTCAAAAATAGAATTTTTTAGGGGTGAAATTTCACACTTTTTGAGAATCTGGCGTATAGAGTATAGAGGAACCTTAAAATGAGAATTCTATACCGCCGAAGTCTACCGGTTTTCTTGATCCTGTTCGCTTTAGAATTGACGCCCGCCTATGCGGATTCTGCGCATGGGCTTACCGAGGCGCAGGTTTTTGAATGGTGGGACGACGGAATCATTGACGGCGATGAAGCCCGAGAAATTCTGGACTTGCTTGAAGAAGGGAACGAGCAAGAAGCGTGCATGCTCGCCGAAGTGTATGCGCTTGAAAGTTGCGCGAGCGAAGAATCGCCAAAGCCGAAGAAGCAGCGGCAGGCAAAGAAAACGCATGCGCCCCAAAAACAAGCGGGTAAAAAACAGGCCCGGAAAAGCGAGCGGCCGAGCTTAAGGCCACATGGCTATGTAGAATGGAAAGGTCGCACAGATTCGACTGGACATTTGGAAAGCGAGCGTACGGAGCTGCGGGTTGATTTTTACAGGTATTCCCTTCGGCTTGGGACGCAATCCCTTTTGACTTACAGGAATGCGGGGAGCGAAGCGCACTTTGGTGAGATTTCGACGAAGGAATTGCACAGCGTAATTCCGCTGGATACCTTATGGGGCACTGCGTTTAGCTACCCGATTCACACGGGATTCGGGGTTCTGCACTGGGGAGGATTCTTGGATACCGCGATGACCGTTCGCCCGATTTTCGCCTTCACGCCTTTAAGCGGACCAAGTAAAAAAGGATTCCCGGAAATAGAGCTCGCCTATTGGCATCACAAGCACCCGGCCGACAGCGTGGAAAAGCGCTCTGTTTCGGCGCAGGCCAAAGGGACTTGGGGAAATGTTGCCGTATGGTGGGTTCCCGAAAACGAGGATTTGCCCTTGATGAAATTGCAGTTGCAGCACCGCGAAAAGATGAAGTACGCGGCGATTGCCTGGAAGACGGATGTTTACGCGCACTGGAATTCGCTCCCGGAAGAGGCGCGTTTGAGCGCGACGATCGCGAAGAACTGGCTTTGGGGAAGTCAGACAATTGGCGCTGTTTTTACCGATGCGTGGAAGAGTCGATTCACAGTCAATGCGCGCACCATGATTCCGCTGGAAGGAGACACAAGCAAGACGCGGTTCAAGGCGACAAGTGAATCGGGGCCAGGTGTTTTAAGGGGAACGGCAAGCGCGACGTGTCTTTCGGCAGAAGATCACTGCAGGCAAAAAGATTTTGATTTCAGGATTCGGTCTTCTTGGGATATTGACCGCGAGCAATTGGTGTTTTCGGGAAAGGTTCGCACGAGGCACACGCAAGACGAGGGATTTAGCGCGCCACTGTACGAGGCGAAAGTAGCTTACGTTGCAGACGCATTCAATAATGCAAGCGTGGCTGTAACTATACCGAAGGGGGCTCCGAGCCGAGAGATTCAATTGCGCAGCAGCGCTGAGGTCGGCAATGATTTTTTGCAGTTGTCGCTGGCAGTGACTTTTAGGCGAACCGCGGAAGAGGCATTGCACCCGCTACACGCGGCGATTAAAGCGAGAATCAATTTTTAGGGGAAAGCCGTAAAAGGAGATCCCGGGTCAAGCCCGGGATGACATTCGGGCTAATTATTGACGGCTCCACATGGCGCAATAGGTCTGGGTGCGGGCGGAGAGGCGTTCGTCTTTGAGGATTTCGCGGATTTGTTTTTTGTCGAACCATTCCGCTTGAATTTCTTCGACTTCGGAATCGCTGGGGCGAATTTCGCCACCGGCCACGCCTACGACAACCACGTTTCTTTCGTTGGAGAATCCCACGGCAGAATAGCTGGGTTTCCAGACTTCGTCAATGCGCATGAGCGAGAGGCCTGTTTCTTCGCGAAGTTCGCGGGCGGCAGCTTCTTCGTAGGATTCACCGGGATCGATGAGTCCGGCCGGGAAGTTGTAAATGCTTTCGCCTACGGCCATGCGGTATTCCTTGCAAAGCAAAAGCTTTTGTCCGGTGCAGTCGTGCATGATCATCACCACGGCATGCGGCTTCTTTTCGAGCATGTCCTTGAGGCCCGTGATATCGGGATTGCGGCTGATCATTTCGTAGGTCTTCGCCTTGCCGCTAGCCGTCTTGTAATGAATATCGTAACGGGTAATGAATTTGCCCTGATGGATTTTTTCAATTGATTCAAATTCCATAATCACACCCCTTGTATAGTCTCATAGTAGATGCAGTCGTGGGCACAATCGCCATCGAATGCACGGCTACAGATGGGCATTTTGAAAAGCATTTGCGCCTCGTCTTCGTTGCGTGAAATTCGCTTGCGCACGTAGCCGATGTCTTGAAAATTCGATTCTTTACCCTTGACGAAGGCGGCACAAGAATTGACCCACACCACGTTACAGTCTTCGTGGGCACATAGGTCAAACGAGCGGCGAAAATCGTAGGAGCCCGTAGAAAAAGACGGCACAATAATAAGCGTCAGCTTGAAACAGCGCATGAGTTGCTGCAAGTATTCCGTTTCCAGGAAGTCCCGGCAAACCATAATCGCGATGCGGCCAATGCCCTCGTAATGCAGAATATTTACCACCAAGTTCGAACTGATTTGTTCCAAGTAACCCACGCCATCGAATTCTTTGCGGAAGGGATTTTGCTTGTTCTGTTTGCAAATCACGTTGCCGAACTTGTCCATGACCGTGACCACATTGCGGTTCTTTTCCCAGTAAGAGGGCAGAATAATGAGCGACGGGATTTTGTCTGCGTCGGCGGGCGAAAGGGATTTGATTTTGTTCGCCACATAGCCCGTGGTTTCGACGTTTCCGAGAAGCTCCGGGAAGACAACGATATCGCTTTCGTTTTCGGCGGCGGTCCAAATCTTTTTCCAGACCAATTCATTGTCTGATTCGAAGGTCGGATTTTCGTAGGCAATATTGAAATACTGCACCTTGTCTTTGTCGGTCAGCTGGATTTTAAAATGGCGTTCGCGCCGCAAGGGGGTCGCAGCGATTTTGACGGCATTGCGTTCCTTGAAACGCGGGAACAGTTCCTTTTTCAAGAAATAATGTTCGTCAATGAGATCGCCCAGCACCGAATTTTCGATGAGCAAAATATTGTACAGGAAACTTTCGAGGTTATTGTAGCGGTGCACCAGACGATGCTTGCGTTCCCATACGCAGGAGCAACGGGGCAAAAGTCCCACCCCCACCGATTCGCGATTGGTGTTCAGGACTATCGAAAAACTTTCGTGTTCAAACTCTGCTATAGCTTTATTCAATAACAAAGCCATGGACTGATCTAAGATTTGCAATAGCCCCAGCAGCGCATAATAGTCGCGGTCTGCCTTGAGATGGCCAATTAGCGACACTAAACTTTCGAGAAACGATTCTGTCAGGGTTTCGGAGGTAAGCTCGCGGACAGCCACGCCGCCATCGCCTTGCTGAAACAAGTCGCCCACCTGGGCCTGAATAACCTTGTAAATTCGGGCCTTTTCTGCCGGCGAGACGCAGCTGTACTTGACAAAGAATTCCTCTGTACAAGTGCGTACGATTTCGGAGCTCAGCTCGGCTACAATATTATAAAGGTCCAACATGTCTTGGAATATAGAAATAATGTCAAATTTACGTATTTTGAAAGTGGTTACAAACCTGTTTACTCGGGTAAACGAGATTTGGTTGATTTATAGGGCTATTCCAAGTTGGAATATCTATTTTTGATGGTACCCAAACACTCCCTGACGGCCCTAGGTTACCTCCTTTACCCGGGGCCGTCCTCTTTTTTTGGCCCCAAATTCTAAATTTAGGCTAATGATTATTGCTGCAATCATCGGGGCAGTCGCATTTTTGCCCTCTATCGCTTTGAATATCGCGCTCGCCTGTGGAGCGCCTCTCGGTGCATACGCCATGAACGCCCGCTACAAGGTGATTCCGCCTGAGGTGCGCAAGGCCTTTATTGTGCCGACGACGATGCAGTTTGTGGCCTTGTTCGTGTTGCTTTCGGCGGGACATGTTTTGCCTGAAATTATCCCCTTCTTGGTGACACGCATTCTTGCATTTTTCTTTGCGCTGTATTTGACGTTCTATACGGCGACTGTGCTTTTTAGCACCGCCCACAAGGAGCGCACAGTCATGGGAACCTTCGCCGTGATTACGGCCGTTTGCTATTGGATTACGGCTTTTGGAACTTTAAGCTGGGAATAGAAAATGGAAGCACAGCAACCCAAGCATAATTACCAGCGCGACTTGGATTATATTATCCGGCGCTTGGAGCGCACCGGCGAAGTGCCGACGCTCTTGTTGCATGCTTGCTGTGCGCCCTGTAGCAGCTACACCATTGAATACTTGTCGCAGTATTTCAAGATTACGCTTTTCTATTATAACCCCAATATCGCACCTGACGAAGAATACCGCCACCGCGTTGAAGAAATCAAGCGCTTTGTGGCAGAATTCAAGACCAAGCACCCGGTTACGCTGATTGAAGGCGAATACGATCCGAAGAAATTCTACGATACTGTGCGCGGGCTTGAAAACGAGCCCGAAGGCGGCAAGCGTTGCCGCAAGTGTTTTGAATTGCGTCTCGAAGAATCTGCAAGGCTCGCCAAAGAGTTGAATTGCGAATACTTCACCACCACCCTCACCATTAGCCCTATGAAAAATGCACAGGTGCTAAACGAAGTGGTGCAAGAACAGTGCGACATTTACGGAATCAAGCACCTGCCCAGCGACTTCAAAAAGAAGGGCGGTTACAAACGTTCCATTCAACTTTCCGCTGAATATAATTTGTATAGGCAGAATTACTGCGGATGCGTCTACTCCAAGCGTGATGCGGAGAAACGAGATTCTGAAATAGGAGATCCCGGCTCGGAGGCCGGGAAGACATCAACAGTCTAAGTTATAAAAGCTTTTTACGCAACCCTTCCAATCGGTTAAGCGACTCGATGAGGGTTTCGTCTTTCTTGGCGAAGTGGAAGCGGATCAGGTGATTCACCGGTTCGCGGAAGAAACTGGAACCCGGCACTGCAGCGACACCCACTTTTTGCACAAGATCGATACAGAACTGGTCATCGGATTTATAGCCGAATTCGCCGATATCCATCATCACGAAATACGTGCCCTGGGGTTCAGAGAACTTGAAGCCAAGATTCTTGAGGCCACCCGTGAAGATGTCTTTCATGTGGGTGTAATGGGCCTGTAATTCCTGGTAGTAATCGTCGCCGAAATTGAGGGCGGTCAGAGCTGTTTCTTGCAGCGGCGAAGAAGCGCCCACCACCGTGAAGTCATGAATTTTCTTGATGCAGTTCATGATGGGTTCGGCAGCGAGCACGTAGCCCAAGCGCCAACCCGTAATGGAATAACTCTTGGAAAGGCTGGAGCATTCGATGGTGCGTTCGCGCATGCCCGGGAGCGTTGCCAAATAAGTATGATGGTGCGGAGCGAAGACGATATGTTCGTAGACTTCGTCGGTGATTACATACAAATCATATTTGATAGCGAGGTCAGCAATAATCTGCAACTCTTCGCGGGTGAAAACCTTGCCGCTGGGGTTCGACGGATTACAAAGCACCAAGGCCTTCACGCCCGGCTGCTTCATGGCATCTTCGAGGACATTGGCATCGAAGGTGAAGTCGTGGGGATCCAGCGGAACATAAATCGGAGATGCACCACTCAAAATCGTGTCGGCGGTGTAGTTTTCATAGAAAGGCGAAAAGATGACCACCTTGTCGCCTGGATTGCAAACCGACATCATGGTAATCATCATGGCTTCAGTACTGCCGCAGGTAATGACCATTTCGGTTTGCGGATCGTAGCGCAGTCCGCTGAAATGCTCCTGCTTTTTTGAGAGGGCTTCGCGGAAATTCTGGGCGCCAATGGTAAGCGCGTACTGGTGCGGGCCCGTGTGAGCCACTTCGGCCAATCGGTCTTGCAAAGCCTTGGGCGGGTCAAAATCGGGGAAACCCTGCGAAAGGTTGATGGCGCCGCAAGCGTTTGCAATGCGGGTCATGTGACGGATGACAGATTCAGTAAAATGATCAGTACGATTGCTTAATGGCTTCATGGTGTATAATTTAGAAATCCATCATAGATTGCCGCGTCACCTGCGGTTCCTCGCAATGACGTACGAGGTTATTTTCTAAATTACATTCTATGTACGATCCGCGTTTTTTGCCTATTTGTAAAGAAGACCTAGACGAGCTCGGCTGGGATTACGTGGACGTCATCATTATCAGTGGCGATGCCTATGTGGACCACCCGTGCTTTGGGCACGCCGTGGTAGGTCGCCTGTTTCAGCACGAAGGTTTACGCGTAGCGATTCTGCCTCAGCCGAACTGGCGCGACGACTTACGCGACTTTAAGAAGCTGGGCAAGCCCCGCATGTTCTTCGCGATTTCAAGCGGCATGGACAGCATGGTGAACCACTACACCGCCGCCAAACGCCTGCGTAGCGACGACGCCTTTACGCCCGGCAACAAGGCAGGGTTCCGCCCCGATTACGCGACCTACACTTACGCAAAGATTTTAAAGAAGCTCTACCCCGATGTTCCGCTGTTGATTGGCGGGCTCGAATCCAGTTTGCGTCGCGTGACGCATTACGACTACTGGAGCGATAGACTTAAGCCGAGCATTCTGTTTGATACCCAGGCCGACATTCTCGTTTACGGCATGGGCGAAAAACCCCTCAAGGAAATCGTGCGACTTTTAAAGAAGGGTGTTCCCTTCTCCAGTTTGCATTCTATTCCGCAGACCGCCTACTTGGCGCCCAAGGGACAAATCCCAACGACCAAGCAATGGGAAGACTTACGCCTCGCGAGCTACGAAGATTGCCTCGCCAACAAGCGCAATCAAATTGACAACTGCCGCAAGGTGGATATTGAATGCAACAAGTGGTTCCAGCGCCGCATTCTGCAAGATGTGGCAGAGCAGACGGTGGTGATTAACCCGGCGTACCCGCCGCTGGAATACGGCGAACTGGACGAAAGTTTTGAATACCCCTACGCCCGCGAACCGCACCCCCGCTACAGAAAGCGCGGCAACGTGCCTGCGTTCGACATGATCAAGTTCAGCATCAACACGCACCGAGGCTGTTTTGGCGGTTGCAGTTTCTGCGCCATCAACGCACACCAGGGCAAGTTCATTGCCAGCCGTAGCCGCGAAAGCATTCTGCGCGAAGTGGATTTGATTACCAAGATGGACGGCTTTGCCGGCACCATCACCGATTTGGGTGGCCCCAGCGCCAACATGTACAACATGCGCGGTCGCGACCCGAGCCGTTGCCAAAAGTGCGCACGCCCCAGTTGCCTGACTCCGAAAGTCTGCGACAACATGGACACGCACCACCACGAGCTTTTGGAACTTTACCGCGAAGTGCGCAACCACCCGAAGGTGAAGCACTTGTTCATTGGTAGCGGCGTGCGTTACGACATGCTGCTGCAAGAAACCGATGACGAAGAACTGATTCGCGACCACGAAGAATACGCCCGCGAACTGATTGATTATCATGTGAGCGGACGCCTGAAGGTGGCTCCTGAACATACCAGCGATGCCGTGCTTAAGCTGATGCGCAAACCCAGCTTTACGCTGTTCCACAAGTTCAAGGAATTCTTCGACGACGAATGCAAGCGCATCGGAAAGCGCCAGCAGATTATTCCGTATTTCATCAGTAGCCACCCCGGATGCACCGAGGCCGACATGGCCGAACTTGCTCTGGAAACAAAACAGCTCGGTTTCCAGCTGGAACAGGTGCAGGACTTTACGCCCACGCCGATGACGATCGCGACGGAGATGTTCTACAGCGAAATGACTCCGGATGGCAAGCCGCTTTACGTGGCAAAGACGCCGGAGCAAAAGAGAAGCCAGCGCCAGTTCTTCTTCTGGTACATTCCGGAAAACCGCCCGCAAATTCGTGCAACGCTGGAACGCTTGAAACTCGGCAAGATTGGCCGACTGCTTTTAAGCCGCAGCGCGAAGGCCGAAGGCAAGGAATTCTTCCCCAGCAAGGAGCGCGAAGAAAACGAAGACTACCGCCAGCGTGAGCAACAGAAGCGCGAGCAGCGAGCAGTCACCATCGTGCCGCAGAAATCCGGCGAAAAGGGTCGTTGGGAAAACTCCGCCCGCAAGGAACGCCGCGCCGCTCAGTTTGGCGATCCTCGCGAAAACCGCGGCAACAACCGCGAAGGCCGTCGCGATGACAATCGTCGCGACTTCCGTGACGACAACCGCAACAACAATTTCGGGAACGGGGAGCAGCGCAAGAGCTTCCACAGCGATCGTAAATTTAACGGCAACAAAAAACGCCAGGACAACAATCGCAACAACTCCCCCGTTCAATTCAGTTCGTTTAAACGGGGAAGGTAGTAGGCTCATTTAGGAGTGTGCGAGCACACTCCACCATTCGCCGCTTATACGTTCTTCTTTGACTTTGAAGCCGGCTTCTTCAAACCACTTGAGGATATAATCCTTTTCGGTAAGGAGCTGGCCCGAGATAATGAGTTCGCCTCCTTCGGCGAGCAAGTCTTCGATATCGTCGCGGAGCGGCCAGAGTTCGCTGCGGATCATGTTGCAGAGAATCACGTCAAACTTGGCACCATCCTTGAAGGCATCCAAGAAGCCGAGAATGCAATCGCTTTCCTTGAAACCGTTGCGTTCGAAGTTTTCGGCAATGCAAGGAATGGTCAGCGGATCGATTTCGGTGCCGACAGCCATGCGGGCGCCCAAGCGGCGAGCGTACATGGCCAAAATGCCTGTACCCGTGCCAATATCAAGCACCGTCTTGCCATTGAAATCGATATATTCCATCAAGGTAGCGCAGCTGCTGGTGGTATCGTGTTCGCCGGTACCAAAAGCAGTCTTTGCTTCCAGTTCGAGCACCACGGCTTTCGGGTCATCGGGAGTAAATTCAACCCAAGGCGGACGCACCCACAAATGCGGGGACACAGACACCGGCTGCGCACGGTCGCGCCACCACTTGTCCCAATCCTTGGCAGGTTCTTCGCTGACGGTAAAATGATACTGCGGGAATTCGTTTACGATACGATCGCGTTCGGCCTT
>Ga0310690_10010145_pt1 | contig 11736 bp, 8 predicted proteins | sample AusTroGonzalo_MG_2_FD_207661 | JGI IMG/M metagenome (GOLD analysis project Ga0310690, IMG submission 207661) | Bovine rumen microbial communities from tropical cattle in Woodstock, Queensland, Australia - Gonzalo_04 (v2) (version 2) | ecosystem: Host-associated > Mammals > Digestive system >...
GACTGGCAGGTCCGTTCAGAGCCCGTGTCGGGCTGCCAGCACTTTTGCCTTTAAGGCACAGTGCATACCACCAGCTCAGCTGGTGGTTTTGATTTTTGAAAACACCGTTCTGAGCCTCGAATCATTGGAGCTTATAAAAATTTTCATAAAAAATAATTGTTTTATTGCAATAATTCGAAGGTCAAATCGTTTTATGGTCAGAAAGCGCCACGAGAGGCGCGGAAAACCTTAAAACAGGAGATGAAAAATGAAAAACGCGTTTCTGAAGACCACCATTTGCGCCGCCGCCGTCGTCATCGGAACTTCCGCCTTTGCGGGAGATCATTACGGACCGCCCAGCGGAGTCCGTCTGGCAGCGGACATCGTCGATCTCGTGGGATGCTCACTGAACATCCTTCGCGGGGGGCCGACCGTGGTGTACACGGAACCTGCTCCGGTCGTGTATACGGAACCCGCTCCGGTCGTGTATACGACGCCGGCTCCGGTCGTGTATACACCGCCCGTGTACTGTCCGCCGAGACCCTATTACAGACCGCTGCCTCCCCCTCCGCCGCCTCGGCATCACTGGCATGGTCCCCATCGCGGTCCGGGTCCGGGTCCCGGTCCCAGACGTCATTGCCGCTGAACTGCGAAACGAAAGAGCCGACCCTTGAACGGGCCGGCTCTTTTTTACCTGTCGATGCAATACAAAAAGCCCGCCGCGCGTTTGAACGTCTGCGGCGGGCTTCTTGCAGATGCAGGATTTACTGCCGGTCTTTTACTGGAAGAGCTGGGCTCCGTGGCCGGCCACAGCTCCGAAGAGCTTGGGCGTTTCGGTCAGCGGATAGCGGTTTCCGTACATGGAGACTTTGGTCTCGATCTTGCCGACTTTGTTCATGCCCATGGCGGCACGGAACACGTTGGCCGGAGAGTTTTCATCGTAGTCGGTCTTTTCCGAGTACGAAACATTGAGGAACGCGGTCAAGTAGGCATTGTTGATGGCGCCCTTGAAAGCGGCGGGATCCTTCAGCGCCACATTGCCTTCGACGCTGGCCATGCCGGGGAAGTCGGACATGTCTTCGAACTCTTCGCTGTCCACGCGCAGATAGAGGATATTGGGACTCTTGACGGCGGTGACATCTGCCTTCTTGTTCAGGAAGAAAATGTTGTTGTCCAGCTTGACCTTCTTGGACTTGGCGTCGCCCTTGTCGTTTCCGACGCCGGCATACACGTTCAGACCAAAAATGTTGTGATGGATATTGGCGGTGACTTTAGCCATACAGCGGAATCCGTAGCCCATATCGCCCAGATCATCGGTCCGGCTCCAGGTGAAGAGGACCGTGTTATTGGCGAACTCGGCCTCCACCGCGCCGGCTGCGGAATTGGAGCAGGAGACTTCGCAGGATTCCATACGGCAGGCAACGAACACGTTGTTGAGGATCTTCACATTGCCCTTGTAGTGGGAAATATTCACGCCGAAGTTACCTGCGTTGGCGATGATGCAGTTACGGATGATCACGTTTCCTTCGAAGCGGTTCTTCGTCTCTTTGTAGATCGAATAGGATTTCGCGGACGCAAACTTGTCTTTCGAACCCTTGGAGGGGGGCTCCAGCCACATGCCCGTCTCCACGCCCGCGGGTTTCCCCTTCACATCATGATAGCTGTTCATGTAGCTCTGATCGATAACGAGGCCGTCGACCACCAGGTCCGGACCGGGGCCCGCAGGCGGATTCAGGGTCAAAAGACCGATCCCTTTGGTTCCGTTCTTGTCGTTGGGTGGCTGGATGAGAGTGGCATGCTTCGCGATGTCACGCGCGGAGAAATCCGGCGCATAGCTTCCCACCAGGGTCACGGCCTTGTCGATGATGATCTCGCTTGCGCCCAGGAGTCCCGCATATTTTCCCTCGGCGATGTGGATCGTGTCGCCGGGCGACGCCTTTTTCACGGCATCGGTGATGTTTTTGAACGGGGCCTCTTTCGTGCCCGGTCCTTTTTTCTTCCCGGTGGTCTGGGAGACGTAGAGATCCGCACCGAAGAGCGCGGCGCCGAGAGCCAGACACATGGCCGACAGCAGAAGTTTTTTCATGTTTCTGTCCTTTCTTTTTGGTTGATCGTTGATCCGATGTCCGGAGACATGGTTGGATCATGATGGTACTAGAGCACATTTTTCCGTATTTTCAAGATAAAAACGCATCTCCGAGAGGAAAATGTGTCAACAAAACGCCGGCGTCTTTGGGCAAAGCCGTCCGGAACGATGCCGCGGGATCAGCCGACGGGGCGGATCGCCGAGAACCGGCAGATGCTTTCGCACAGTCTGCAGCCTCCGCAGGCGGCGGAGTCGATGAACGGGTGTTTCCCGTCGGTCGTTCCGATGGCGGGACACCCGCATTTCAGGCAGGCGCCGCAGCCTTTGCAGAGACCCGGATCCACGGATCGGACGATGCCGCGTTTTTTCTGATGGAGCGGGCAGGGGGCCCGTGAGACCAGCAGCGCCGGGGAATCCATCCGCGCCAGTTCGGTCCGGAGGATCTCCTGCATTTTTTCGGCGTCGAAGGGATCGCAGACATAGACCCTCTCCATGCCGCAGGCCTTTGCAACGGCTTCGATGGAGGCGGCGGGGACGGTTTTCCCCTGCAGTGTGACGCCGGTCCCGGGATGATCCTGATGTCCGGTCATGGCCGTGCTGCGGTTGTCCGCCACGATCAGCAGGGAATTCCCCTGATTGTACACCACATCCAGCAGTCCGGTGATCCCGGAATGGAAAAAGGTGGAGTCGCCCACGATCCCCACGGTCTTGCGGGTCTCGCCCGATTTGGCGATCCCGTGGGCCACAGTGAAGCCGCCGCCCATGCAGAGCATGGTGTCCGTGCAGTTCAGCGGGGGAAACACGCCCAGACTGTAGCAGCCGATGTCGCCGCAGACGATGATGTCGCGGAAACGTCCCAGCTGATAGAACAGGGCGCGGTGGGGGCAACCGGCGCAGAGGACGGGCGGTCTGCCGGGCAGATCTTCCGCCTCGGGCAGGTTTTTGTGCGAGGCGGACTCCCTGTCCAGTAGCCTGTTCTTCACTTCCTCGATCCGGTCGGGCGTCAACTCGCCGCACCGGGGCACGAAATTTTTGCCGTCGCAGGGGATCCCGAGGGACTTGATATGTTCTTCCAGAATGGGATCGCCCTCCTCAATGACGAGGATCCGGTCCGCCATTGACGCGAAACGGCGCAGCAGACCGTCGGGAAAGGGGAAGCTCCAGGCCAGTTTCAGCATGGGGTGATCCGGAAACCGTTCCCGGCAGTACAGCGCGGTGACGCCGGAGGAAACGATCCCCAGCGAACGGTCTTTCCCGGGCAGGATCCGGTTCCAGGCTTCGTCGGCCGAGGCTTCTTCCGACTGGAGCTTCATACGCTCTTCCACATGGACCCGCTTTTTCCGTCCCCAGAGAGGGATGGGGATCCAGCGTGTGACATCCTTTTCGAAACGGACGGCGTTGGGCTTTCTCTGCTCCGGTTCCTCCACGAAACAGCGGGAGTGGCTGACGCAGGTGGTGGTCCGGACGATGACCGGACATTGGTATTTCTCGGAGATCTCATACGCCCGGAACATAATGGCACAGGCTTCTTCCGCGTCCGCCGGCTCCAGGACCGGGATCTTTGCCAGGCGGGCGTAGTGCCGGGTGTCCTGTTCGGTCTGCGAGGAGTGCTGACCGGGATCGTCGGCCACCAGCACGACCATCCCGCCCTGGACGCCCAGATAGGAGAGCGTCATCAGCGGATCGGCCGCCACGTTCAGTCCCACCAGCTTCATGGCGGTCAGCGTTCTGGCTCCGGCCATGGAGGCGCCGGCGGCGGCCTCCAGCGCGACTTTTTCATTGGACGACCATTCGCAGTACAGTGCGCCGTCCCCGATCTTCGCCAGGGTCTCCAGCACTTCGGTGGACGGTGTGCCGGGATATCCGAAAGCGGCGGCGACGCCCGCGCGGAGCGCCCCCAGCGCGATCGCTTCGTTTCCGGAGAGAAGCCGCATGGGGAGAGATCCTTTCGATCAGGACTGTTTCAGGGAGTCGGCCGCGCGTTTGAACGCCTCGGCGGAGCCTGTGATGGTTTTTTCCGGTACGCAGAAAGCCAGACGGATGTATCCTTCCATGCCGAAGCCGCGGCCGGGGACGGCCAGGACCCGCTCATTCAGGAGGGCCTGGATGAAGACCGATTCGTCGGGCACGGGGGATTTGGGGAAGAAATAGAAGGCGCCCCGGGGCATGTTGTATTCGATCCCGGCGTAGTCCAGAACTTTCGCCATCATGTTCCGGCGTTTGCGGTAGGCTTCCAGATCCGCCTGGGACTCCGCCGCCGCGTTCAGGATCTTCTGCGCGATGGCGGGCGCGTTGACGAATCCCAGGATCCGGTTGGTCATGCCGAGCCCGGCTACCAGAGTCTTCGCCCCTTCGAGCTCCGGCGAGACCGCGATGTATCCGATCCGTTCCCCGGCCAGCGAGAGGCTCTTGGAGAAGGATCCGATCACCACGGAGTTCCGGTAGTGCCGGAAGACCGAGGGAATGTCCACTCCGTCGAAATTGAGGAACCGGTACGGCTCGTCGGCGATCAGGTAGATGGTCCGTCCGTATTCGGCGGACTTGCGCCGGAGCAGTTCGGCGAGTTCCGCCACGTCCGTGGGCGTGTAGATGGTCCCCGTGGGGTTGTTGGGCGAGTTGATGAGGAACGCCCGGGTCTTTTCCGTAACGGCCTTTTCGATTGCCTCCAGATCCAGGGAGAAATCCTCTTTCGAGCGGACGGGAACCAGCTTGCCGCCGAAATTCCCCGCGTAAAACCTGTATTCCACGAAATAGGGCGCCGGGCACACCACTTCGTCGCCCGGATCCAGCACCGCCCGGAAGAATACGTTCAGCCCGCCGGCCGCGCCGCAGGTGACGACGATCCGGTCGCCGGTCACGGCGACGCCCTGTTCTTTGGAGACCAGTTTGGCCAGAGCGGCGCGGGTCTCCGCATATCCGGTGTTGGGCATGTAGCCGAAGGCGAAGGGCTTGTCCGCGTCGTCGGCGATCTTCCGGAGCGTTTCGCCCACGACGGCCGGGGCAGGCATGTCCGGATTGCCCAGACTGAAATCGTATACGTTGTCTTCTCCGTATTTTTTCTTCAGCTCGATCCCCTCCTCGAACATCTTGCGGATCCAGGAGGAATTGGCCGCCATGGTGGAGATTTCTTCAGAAAGCAGATCCATGATCACACCTCGTTCGTCAATCTTTCGTTTCAAAAAACACCCGTTTCGCCTTGCCTTCCTGACGGGGCAGGGCGCCGGGTTTGTAAACATCGCCGGACGGCGAAAAGCCCAGGTCTTCCTTGAGCTGTTTTTCGATCATATAGCCGGTGACGCCCTCTTCCGCCTCCACGTCCACCCGGAGACGCTTGATCCCGTGACAGTCTTCGATGGTCATGCGGTAATTGGGGAGGACGCCGGGAATTTTGAGCAGTGACTGTTCCACCTGGGACGGGAAAAAGTTCACGCCGGAGATGATCAGCATGTCGTCCAGCCGTCCGCTGATGGTGTCCAGCCTCAGCCCGGTGCGGCCGCATCCGCAGGTCTCCCGGGAGAGGATCCTGCCCCGGTCGCCCGTGCGGAACCGGATGACGGGCAGCGCCTCCCGGCAGAGGGAGGTGATGACGATCTCGCCGAACTGGCCGTCGGGCACCCGCTTGCCAGTTTCCGGGTCGATCACTTCCACGATATACTGGTCTTCCCACATGTGGATCCCGTTGTGGAGCGGGCAGTCCATGCCGATCCCGATCCCGCCGGTCTCCGTCATGCCGTAAATATCGAACACATCGATCCCGAGACCGGACCGTATGCGCTGCTTCATCTGGTCGGAGAACACTTCCGCTCCGAAGATCCCGATCTTCAGCGAGGGCAGCGTGGCTTTCTGCTCCGCCAGAACTTCCATGATCCGCACGGTATAGGAGACCACCGCCACCAGCACCCGTGTGCCGAAATCCTGCGCCAGACGGATCTGCCGCGCCGTGTTGCCCGCGCCGCAGGGAAGTGTGAAAAGTCCCGCCGCCCGGGCCCCGTGATAACAGCCGAATCCGCCGTTGAAAAGACCGAATCCGGGCGTGATCTGGCAGACATCGCCGCGCATGGCGCCGGCCATGACATAGCATCGGGCCATGCAGCCGGCCCAGAGGGAGAGATCGTGTTCGGTATAGGGCATGACCACAGGTGTCCCCGTGGAGCCGCTGGACATGTGCATTTCCACAATGGATTTGCGGTCAACGCAGGAGAGCGCCAGGGGATATCCCGCCCGGAAATCCTTCTTGGACATGAAGGGCAGCTTTTCCAGAGACGCCAGTCCGCTGAACTTGGCCGGATCCACGCCCGCTTCACGATAGCGGTCCGCGAACCAGGTATTGGCCTTGGCCGTGCGGCGCACCACCGATTTGAGGAGCCGGTCCTGAAGAGCGGTCAGTTCCGTGCGTGAGAGGGTCTCGGCCGTCCGGTCGAAAAAATGGAGATCCTTTTTATTCATAGCGACAGTCCTTTTTTGAAGGCGTTGCGGTTCTGTTCGACAAGATCCGGGCGGATCAGCGCGTCCATGGCCCGGTCCCAGGCATCCCGGGGGATCTCCGGGAGAAAGACCGACGCCGCTCCCAGAAGAATGGTGTTGGCCAGCTTCGGATTCCCCATCTTCGCCGCCTCCTCTCCGCAGGGCGCGTAGACCACGCGGGGGAAGACTTTGCGGATGCGTGCTTCCATATCCGCAGGATACTTCGCCGCTCCGGTGGTGACGGTCGTCGGGATGATGCTCTGACGGGCCACTACCGCGGCTCCGCCGGGCTTCAGGATCCGGGCGTGACGAAGCGCTTCCGCATGTTCCACGGCGAAGAGAAGATCCGCTTCCCCCTCCGCAAACAGCGGGGCTAGCACGGCGCCGTCGCCGAACCGGACGGAGGCCGTGACGGATCCGCCGCGCTGCGCCATTCCGTGTATTTCATTGGTGAATACGCGGAATCCGGCGTGGAAGGCGGCGAACGCCATCAGTTTCGCGGCCAGCAGAACGCCTTGTCCGCCGACGCCGCAGAGCAGAATGTTTTTCGTCATGATCGTGTAAACTCCCGAACCGGAATAATATACCACATCCCGCATAAAAATCAAGTTTTTCACTTCGCGAAAGAGCCTGAAAACTCTCGTTCCGGCTTCCCTGCGATCAACCGACTATGAAAAGCAGAAGGGCCTTTGTTCGAAATGCCGGAAACACTTCGAGATCGAACAGATGGAGGCGGACCACATCACTCCGTGGAGCCAGGGCGGCAAGACCATCGCGGAAAACTGCCAGATGCTGTGCCGGGACTGCAACCGCCGGAAATCCGACCGCTGATCCATCCGGCGGTTCTTCCGCAAATCGCTGGACGCGGCCGGCGGAAGCGAGGCCGCGACGAGGTCAGAAAGCGCTCGCCGGATCCGCGGGCTGGGATAGCGCTTACTCTGCGGTATCCGCGCCGACCGTCTCGTAGGTGCTGATGGCTTCGGCGATCTCTTCCGGCCCCTGAAACACTCCGCGGTCGGTGACCAGCACCCGGAGCGGCATGTCGCGGATAGGCTCCAGGGATTCGAGCTCGTTTCCGGAGCAGTCCAGATATTGGAGTTTCAGACCGCGCAGACCTTCCAGCGTGGTGAGGCCGAGCCCCGAAAGATCCAGGCTGGTCATCCATTTGGATCGGCTCAGCAGATCGCAGAGCACGGAGGCGGCTTCGGGCGTGAGGCGGTTTCTGGAAACGGTGAGGAGCCTGGGCAGGATATCGCTCTTGGGATTCTTCTCCAGGATGGATGAGACGATCATCAGAGCGGGGATGCACTCCTTCTGGAGCCAGAGTCCGGCGGCATCGGTCTCCTTCACAAGGTCTTTGTACAGAAAAGATTTTCGGGAGCTGATACGCCGCCGGATATCTTCGGTTTTCTCCCTGCGTTCGGGGATCCGGCTCGCGTAGAGCACCACGATCTGATACGCCTTCAGGAGCGCCTGATCGCAGAAATCCTGATTGCTGTAGGAGTCCGCAATGCTCAGATACTTTTTCAGAGCCGCTTCGTACAGACAGACTTCGAACAGGGCATCCGCCGCGATGAGAGGCGTTGTCCGTTCCGCCGTGCGCCGGGTGGAAAGCTGGAGGCTCCGCAGAAGCAGACCTTCGGAATTCGTGCGGAAGGAGAACCGGGTAGTGCCTTCGGGCATGGGCGGGAGGAAGTCCACGGAACTGGAGAAAGTCCTGGAGTCGTCGCCGGTCCGGAAGGTGATCTTGCCGCCCTCGCGCTGGAGGACGACCCGCCGGATCCCGAAGCGGTCCGGGGCGGCGGAAAGGGTCCCGGTCAGTTCGCGCAGGGTCTTGCCGGTGTTCATATCCACGACGCAGATCTGGTCCCGGACTCCGGAGTCCGTTCCGACCCGGAAGAGCAGGCCGTTGTCCAGCCGGATCTCCAGGACGTCATCCGTCAGTGGCGAGGAGAAGGTCAGCTCCAGGCGCCAGTCGTGGTTCACGGGATCGTTCAGCGTCATCCACTCCCCGGGGACCATGGCGAGCCTTTCGCCCGCGAGGGGCCATCTCTTGGCTTCCCTGCCTTTCGGTCCCGTGAAATGGATCTGATGTCCTTCGGAGAAGAGGGCGGCCGGACTTCCGGGACAGACGGGCAGCCAGGCTTCCGCCCGCCGTTTCTGTTCCTGATAGGCAAAGAAGATGCCGCTGCACAGGACCAGAAGGACGATGGCGGCGGCCACGGAGAAGATCCTGTGCCGCAGGATCAGAAGCAGACTTTTCCGGAAAACGGATGCCCGTTCCGCATTCGTGGCGTAACCGTTCAGATAGTTGTTCACTTCCTGACGCAGCTCCGCCACACTTGCATAGCGGTCTTCCGGGCGGACGCTCATGGCTTTCATCACCACCGCCTCGATGGCGGCGGGGATCTCCTTGTCCGGCGCGCGGAGCCGGGGCGGGATGATGGCACCCTTCACGGTATCCGCCACCATTTCCGGCACGGGCTTCTTTTCGATGGGGTCCTTGTGGGTGACCAGCGCATAGAGAATGGCGCCCAGCGCATAGACGTCGGTCCTTTTGTCCTTGCGGCTGTTGAGGCCGCGGGCCTGTTCCGGAGCCATATAGCCGGGAGTGCCTTTCAGAAGCCCGTCCATGGTGACGAAGGGGCGGAATGGTTCCGCGTGTCGGCCGTTCTTCGGGTCCGCGGCATGGGCATCGGGCAGTTCGTCTCCGTGTTTGATGGTTTTCGCCAGGCCCCAGTCGATGATCAGCACTTCGCCGAAGTCGCCCAGCTGGATGTTTTCCGGCTTCAGATCCAGGTGGATGACGCCGCGGGAATGGGCAAAATCGACTCCGGAGCATATTTTCAGGAAGATGCGCAGAAGGCGGTACAGCGGATAGCCTTTCCGGAAATCCTCGTCCGCCGTGTCCAGTTTCGTCAGCAGCGCGGCCAGAGTCCGGCCCCGCAGGAGTTTCATGGTGAAGTAGGGCGAGCCGTTGGCGTCGATCCCGATATCGTGTACAGGCACGATATTCGGGTGCTCCAGACTGGCGGTGAGCCTTGCTTCCTGAATGAAGCGGAGGATGTCCGCCGGGGGACGCGACTGCGCATCGGGCATGACGGCCATGGCCACGTTTCGCATGGTGTCCATGTCCCGGACTTCCAGGATCACTTTCATGCCGCCGCAGGCGATGCTCCGCCGGAATTTGTACTTTTCCGGAGGCTTCTGCGTCAGCTTGTCCGCCAGGAATTCATCGATCCCCAGGACGGCTGGATCCAGCGTTTTGTCCGGCGCGTTGCTTCCCTCGCCCACATCCGAGGGAAGAGACTGAGTTTTCTCAAGGACCACCGTGTTCCCGGAGAAATCCGGATCTTCTGTTGTCTGTCTCTCGTTCATCTTCTGCGGATCCCTTGTTCTGCGGCTTTGCGGAGCATCGTTTCCTGTCTGTTCACGGGACGGGTGAAAGCGAGGTCAGAAGCCCAGATCGGGCTGGATGCCCCAGTCTTCATCTTCTTCGGACGCGGGAGCTTTTCCCGGTTCGGCGGGTTTCTTCTCCGATTTCGGCGAAGCTTTTGCCGGTCCTGCGGGGCTCTCTCCCGCCGGTTTTCCCGCCTCAGGAGCCGGAGCGTGCCCGCTTTCCGGCGGTTCCTGTCCGTTGTCCGTTTTTGCCGGATCGGGCGGCACGGAGATGAGCGGCTGTTCCGACTCCGCGGGTCCGTCTTCGCCGTCCAGATAGCGCACGAAGGTGATCTTCAGGAGTTTTCTCGGGGAGAGGGGCGAGCCGCCGGCCTTTGGGGAACGGAGCGGGGCGTCGGCCAGGCTGATCTGCTGGATCTGCCGGTTCTTGATGGGGGTGTCGACCCGGATCTCGTAGATGGCGTTGGGCCGCGACGTGATGAGTTCCAGACGGGTCCCTTCGGGACAGATCCGGTATTCCTTTTCCGCGATGAATTTGTCGATCTTCGTACGCTTGAACCAGGCGCGTCCCGTCTTCCGGTCTGAGTAAACGATCCCGAATACGGTATTCTTGTCGTACTTCCGGAACTCGTACAGCTTGTCCACATAGATCTTGTCCGGGATGTTGATGATCTTGTATGTGCCGTCGCGCTCCACGCAGAGAAGATGGTCGAACTCGTTGCAGACCACCGTGTCTTCGCTTTTGACGTTGGTCCCGATGTATCCGTTTTTCCGGTCCCAGCCGACCCGGACGTTGTCCAGCGCGGCCTGGTGCTTGTCGATCTTCTCGAATCCTTCCAGCCGGACGACGGTCCGTCTCGGGAAAAGGCTTCCGTACTTGTCGATGAGCCCCTGGAGGTACTTGATGGTGTATGCCTTGATCCGCTTGAGATTCCGTTCCGCGGCGTTCAGTGTCTTGTTCAGAACTTCGATCTGCTCCTGATTGGCCTTGAGCTCGAACGCGGCGATCCTGCGGATGGGGATCTCCACCAGGTATTCGATCTCCGAATCCGGAATGATCCCCTGCGAGAGCTGCTCCAGACGTTCGGCGGCGGCCTTTTCCATGGGCATGATGTGAGGGCCGTTGGCGATGGTTTCGTGCAGATGCTGAACGATGGGGAGCCACTCGTCCCGGAACTTTTCCAGTCCTTTGCGGACTTCATTGAACATCTCCTCCCGGGACTTGCATTTTTCGATCTTGCGGTAGATCCCTTCCTGGATGAAGATCTGCGTCAGGGTGCGGGCGAGGATCTTGTCCAGACACTTCCCCGCTTCGATCTGAAGTTCCCATTTCAGGTACTGCACCAGCTTTTCCGTATTGCGCCGCAGGATGTCGCTGACGCTCATGCGTTCCGGCCGGTTGTCCCGGATCACCATGGAGGAGCAGGTGATGCTCTTCTGGCAGTCGGTATAGGTATAGAGCGCGTTCAGGCACTTCTCCGGGGAGTATCCGCGCAGGGGGACCAGCTGGATGTTCACGGTCTCCGCCGAAAAATCGTGGATGCTCGTGAGCTTGATCTTGTTCTTGTTGACCGCGGCTTCGATGGAGTCGATCAGCCGTGCGGTGTCCGTATCCGCCGGAATGTCCCGGATGATCAGATTCCGGCCCTCGATCTCGATCTTCGCCCGGATGACCACCTTGCCCAGTCCGTCCTCGTATCCGGTGACGTCCATCTCCCCGCCCTGGGGGAAGTCGGGATACAGGTGGAACTCCTCGCCGTTGAGGATGGCGATCTGCGCCTCCAGCAGTTCCTTGAAATTGTGGGGAA
>Ga0310690_10010146_pt1 | contig 11735 bp, 6 predicted proteins | sample AusTroGonzalo_MG_2_FD_207661 | JGI IMG/M metagenome (GOLD analysis project Ga0310690, IMG submission 207661) | Bovine rumen microbial communities from tropical cattle in Woodstock, Queensland, Australia - Gonzalo_04 (v2) (version 2) | ecosystem: Host-associated > Mammals > Digestive system >...
GTCCAGCACGGGGTTCCGTTCCTGGAAATTCATGGGACTACCTGTGTTGTAGAGCATCAGCACCCCGTAGTCTACAGGTGGGACAGCCATCGAGAGCTGATGTAGACGGATGGTGGTAGAGAGACTCCACCCCTGCCGGGCAGCCTCCTGACGTACCGCTGCCAAAAATTCGTAATACGTCTTACGACTATTATGGGTATAGTCGCAGTCTATCTGTAGCTCTTTGATGCCAGCAATGTCGTTGGTCTCGTTCATCTGTGCCACCCGTTCCACTATCTTTTCAGCCAGCTGCTGATGAGGCTGATGCATGCAGTCTTCTGTGATGTAGACAGTGGGTATGATTCTGATGCCGGCGGGTATGGTATCGGCAAATGTAATGGTGGCATTGGGCATGGGTTGACCGTCATTCATCACAACATCGAAATAGCGACAGTACACCCGCTGGATGTCATGGCTTTCCAAAAAGTGTTGCTCTATGGAGTCGAGTCGCCATTCCGTACGCCAGTAGTACACTGCATTTCCCGTCTCCACATCCTGTTGCTTTCCACATCCTGCTATCAGCAGTATCAACAACCATAGTGCTATTGTCTCTCTGTACCTCATGCTATCGTCGTACAAACTGCTTGGGTGTAAGGTCATAGACACGTTTGAAAGCCCTGGTGAAACTGGACACTTCTTTGAAGCCACACTGCAACGCAACGTCGTTGACGGAGATGGTGTGGTCTTTTAACAGCTGAACTGCCTTCTGCATTTGGATAGCAGTGATGTATGACTTGGGCTGTTCACCTGTAATACTCTGCAGTCTCCTACGGAAGGTTGCCGTACTGGTATTCATTTTCTCAGCCACCTGTTCCACACCTGCCAGTCCGGTAGGCAGTAGGTCGTTCACCGTATTAATCACGTTGATGAGGAACTGCCGGTCGTCAGTATCATCAGCATCAGACATGTTTTCTTCCGTCTGTTGCTGCTGCATGTGCTTGATTTCTTCAATCTGTCGGGTGAGTTCTACCACACGTCTCTTCTGCCGTCTAATCAGATGACCGCTGATGGCCCATACCATGACGGCCAACAGGATGAACACAATGACAAAGACGAAGATGTTACGCTGGTGAATGCGCTTCATCTCCTCGTTCTCGGCTTGTAGTCGCTGGTTTCCCACGAGTGCAGCATAGTGGCTGACAAGTGCCGACGTACGAAGGTCATATATGGAGTCGTTCAGCTCGTTATAACGGTCGTTGTGCTCCATGGCCAGAGTGGGATTGCTTTTACGCAAAGCTCCGTAGAGTCCTTTACGACTATGCATCTCGTTGAACAGGTCTTTCTGCTCAGTAAAAATCTGCAGGGCCTGATTGAAGTATTTCGCCGCCTCAGCTTGGCGGTCCTCTCTCAGCAGTACAACACCTAACTGGTTATAAGCAATACCTAAAGAGTGACGGTTTCCGTTGCGCAGTACAGGTATAGCCTGTTCCAGCAGTTCCCTGGCCTCTTCGGTACGGTTCATGCCGATTAAAGCCTCAGCCATCTGGGCCTGCCTGACAGCGACCTTATCGTAACGTCCCAGTCGTTTCTCTGTTTCCAGTGCCTGCCGTCCGTAACTAAGAGCCTCCTCATATTTCTTTTGATGATAGAACACCTCACAGGCCATTCCTAAAAGAATGGCATGACGAGAAGTGTTATTGGCCTGCTGGCAATACTTCAGGCCCTCCAAAATACAATGCTCGGCTTCCTCATGCTGGTAGGAACCAAGGAAGATAGCTGCCAACAGGTTGTACGACGAGGAGATGTTGTCAGCATCGCCCAACTCCATATCTATTTCATTGCACCGCTTGGCATAGCCCACGGCCTCCTTAAAGTCTCCCAGTCGGCATAGACTGATGGCAATGACGGTCAGGCAATCGCCCTCCTGCGTAGGACTTCCCGTGGCTTGTGTCAGTGGCAGTGCATGTTTGCCATAGCGTGCAGCCAATTCGTACTGCTGTGACATATTGTAGTGTTCAGCAGCCCAGTACCACACCTCCCGTCGCAGTGTGTCGGCAGGGGTTTCTGGCGAGAACTGGATATGGTCGTCCGTCAGTTCCTCATCATTGAAGAAGTCAAACAGTTCGTTAGCCACGGACACTGACGGTCTGGCGTCGAACATCGCCAACAATGAGTCGACCGGTGTTTCATGTGCCAACACTGACAAGGAACCCAGCAGGAGCAGCAATATGATATGAAGCCGTTGCTTATGCATAAATGTCGTCGTAATTCGGGTGCAAAGATACGAAATAAAAAGGTAAAAGTGATGAGTAAAAAGTGAAAAAATTGTTTCCGTAATAGAGTTTTTTCACTTTTCACTTTTCCTTTTCCTCTTTTTTTTGTACCTTTGCACGAGTTATGAATATCAAGGAACTATATAAGCTATACCAGTCGCACCCTGTATTAACAACAGATTCGCGCGACTGTCCTCCCGACAGCATCTTCCTTGCCCTGAAAGGAGCCTCGTTCAATGGCAACCAGTTTGCATTGACCGCCCTTGAGAAAGGATGTGCCTATGCCATCGTGGATGAAGAGTTGGGAACAAGCTCAGAGCCGGCAGCCAATATCATCAAGGTGGATGATTGTCTGCAGACCTACAAGGATCTGGCCCGTGAGCATCGTCGGCAATTCAGAATCCCAGTCATCGCCATCACCGGTACCAATGGAAAGACCACCACCAAGGAGTTGGTCAGGGCTGTGCTGGCTGAAAAATATCGTGTGTTAGCCACTGAGGGAAACTATAATAATGACGTCGGTGTGCCGAAGACCCTTTTCCGGCTCTCTGCCGACTACGACATAGCTGTCGTTGAAATGGGAGCCAGTCATCCTGGTGACATCAAGACACTGGTCGAGACTGCCGAACCGACCTGCGGACTCATCACCAACGTAGGACGTGCCCACCTGCAAGGTTTCGGATCCTTTGAGGGTGTCTGCCAGACCAAGGGCGAGCTTTACGACTATCTGCTCGGTCACCACTGTCCTCTTTTCATCAATCACGACAATGAGTTTTTGATGAAAATGGCTGTAAGCCGTCAGCCAATGTCCATTAGCCAGAACTACTATTACGGCCAGAGCGATGCCTCTGACATTCTGGTACGTGGTGAGATCGTAGCCTGTGACCCATTCCTCAGGTTCCGCTGGCGCGAGCAGCGTGACGGACAAGCCAGTAACTGGATGGAAGTACGGACACACGTCATAGGAGCCTATAACCTAGATAACATGCTGGCAGCCATCACCGTGGGTTGCGTCAATGGTGTCACGCCTGACTGCATCAACCATGCCCTTACCAACTATGTGCCAACCAACAACCGTTCACAACTCACAGTCACCACTCACAACCGCTTGGTGATCGATGCCTACAATGCCAATCCTACGAGCATGGCAGCTGCCATTGATAACTTCCGCCTGATGGAGGTGCCTCATAAGATGGCCATCCTTGGCAGTATGCGCGAGTTGGGCGACGTCTCCGACGAGGAGCATCGCCAGATAGTGATACAGCTCCAGCAAGCAGGGTTCGACGATGTGTGGCTTGTTGGTGATGAGTTTGCCCGTGTGCAACCACCCTTCCGCACCTTCGACAGTGTGGAGGACGTGAAGACCTTCCTACAACAGACGATGCCCCAGGACAAAACAATCCTCATCAAGGGCAGCAACTCTACGAGACTATACGAGCTGCCAGAGATGCTATGATAAAATTATTTTAAGGAATATATAATAATAATGTAAGAGTTATGAATAGCTTCATGTTCAACGCTAAACGTTCATCGTTCGCAGTCTTCTGCTGCATAATGATGGCATGTGCCGCACTGACTGCCTGCGGTAGTGATGACGACCACAAAAACAATCCCAACGGTAATGATATTGAGATTACCGACCTGACAGCCGTCGGCGTCAAGGTAAACTTCAACTTTGAGAGCACAGCCGACATACTGCAATACTGTGACATAACCGTATCCTACGATGACGGCAACGGTGTGAAGACAGAGACTATGACTGCCCCGAAGTGGTCGAAGACTGTCTCAGCTAAGCTCCCTTCCGTCGTTACCTTCATTCGCAAGGTGACCACCAAGGCCGGTGTCGAGCTCAAAGATGTCGAAAAATTAGATTATACTGCTGACTACAACTACTCCTACGATGTCCTCAACGCTGCAGGAGAAGTGCTGACCTCCGTATCTCCCACCCCCGTCAGCAACCACCAATCACTCAGTGGTGCTCAGGTTGCCGCACTCATACGTGAGGGATTGGCCGACCAGACCGTTTCCATCTTCTTCGACATCAATGGAAAAAATCAGTAGTTTTACCCTACCGTTCCCTCTAACGAAACGGCAAGGAGCTTCTGAGCCTCAACGGCAAACTCCATGGGAAGCTTCTGCAACACTTCCTTGGCATAGCCGTTGACAATGAGACCAACGGCCTGCTCGGTAGGAATGCCCCGCTGGTTACAGTAGAACAGCTGGTCTTCAGAGATTTTGCTGGTAGTTGCCTCATGCTCCACAATGGCAGTGTCGTTGTGGATGTCCATATACGGAAAAGTATGAGCTCCGCACTGCGACCCAAGAAGCAGCGAGTCACACGAGCTGTAGTTGCGAGCATTGTCAGCCGTAGCAGTGGCACGCACCAATCCACGGTAGGAGTTTTGTGAATGACCGGCCGAAATGCCTTTCGAGATAATAGTGCTTTTGGTGTTGCGGCCAATATGTATCATCTTCGTACCCGTGTCAGCCTCCTGGTAATTGTTAGTGACAGCGACGCTGTAGAACTCGGCGGTACTATTGTCACCACGCAGGATGCAGGAAGGGTACTTCCACGTGATGGCCGAGCCAGTCTCCACCTGTGTCCACGAAAGTTTTGAATCAGACCCACGCAAGTCACCGCGCTTGGTAACGAGGTTCAGCACACCACCCTTACCATTCTCGTCACCGGGATACCAGTTCTGGACAGTGCTGTACTTCACTTCAGCACGGTTCATGACAATAATCTCTACGATAGCAGCATGCAATTGGTTCTCGTCACGCATGGGAGCCGTACAGCCCTCAAGATAGGACACGTAAGAATCGTCGTCAGCCACGATAAGCGTACGCTCAAACTGGCCTGTATTACGCGCATTAATGCGGAAATAGCTGCTGAGTTCCATGGGGCAGTGCACACCCTTGGGAATGTAGACGAACGAGCCGTCGGAAAAAACGGCGCTGTTAAGGGCAGCAAAGAAATTGTCCCGGTAAGGGACGACGGTGCCGAGATACTGGCGTACAAGGTCGCCATGTTCCTTGATGGCTTCGCCGATGGAGCAGAAGATAACACCTTTCTCGCGGAGTTTCTCCTTGAAAGTGGTTTTTACACTCACGGAGTCCATAATGGCATCGACAGCCGTGTTGCCACTGAGGGCCAGACGCTCCTCGAGGGGAATGCCCAACTTGTCGAACGTCTTCTCCAACTCGGGATCAATCCCGACGGCAGAACCGCTGGGCACAGGACGGGCAGTAGGGTCAGCATAGTAACTGATGGCCTGGTAATCGATGGGGGGAACATGGACGTGTCCCCATTTAGGTTCAGTCTGCTCCTGCCAATAACGAAACGCCTTCAGGCGGAACTCAAGCATCCACTCAGGTTCCCCCTTCTTGGCAGAGATTAGTCGGACAACATCTTCATTTAGTCCCTTCTCAATGATTTCAGTATGGACATCCGTTGTAAAACCGAACTCGTATTTCTGTTCGGCCACCTCACGGACAAACTTATTCTTTTCTTCCATGAAACGTCGTTTGAACTGCAAAGTTACACTTTTTTTTCCGATTCCTCCGAAGTTTCACTAATTTTAATGCTAATTTATTGGATTAGCTCATTAATGTATAATAATCCGCTACTTGAATTGGATGGCGAGCATGGTGAGGTCGTCACTCTGTTCGGCATTACCCACGAAGGCAGCAACAGCATGAGTCAGTTCAGAAATAAGGACTACAGGCTGGTTCTTGCGTGCTGCCAACAACTGCTCAGCCACTTCCATCATGCGTTGCCTACCAAACTGTGAATGACTGGCATCTTCGGCTTCTGTAAGTCCGTCGGTGTAAAGGAAGATGGTCGTCAGATGATGGACCTGTGCCTCCTGCATCGAATACTTCTGGTCAGAAACGACACCAATGGGCAGGTTGGGGTCGCAAGGCAGTTCGCCTACTCCTTGTCCGACAAGTAGCGGTGCATCGTGTCCAGCATTGCAATAACTTAGCAGCCCAGTCTGCAAGTTGAGCACACCCACGAACAGCGTCACGAACATGTCTTGTTCATTGTTCTCGGCAACGGCTTTGTTCAACGTTTCCACAATACGGTTGGGAGTAGAGTCATTGGCTGAGACATTGCGGAACAGGGAGCGCGTGACAGCCATGAACAACGAGGCAGGAACGCCCTTGCCTGACACATCGCCGATACAGAAGAAGAGTTTCTCTTCACGGATGTAGAAATCGAAGAGATCGCCACCTACGTCCTTCGCTGGCGACAACGAACCTGCAATATCAATATCACCACGTTCAGGATAAGGTGGGAAGATCTTCGGCAACATCGACATCTGGATATCATGGGCCACCTTCAGTTCATTCTCGATAGCTGCCTTCGAAGCAGTAGTGGTCTTGAGGTCTCCAATATATTGTGAGAGTGAGTGTTGCATATCCTCAAACGAATCGCGCAACAGACGTATCTCGTCATTGTGCTTGATATCGGGCAGTGGTGTATCGAAGTTACCCTTTGCCACCTCGTCGGCTGAGGAAGCCAACTGCTTGAGCGGCTTAACAGACCTCCTGATGGAAAACCTGCTGACAAGCCATACAATGACTAATGCAAGAAGTACGAAAAAGGCAAGTACACCACCGATGAAATAAGCAATAAGGTCTAAAGCCATTTCAGGTACGAACAAGACCAACGACCAGCCAGCATGCTTGACAGGCATGTAGAACACATAACCTGAATGCCCTTCAAAATCCCAGCAATCATAGTTGTATTCATCTGTGAAGTCAATCTCACCGCTTGCCATACCATCCATCATACGCTGAACCATTACCCTCAAGACAGTATCTTTTGAAGCCTTCACTATGGAACCGATACTATCACGGATGATTCGCTTCTCGTCAGGGTGCACAATGAATGTGCCCTTCTTGCTGATTAGCATATTATGGGGCTTCATTTTTTCTATCCACTCGGCACTTCTCTTCTTGCTGCCAGCCCCCCACTGCTGGTAATAGATTTCCCAATCTGCTTCCTTTAATTTGTCCTTCAACCATTCGAGAGAAATATCAGCCCCCATCACAGCCACTATACGCCCCTGTTTGTCACGGATGGGGTGAATATAAGCCACGAGTGGCGTAATGGTATCATTATTCTCAAAAAAAGGTTCCGACCAAAAGCCCTCTTCAGCTTTCAGGCCTTCCTGAAACCATTCTTCCTGAAGATAACCCTCGCGCTCAGTACCGAGGTTGGAGACATCAATCGTGACGCTATCCTTCCTGACAGCATAGGGCATAAAGCAACGGGCCTTACCTGGATAATAGTTCTCAACGAAACTGATGCCACAGCTACGGATACGGGGATTTTGTGCAACAACACGCTCTACAAGCTTCATCATTCGGTCAGGACGGTCAAGGCTCTCCTCTACCTCAGGTAGCTGGTTTTGCACGGCCACATAGACATCAGAAACCACTCGGCAGATATTTTCCGCAGTGGCCTGAAGCATGGCCTCGTGACGATAGGCTTCTTCCTCCTGGGCAAAAGCTCCTCCAAGTAAGAAAAGCCAACAGGCGGTAAGGCCCATGATGATTAACAACACGAGCACTATCCGCCTGGTAAGCCTGCCAGCAAAGCTGCGTAGCTTGCGCTTCTTCATTGATTAAAGTTTCTGTTCAACCTCAATCTCGGTGAAGGTCTCGATGATATCGCCGACCTGAATATCGTTGAAGTTGACGAGTGAGATACCGCATTCCAAGCCCGTTGCCACTTCCTTGGCATCGTCCTTGTAGCGTTTCAGGGCATCGATAGGAGCAGTGTGTACGACGATACCGTCGCGTACCACACGGGCCTTGTCCTTGTTATGTACCTTACCATCAGTGACGAGACCACCGGCCACAGTGCCGACCTTCGAAATTTTGAAGACCTGCTTGACCTCAATCTCACCAGTGACAATCTCCTTCTTCACCTTGTCAAGCATGCCCTCCATCGTTGACTTCACCTCGTCGATGGCGTCATAGATGATAGAGTAGGTGTTGATTTCCACACCTTCACGCTCAGCCAGCTTGCGGGCATCGGCAGAAGGACGTACCTGGAAACCAACAATGATAGCATCGGAAGCACTGGCCAGCATGACGTCGTTCTCGCTGATCTGACCGACGGCCTTGGCAATGACGTTGACCTGTACCTTCTCGGTACTAAGTTTGATGAACGAATCGGAGAGAGCCTCAATAGAACCGTCCGTATCACCCTTGACGATGATGTTCAGTTCGTGGAACTCACCCAGAGCAATACGGTGAGAGATGTCGTCAAGCCCCAAAGTCTTGGTAGTACGCAGGCTCTGCTCACGCTGCAACTGAGTACGCTTGTTGGCAATCTCACGAGCCTCCTGTTCAGTCTCCATCACATGGAAGGAGTCACCGGCCGTAGGAGCACCGTTCAGACCGAGTATGATGGCAGGTTCGGCAGGACCTGCCTGCTCTACACGCTGGTTACGTTCGTTGAACATAGCCTTGATCTTACCCCAGGCCGTTCCAGCAATAACGACATCGCCGACCTTCAGCGTACCGTTGCTCACAAGGACGGTGGAGACGTAGCCACGACCTTTGTCGAGCGACGACTCGATGATGCTACCCGTAGCCTTACGGTTGGGGTTAGCCTTCAGGTCAAGCATTTCAGCCTCCAAGAGCACTTTCTCTAAAAGATCATCAACACCCAGTCCCTTCTTGGCAGAAATCTCCTGGCACTGGTACTTACCGCCCCAGTCTTCCACCAGCAGGTTCATGTTGGCCAGGTCTTCCCTGATTTTGTCTGGATTGGCTCCCGGCTTGTCTATCTTGTTGATAGCAAACACCATCGGCACGTTGGCAGCCTGGGCGTGGGCAATGGCCTCCTTGGTGGTAGGCATCACCGAGTCGTCGGCAGCAATGATGATAATGGCAATATCAGTCACCTGGGCACCACGGGCACGCATGGCAGTGAAGGCCTCGTGACCCGGTGTGTCGAGGAAGGTGATCTGGCGTCCATCCTTCAGCTGCACGTTATAGGCACCAATATGCTGGGTGATACCACCAGCCTCACCGGCAATGACGTTAGTGTTTCGGATGTGGTCGAGCAGCGACGTCTTACCATGGTCGACATGTCCCATGACCGTCACGATGGGAGCACGAGTGACGAGGTCGTTTTCGTCGTCGGCATCCTCGGTGATAGCGTTCTGTACCTCGGCACTGACATACTCAGTAGTAAATCCGAACTCATCAGCCACGATATTGATAGTCTCGGCATCTAAGCGCTGGTTGATGCTCACCATGATGCCAATGCTCATGCAGGTTCCGATAACCTGATTGACACCTACATTCATCATGGTGGCCAACTCGGAAACAGTGACAAACTCAGTCAGCTTGAGCACCTTGCTCTGTGCTGCCTCGGCAGCCATCTCCTCACTCATGCGCTCCTGAACAGCATCACGCTTCTCACGACGGTACTTGGCACCCTTCTTGTTCTGGTTCTTCGACGTTAGACGAGCCAGCGTTTCCTTGACCTGACGGGCTACGGCCTCGTCGTCAACCTCCAAAGGTTTGACTGGACGGTTCTTCTTCTTGTTCTTTCCACCGCCCTGCTGCTGGTTCTCCTGCTTCTTGTTCTTGGCTTCCTGCTTCTTTTCGTTCTTCGCAGCCTGTTTGGCAGCGGCCTCAATATCGACCTTGCCCTGACGGATGCGTTCACGTTTCTTACGCTCACCGGCAGCCTTCTCCTCCCGTTCCTTGCGACGCTCTTCTTTCGATTTCTTCTTAGGACGCGTACTCTGATTCAGTGAGTCCAGATCAATCTTGCCCACCACATTCAGCTGTGGTGCCGACTTGGCAACATGCAGATCACCAGGAGTCTTGGCGAGTGACTGACGGGGAACGTCAACATCAACGGCAACGTCAACGGGAGCATCAACAGTCGTAGTAACCGGTTCTTCTACCACGACTTCACTGACCGTCTCGCTAACTTGAGGCTCCAGCGTGACAACGGGAGCCTGTGTCTCAGTCTGCGGTTTTTCTACTTCAGGTTCAGGTACCACAACGGCAGCCTCTGCCTGTGGCTCGGCAGCAGCCACGGGGGCAGGCTCAGGCTTAGAAGCATGGACAGGAGCCATCTTGGGCTTCCCAATACCGTCCAGATCTATCTTGCCAATAGTCTTTAATTGCTGACGGGGTTCGAGCAAGTCCTCTGCGGAGGCGATTACCTTCTTCTCCGGCTTTTCCACCTTTTTCTCCTTGACTTTCTTCGTAAACAGCAGATCGGCCTTGGTCTTTACCGCCTTATCGCTGCTAAACTCATTGACCAACGCCTCATACTGCTTGTCGGAAATCTTGGTGTTCGGTGTGGCATCTTCCTTCACCTCTCCAAATTCGTTCTTCTTTTTCAGGAAATCAACTGCCGTTTGAAGTCCTATATTCAGTTCTGATAAAACTTTATTTAATCTGACACCCATCTATTCGAATTGATAATTGATGATTGATAATTGATAATTACTCGAACTCTGCCTTCAGTACCTCTATGACGTGGTCGACGGTCTCTTCCTCGAGGTCGGCCTTCTCAATCAGCATCTCACGCGGTGCATTAAGTACCGCCTTGGCAGTATCCAGACCGATGGCCTTGATGGAGTCGATGATCCACTGGTCAATCTCATCGGCAAACTCGTCGAGGTAGATGTCTTCGTCAGCCTCATTCTCGTTGACCACACGGAAGACGTCGATGGTGTACTCGGTCAGCATGGAAGCCAACTTGATGTTCAAGCCACCCTTACCGATGGCCAGGCTCACCTCGTCAGGCTGCAGGTAGACCTCTGCCTTGTGTTCCTCAGGGTTCAGCGTGATGCTGGTCACCTTGGCGGGACTGAGGGCACGCTGTATGAACAGCTGCGTGTTGTTCGAGAAGTTGATGACATCGATGTTCTCGTTGCACATCTCGCGGACGATGCCATGCACACGGCTACCCTTCACACCTACACAGGCTCCTACAGGGTCGATACGGTCATCGTAGCTCTCAACGGCCACCTTGGCACGCTCACCCGGCATACGGGCAATGCGACGGATGGTAATCAGTCCGTCGTTGATCTCAGGTACCTCAGCCTCCAAAAGACGCTCCAGGAACTGGTTGCTGGTACGTGACAGGATGATGCGGGGGTTGTTGTTCTCGTTCTGCACTTCCTTGACAATGGCACGCACGGTCTCACCTTTGTGGTAGTTGTCAGCGGGAATCTGCTCAGATTTGGGAAGATGCAGCTCGTTGCCCTCGTCGTCAATCAGCAGCACCTCACGCTTCCACATCTGGTACACTTCAGCTGAAACAATCTGGCCCACCTTATCCTTATACTTATTATATAAGGAGTCGTGTTCCAGTTCCAGGATCTTCGATGCCAGCGTCTGGCGAAGGTTCAGGATAGCACGGCGGCCGAACTTCTGGAAGTCCACCTCTTCCGACACTTCCTCACCCTCCTCGTAGTCGGGCTCAATCTTCTG
>Ga0310690_10010148_pt1 | contig 11735 bp, 5 predicted proteins | sample AusTroGonzalo_MG_2_FD_207661 | JGI IMG/M metagenome (GOLD analysis project Ga0310690, IMG submission 207661) | Bovine rumen microbial communities from tropical cattle in Woodstock, Queensland, Australia - Gonzalo_04 (v2) (version 2) | ecosystem: Host-associated > Mammals > Digestive system >...
CGAAGAAGGCTACAAGCAACTCTGCGAACGCGACGACATCGACCTCGTCTACATCGCCACAAACTGGCAAACCCACGTCGAGATTGCCCTCTACGCCATGGAGCACGGCAAGCACGTGGCCATCGAAGTGCCCTCTGCCACCAGCATCGAGGACTGCTGGCGCCTTGTTGACACCTCCGAGCGCACCCGCCGCCACTGCATGATGCTTGAGAACTGCGTCTACGACTTCTTCGAGCTCACCTGCCTCAACATGGCCCAGCAGGGGCTCTTCGGCGAAATCCTCCACACCGAGGGCGCCTACATCCACAACCTCACCCCCTACTGGGACGAGTATGCCGACAACTGGCGCCTCGACTTCAACCAAAAGCACGGCGGCGACGTCTATCCCACCCACGGCTTCGGCCCCTGCTGCGAGGCACTCAATATCCATCGCGGCGACAAGATGGAATACCTCGTCAGCATGGCCACGAAGTCCGTCAATGGCCTTAAGGTTGCCAAGGCGAAGATGGGCGTCGATGAGTTTGCCTGCGGCGACCACATCGTCACCCTCGTCATGACCAAGAGCGGCAAGAGCATGGAGATTCAGCACAACGTCTTCACCCCCCGTCCTTACAACCGCCTCTATCAGCTCACCGGCACAGAGGGCTTTGCCAACAAATACCCCATCACCGGCTTTACCTTCCACAACAGCCAGATTGACCGCGACGCCCTGCCCGACATCCCTCGTCTGGACGAGCACAACTTCGTGTCCAACGAGGTGAAGAACATGCTGCTTGAGCACTACAAACACCCCATCCATCAAGAGATTGAGGAGAAGGCCAAGCAGGTGGGCGGCCACGGCGGCATGGACTTCGTCATGGACTACCGCCTCATCTATTGCCTGCAGAACGGACTTCCCCTCGACCAGGACGTCTACGACCTTGCCGAGTGGTGCTGCATCAGCGAGCTCAGCGCCATCAGCCACGCCAACAAGTCGATGCCCGTTCGTGTGCCCGACTTCACCCGCGGCGACTGGAACAAAGTCAAAGGCCTCCACTTCTACATGAAGGGCGAACTTCCCGCAACCAAAATCGCCAAGAAACTCTAAAACCGTTAACCATCTAGTCCCCACATGACCCCCGAGAATATATTCAACCAGTTTGCCTATGAGGGCGAGGTTGCCAGCATCAAGCCGCTGGGCGAAGGCTTCATCAACGACACCTTCATCGTCCGCACCACGGGCGACACCCCCGACTACATCCTCCAGCGCAAGAACCACAACGTCTTCCCCGACGTCCCCGCCATGATGGACAACATCGTGAAGGTCACCGCCCACATGAAGGCCAAGATTATCCGCGCCGGCGGCGACCCCCTGCGCGAGAGCCTCACCGTCGTCTTCGCCAAGGACGGACTGCCCTACTACTTTGACGCCGAAGAGGGCAACTACTGGGCCGTGTGCATCTTCATTGCCGGCTCCGTCACCATCGACAATGCCACCTCGCTGGACCTCTGCTTCAAGGGCGGACAGGGCATCGGCCGCTTCCAGAAGATGCTTGCCGACTACCCCGAACCCCTCCACGAGACCATCAAGGGCTTCCACAACATCCGCTTCCGTTACGAGCAGTGGGACGACACCCTGCGCCGCGACAAGTTCGGCCTCGTCGCCACCGTGCAGGAGGAGATCAAGTGGGTTGAGGACCGCCGCCAGCAGATGCTTGACTTCTGGCACCTCGTCGAGGACGGTAGCCTGCCCATGCGCGTCACCCACAACGACACCAAGCTCTCCAACATCCTCTTCGACAAGAACGGCGACGTGCTCTGCGCCATCGACCTCGACACCTGCATGAGCAGCACCGCCCTCAACGACGTGGGCGACGCCCTGCGCAGCTACACCAACACCGGTGCCGAGGACGACCGCGATCTCAGCCGCGTCTCCATGGACATCGACCGCTTCCGCGCCTATGTGGCTGGCTACCTGAGCGAGATGAAGGACTCGCTCAACGACTGCGAGTGCGAGTGGCTGGCCTTCAGCGCCATCTACATCACCTTCGAGCAGGTGCTGCGCTTCCTCATGGACTACATCGATGGCAGCACGTACTGGAAAATCCAGTACCCCACGCACACCCTCGTGCGCACCCAGGCGCAGTACCGCCTCCTTCAGTCGATGGAGGCCCAGTACCCGCAGATGCAGGCCATCGTGCGCGAGCTGCTGGCATAATGCCCCCCGAGAGCCCCCGCCCCGCGCGGGGGCTTTCACTGACAAGAAAACAGGTATTAGTAAATTTTTTTAGGTAAAAAAGTATGGAAAAGACAGAACACCCTGCCCTCCGCTTCGCCATCATCGGAGCCGGCAACATCGGCAGTGCGCTGGCCTTCGGCCTGGCGCAGAGCAAGCAGGTGCGCAAGACCGACATCTGCATCAGCAACACCCACCCCGAGAAACTCGAGCGCATCAAGTCGCGCGAGCCCGACATCCGCACCACCACCGACAATCGCGTCTGCACCAAGGACGCCGACGTGGTGGTGTTGGCCGTGAAGCCGTGGAAGCTGCCGCCCCTGGTGGACCAGCTGAAGGAGCTGCTCGACTACGACCGCCAGATAGTCTGCTCGATGGTGGGCGGCGTGGGCCTCGACGAGCTCAAGGAGCTGTTCAAGCGCCCTGACGGCTCGCTCCCCGTCCTCTACTACCTCATCCCCAACACCGCCATCGCCACTTGCCAGAGCATGACGTTCCTCTCCTCGGCGGGTGCCACGCCCGAGCAGGACGAGGCGCTGCTGGCCGTGTTCCGCGAGCTGGGCGACGCCATGCTGGTGGAGGAGCGCCTGATGAACTCAGGCCTCGTGCTGGCCTCGTGCGGCATCGCCTATGCCCTGCGCTACATCCGCGCCAACACTCAGGGCGGCGTGCAGCTGGGCTTCACCCCCGCCGACGCTCAGCGCATCGTCACGCAGACCATGAAGGGCGCCGCCAGCCTGCTGAGCGTGCTGGGCTCACACCCCGAGTCCGAGATCGACAAGGTTACCACCCCCTCGGGCCTCACCATCCGCGGCCTCAATGCCATGGAGCGCAACGGCTTCACCACCGCCATCATCGAGGGCCTCATGGCCTCCATCCCCCAAAAGGTAAAAAGTTAACAAGGTAACAAAGTAACATTTTTCCGCGCCCGGGTGCAACCTTTTGCGTCCGGGCACCGTCTAATGTACAGAAACATCTTAAAAGGAGATACGACTATGATACTTTCAACAACCCCCACCATCGAAGGTCGTCCCATCCGCGACTACAGGGGTGTGGTGACAGGCGAGACCATCATCGGCGCCAACATTGTGAAGGACTTCTTTGCCGGCATCCGCGACATCGTGGGCGGCCGTTCCGACAGCTACGAGCAGGTGCTGCGCCAAGCGAAGGACACGTCGCTGAAGGAGATGATGCAGCGTGCCCAGGCTCTCGGCGCCAACGCCATCGTCGGCATCGACATCGACTACGAGACCATCGGCAACAATGGCTCCATGCTCATGGTCGCCACCAGCGGCACAGCCGTACTGATCTAGACCTTTGAGAGGCTGGCAGTCGTATATTTACGTTTACACGAGCTGCCCACACAAAGACTAATAAAAAGAGCCGACACCATTTTAAGTGCCGGCCCTTTTTTCCTTCTCCCTTCAAAGAGGGAATCCTTTCTTAGTTTGTTGAACATAAAATCTTGTACTTGGGCATTTCAAATCGAAGAGTTTTTGTATGCGCTAGCACCTTTAACTTAACCATAAAAATCAGTACCAATATCTACAATAGTAGAAATTTTGTATGCGCTAGCACCGGGTCATCATCTAAGAAGTTCTCTGAATCAATCTACAATAGTAGAAATTTTGTATGCGCTAGCACCGGGTCATCATCTAAGAAGTTCTCTGAATCAATCTACAATAGTAGAAATTTTGTATGCGCTAGCACCAAAAAGGCTCTCGAAGCCGTGAAAGAACTTATCTACAATAGTAGAAATTTTGTATGCGCTAGCACCTATGAAGAAACAAGACATTCTGACATTGGTATCTACAATAGTAGAAATTTTGTATGCGCTAGCACCGCGGGTTTTTAAGTGTTTATATTGCGTCGGATCTACAATAGTAGAAATTTTGTATGCGCTAGCACCACACATCCTCTACTGGTGGTGTGACGTTAGATCTACAATAGTAGAAATTTTGTATGCGCTAGCACCTGAGTGTGGTGCTTTCAGAAATGATAAAAAATCTACAATAGTAGAAATTTTGTATGCGCTAGCACCTGGCATTGCCATACATTCAACCCTCAGTAAATCTACAATAGTAGAAATTTTGTATGCGCTAGCACCCGATGTGCTTGAGGAAGTCGGCGAGTATATATCTACAATAGTAGAAATTTTGTATGCGCTAGCACCCGCACAGTCGGCGGGGCCAACTTGAACTATATCTACAATAGTAGAAATTTTGTATGCGCTAGCACCATACTTTCACGAAGTCGTTGGTTATAAACATTTTTCCATAATAAACATAAAACAAAATCCTTTTAATAATACTTTTTGACCATAGTCTGAAGCCGTTTTTCGTTTTCTATCTCTCACTCCAACCCTTGCGCGTAGCGCATCCACTCCTTATTACTGACAGCCAGCTTCGGTTTCGACAAATCGTCCGAATGCTTAATCTGCTCAACAATCCACAAGCCTTTACGGGCGATATTATAGGCACCGTTGGCATCGGCATTCACAGGGAGGCTCTGCCCACAATTGCGGCTATCATAAAACTCTCCTTTGTCGTTCATGACTGGCGAAATAAGGTAATCGACATCAGTCCCCGTCTGACTGTTTCTCATCTGAAGCGTCAGGTGCAGCAGATGCAACAACTTTTTGAAAAAAGAGGCATCGTCTTGTGAACATATCTGTTCCATCATATTGCCCTTCAAGTTTACATCATATTGGGAGAACAATTCCTTGAATCTGTCAGTCAAGTGAAATTCTTCACTAATAAAATGGTTGTTTTGCTGGGAATCACGTCTGGTTTCAATACGAGAGCCGTAGGTACAGAGTGTCCATCGGGTCTTTGTCCCTGCTGCCTTTGTGGTGAAATCGTCGTAATCAAAAGCAAATTCAAACCATTCCTTTGTGGCATTATAGCGAATACTCTTGAATTTTGCAAAGAAAGCTTTGGCTCTTGCCATATTTTCGTACCTGGTATCCAGCAGATTGACAAAGCCTGTCGTGGGATCCATTTTACTGGTGTTCCATGCGGGAATGTAGAACAAGAAGCCACTTTGCTTGCCCACCTTCTGGAAACTCTCAAACTTGTTGGTCAACTGATAGGCATTCAAAACGCCCCCCATCTGATCTGCCTCACATCCCTTGTCCACCAGATAGTTCAACTTGTCAATCAGCATCTTTTCAAACTTCTGATAGACTTGTTTCTCTACCTTCTGCCTTCCACGCTTAAAACCAAGATTCAGGTCTTCGAGCACCACGATGGCATTGTACTTTACCATCAGTTGGGCAATCTTATGAATAACCTGGCTCATATAACCCTCTTTCAGTTCCTTGATATTCTCAATGGTTTGCCAGCTGCGGCGGGCTTCATTACGCTGTTGCTCTTTCGCATCAAGCAAATCATGATAGTTGGTACGATAAGTGTTGCCCTTATACTTATTTACTATCTCGTTCAATGAGTACTGTTCCACAATATTGCCCTTCATGTCAATCAACGACAGATAAAGCAAATGTCTTTCGCCGCGATCGATACCGATGATATGCGTTGCTTTCGATTCTTTCAGATAAGCATTAACGATTGGATTAATATTGTTCATGCCGACTGCCTTATAGTTCAATGTGATCGGCACATGGAATTGAAACTTGTCCACCGTATATCGGCGGTCTTTCACCAGATCATACTCGAAAACACTGGTCTTCTTCTCGTTCAGCTTGTTTTTATTCTCAATGGGTTTGTTGGCAGGATGTGTCGGCCGTCCTGCCTCGATGCTATGCTTGCGGAAAAACACTTCGGCTTCACCGTTCAACTTATAAACCACATCGGCAAGGTTACGCTCATCAAACAGCATTTTCCAATACATTGTGTGGAGATTGGGGGTTCCTTTGCTATATGCAGAAAAGTCTTTGTTGTAGATCTGGAAAAGATAGATTTTGCCTTCGTCGACCAACTGGTTAATATAAGCAACGGAAACCTTTGAGAAAGACAATGAGTAAAATAGGGAATCCACCTCGGAATAAAACTCTGGAAGGTTTTTGTAATTATCCCTATCGGTAAATTTGATGTTGAAGAACGAGTTCCATTCTTCGTGCTGAGAAATGAAATACTTGTAGAACGCTATCAGCCTTTGCAAATCATCGTTATTGGTCTTGAATGACTCTGTCTTTTTTATTCTCAACACATCAGCAGGGATGGTTATCTTTTGCTGCCATGAATTTGAAAAAGCAATACGGGGCAGCTGTTGGCTAATCTGCCCCAGTTGCTTATAAACCATTTTTTCATAGCAATCACCTTCGGAGGAAATATTCTCGGAAGTTAGAACCCTATTGTGCTGCTTGTTGATAATCACAAGATAATACAACCCATCTTTTCTGAGAAGAGTACAAGTGTTGTCAACCTCTTTGTTCAAGTCCCATCCGGAAAGAAGGGTAGAATTGTCAAAATTGAGTTTGATTTTCTCCTCAGAATAAGGCTTCTGCGTCATGCGATTACGAACCATATTATACAAAGGAGTAATCTGGTCGAGTGTTTCCCATAGCGGAGTCAACTCGCCATAGAAGCGGCTATCTTTTTCACTCTCCGTTCCCTTGCCCAACAACGGCTTTACAAAAAGCTGTAAATCCTTGATAGCATCCAACAGGTTCTTTATCCTTTCCACATTGGCTTTGTCCTGCGACAGATTCTTACCCTCAGGATAAATTTTGGTTAGTAGGGGATTTGCTTCTGTATGGGTATTCTCAATACGGATAAAGAGGTTGGGCTTTTGGACATTTCCATCGTCCTCGGCACCCATTGAGGCAAAGTATGACTCAACGGGTTTGTACTCATCTCCCAAATAGTCACTCATCAAACGATTAATCTGTGCCATAGAGAAACTATCATTTGCTTTCAGCATTTTCTCTATTCGAGCCTCGTACTTTTCTATGGTTTCATTGCGCCGCTGGGGATTCTCTGTCTTTAAGAACACCTCATATGCTTTCTTTATTACCGACCAGTTGCCATATAGTTTTTGGGAGATTTTGGTAAGCTGCAAGTCGTCTGGCAAATAGATATGTTCCAAGTCGTATTCGCCAATTCCCTTTAATAGCTCTTTCAAAGAGTCTTTGCCATCAAACACCAATTCTTTGAGATTCTGGTAGCAACTTTCAATACTCTCAAGCATCTCATTGTCACTCACAAACTCATCAGGTAACCAAGAAATGGCATTGCGTTCGCTCAGGATTTGCTTAAACAGCGGTTTCAACTTCGGCAACCGTTCTGTTTTGTCCTTATGTTGCATATTGTAGAGGTTCACGTATTCATTCAGTCCCTGAATCTTAGTCCCATCACTCAACGTCTTTCCTCCGATAACTGCATTATAAACATCAATCTGTTTCTGCGTCAAAACCTTCGAGAAATAATCCAAACGGAAGATTTCATCAATGGAATTGACATTCAGATAGGCTTCCATAGCCTTGTATAACGTGTTGAAATGTGTTGCCACCTCGCTTGCTGCAATTCTCGCAAAGACATCCATATTATCGATGAACTTCGGCAAGTTCTCCGTAATCACACGATTCGCAATCGAAGTGGCTTTGTCGTCGGGCACATACATATTCTTTCGGTTTTCATAGAAACCTGAGAAATAGGTCGTGAAGTCTTTGAACTGAGCGATTTCCTGAAGATAGTCCTCCTGGACAAGGCGCACTTCATGTTCACTCAAATTTGCATTGCCCTTCTGCGAACGGATATACACTTCGAACTGAGGTGTCAACACAAACTGCAACAAATCCTCGCGAATAAGCTCCTTTCCGAAAAGCCTTTTATATGGCTCACTTTTCATGAAACGGTCTGAAATCTGCTTCCGCAAGGCATCCTGGACTCTGGCCATCCTGTCATTCCTCGTCGGGTCGTTGGAAGGAAGGTGATAAAGCAAAAAGTACTCTTCCAACGAATCCAGATTACCGTTGTCTGTCAGATTCAACTCAAAATAGTCAAGCATCAGTTCAATGAAAGACTTATGGTATTCATCTATAACCTTCTTTATAGCCTTGTAGCCAACAGCACGCTGATTGTCTCTTTCGAGAATACCGTTTCGTTCGATATTCTCTTTTGTTTTCCCCACGGCTTTTAGTTCAAAGCGCAAAGTTTTTGATACTTGGTACAGATTGGAGAACTGTTTAAGATTGTCCGTCATAGTTGTTTTTACTGATTGGATTTTAAGCGTTTCATGCTTATTTCTATTAAGCGCAAAGGTACGAACAAGCGTGGAGATAAACAAATAAAAGCAGGAAAAAAACAAAAAACCTCACAAAGATTGTGGCATGAATGATAAGGCTTTGCTTGTTTTCTCAGCCCAAGCAATGGTTTATAAACACGGGCGCAGTTTATATAAACAGGGGCCGTGTTTATATAAACAGGGGCGCTGTTTATAAACATCGCACGACGTGCAGAGAATGGCATCAAACATTGGAACTCTCACTACAAAAAACAAAAAAAATGCTACATTGCTACACCAATGGCCTTATTCCGCTGGTATATAAACCATTGTGGGTGTAGGAGGGCGATTTTACCTACACCTTGCTACACCGTCCTACACCACAGTTGGCTTTTCATGGGTGGCTCCAGAGATGCCTCTCGGCCTCGTGGCGGTGTAGGAAGGTGTAGGAAAATGTAGGAAAAACCCCATTCCTACACCAGCAACGCACTATGGAAGAGAATGTTAGACCGGCTGGTGTAGGAATGTAGGTTTTTTTCAAAAAAAAGATGGTTTTCAGCGCTGCATGTCCAGCAGACGGGCGGCGGCGGCAAAGGAGGTGAGCTCGCCGCGGAGCACCTGCTGCTCCATCTCCTCGATGGCGCGGGCAATGGCGGGATTCTGGTAGAAGCGGTCGCGCAACGTGTTGTTGATGGTCTCGTACATCCAATACTTGGCCTGCTCGTTGCGGCGGTACTGGAAGTAGCCGTTCTGGCGCACGAAGTCGATGTACTCGTACACCATGTCCCAAATCTCCTTGATGCCGAGGCCGTAGAAGCCGCTGTAGGTGAGCACGCGGGGCTCCCAGCCGCTCTCGGTGGCGGGGAAGAGATGGAGGGCGTTGCGGAAATGGCGTGCAGCCAGCTCGGCACGCTGGATGTTGTCGCCGTCGGCCTTGTTGATGATGATGCCGTCAGCCATCTCCATGATGCCGCGCTTGATGCCCTGCAGCTCGTCGCCCGTGCCGGCGAGCTGGATGAGGAGGAAGAAGTCCACCATGGAGTGGCAGGCTGTCTCGCTCTGCCCCACCCCCACGGTCTCGACGAAAATCTTGTCGTAGCCGGCGGCTTCGCAAAGGACGATGGTCTCGCGCGTCTTGCGGGCCACGCCGCCCAGCGACCCTGCGGCGGGCGAAGGACGGATGAAGGCCTTGGGATGGACGGAGAGGCGCTCCATGCGCGTCTTGTCGCCCAGGATGCTGCCCTTGGTGCGCTCAGAACTGGGGTCGATGGCGAGGACGGCCAGCTTGCCGCCATACTCACTGAGCACGTGGAGACCGAAGACGTCGATGCTGGTGCTCTTGCCTGCGCCGGGGACGCCGCTGATGCCGATGCGTACCGAGTTGCCGGTGAAGGGGAGGCACTTCTCTATGACTTCCTGGGCAATGGCCTGGTGCTCGGGCAGCAGGCTCTCCACGAGGGTGACGGCCTGCGAGAGGATGGTGACATCGCCCTTGAGGATGCCCTCGACGTACTCGTTGGCTGTCATCTGGCGGCGCTTGGCGCGACGGAAGTAGGGGTTGACGCGCTCGGGCTGCTCGATGCCGGCATTGACGGTGAGACCTTTGTATTCAGCTGAGTTTTCGGGATGGTCCATTGGGAATAATTATAAAATTAGCTTAGTGTTTCTTTTTTCAGAAAAGCAGCGGTGTAGCCTTTGCCCGAGGCGGCCACCTCGGCGGGAGTGCCGGTGACGACGACCTCTCCGCCGCGACGACCGCCCTCGGGGCCCATGTCGATGATGTGGTCGGCCTGGCGGATGACGTCGAGGTTGTGCTCGATGACGACGACCGTGTTGCCGCGGTCCACCAGCCGGCGCAGCACCGACATCAGCACGCGGATGTCCTCGAAGTGGAGACCCGTGGTGGGCTCGTCGAGGATGTAGAGCGTCTTGCCCGTGTCGCGCTTCGCCAGCTCGGTGGCCAGCTTGACGCGCTGGCTCTCGCCGCCAGAGAGCGTCGACGAGGGCTGTCCCAGCTTGATATAGCCCAGACCAACCTCCTGCAGCACCTTTATCTTATTGAGGATGGTGGGGACGTTCTCGAAGAACTCCACGGCCTGGTTGATGGTCATGTCCAGCACGTCGGCAATGGACTTGCCCTTGAAGCGGACTTCCAGCGTCTCGTGGTTGTAGCGCTTGCCTTGGCACACCTCGCAGGGCACCATCACGTCGGGCAGGAAGTTCATCTCGATGGTCTTATAGCCGTTGCCCGAGCATGCTTCGCAGCGTCCGCCGCTGATGTTGAAGGAGAAGCGTCCGGGCTTGTAGCCGCGCATCTTCGCCTCGGGCAGCCCCACGAAGAGATTGCGGATGTCGGAGAAGATGCCAGTGTAGGTGGCAGGGTTGGAGCGGGGGGTGCGTCCCAGTGGCGTCTGGTCCACGGTGACCACCTTGTCGATGTTCTCCATGCCCTCGATGTGGCCGTAGGGCAGCGGCTCGCGCAACGAGCGGTAGAAGTGCTGCGAGAGAATGGGCTGCAGGGTGTCGTTGACGAGGGTTGACTTGCCGCTGCCGCTGACACCTGTGATGCAGACGAGCTTCCCCAGGGGGAAGGTGACGGTGATGTCCTTCAGGTTGTTACCCTGGCAACCGAAGAGGGTTATCTCGGTGCCGTCGGCGGTGCGCCGTGCAAAGCGGGGTTTCACAGGGGGCTGAGCGGCAGCGGCCTCGGCATGGCCGTCGCCCATCTGGACAGCCTGCGTGCTGGCCTTGCCCTGCAGATAGCGGGCGGTGAGGGTGTCGGCACGCATCAGCTCGTCGGGGGTGCCCGTGAAGACCACCGTGCCGCCCTTGCGCCCGGCAAAGGGGCCGAGGTCGATGACGTAGTCGGCACTGAGCATCATGTCCTTGTCGTGCTCGACGACGATGACCGTGTTGCCCAGGTCGCGCAGCTCCTTCAGCGAATGAATGAGCCGCTCGTTGTCGCGCTGGTGGAGCCCGATGCTGGGCTCGTCGAGGATATAGAGCACGTTCACCAGCTGCGAGCCAATCTGCGTGGCCAGACGGATACGCTGGCTCTCACCACCCGACAGCGACTGCGACGGACGGCCCATGGCCAGGTAGTCGAGCCCCACGTCGAGCAGGAACTTCAGCCGGACGCGGATTTCCTTCAGTATCTCCTCGGCAATCTTCTGCTGGTTGCCGGTGAGCTGCTCCAGGGCGCTGCCCGTCCATTCGTAGAGCTCGCCGATGTCCATGGCGGAGAGGTCGGCAATGTTCTTGTCGAGGATGCGGTAGCTGAGTGCCTCCTTGTTGAGCCGCGCACCGCCGCATGCGGGGCAGGTGCAAGTGGCCGAGA
>Ga0310690_10010151_pt1 | contig 11734 bp, 12 predicted proteins | sample AusTroGonzalo_MG_2_FD_207661 | JGI IMG/M metagenome (GOLD analysis project Ga0310690, IMG submission 207661) | Bovine rumen microbial communities from tropical cattle in Woodstock, Queensland, Australia - Gonzalo_04 (v2) (version 2) | ecosystem: Host-associated > Mammals > Digestive system >...
ATCGTTGAACACGCAAGCATACGCAGATTCAAGATTCGGTTCGTCAAGTAACTTTCCGTTTAAATAGAATGAACGGTTCTGCGAATACTTCTCACCCGTTATGTCTTGTGCGGTAACTGCGAAAATGCCTTGCCGTGTAAGGAATAACGGTTCTGTTTCCAGATAACCGAATGAATCCTTTGCTATCGCACCGATTCCCCTTAACGTGTTTGAGATAGTGAAGATTTCGTTATCGTCTTTATCCACGCTTCCAACACGAAGAAAGATATTCTGTTCAGGTTCTAATTCATCTTTGTGCGCTGCCAAATGGTTTGCGATTACCGAATAACCGATAAGCGAAGATGAATCACTTCCCAAACGTGAATATGATGTGTCGGCAAAGTATGTCGGATTGTAAGGTTCGGAGTGCCAATCATAATTGCGATACTCTGGATTACCGCTTATGAATAGCCTATCCTTACCGCCCTTCATTCCGTAAAGAACACCAAAGGTACATTTGTTGATTCTGTCTGCATAACCCGATACTGTTCTGTATGCCGTTATCTTTACGTTATCTTCACCCGTTATAGGTGTAACGCCGGGTGCGGTAGTAAATGTTACTGTGCCGTTTGTTCTGTCAACTGTGAAATCCGTGTTCTCGGTTTTCGCTACCCATTCGCCGTCTGAATTAAGTAACTCCGCTTTAACTGTTGTATCGTCAAGCGGTTTGAATGAAAGCTGAAACTCTTTCGTGGTTGAGTATGTAGACGATACGTTGAACTGTTCAATGAACCCTGCTTGTAAAAGGTTCAAATCTTCATACGATGTTCCACCGCCGTCAGGGTTCTTTGAGATTGTAACAGTAGGTATGTATGCCTTTTCCGATACTTTCTCAACGTGGTTCGTACCTTCCTCCTGATAGAACACAAGGTAATTCGCACCGTCTATGATGTATAACTTGTCATCAAACTGCCAAGCACGGCTTCTTGCGTTATTCATTTCTGAATAAATCTCATTCGTGCCGATATACAGTTTTGTGCCACAATGCACTATGTATTCATCTTTACCCGTGATATAGTAACAACCGTTTATCGGTGCATCGTCATAGGTATTGACTACAAACCACCCAAGAGATTTCCTGACTTTGCCGGGAACATCTCTTATCATATTTACGCAATTCGGTGAACGGCTTGGATCAACGTTTGCGGGGGAGTTTGTAAAATCGCAACCCCTTAATACATCTATGGTATCAATGCTTCGTTTTGGCGGTTTGGGTACTTTAAATGTTGTTGCCATTCTTAAATCCACCCACTTTCACTTGTGAATCGTTCTGCGCTCGGTGTCGATGCTCTGTCTTTAAGCCTTTCGAAACCTACTTCAAATTCATTTCTATATGTTGTGGCGATTGAATTATCATCTTCTTTGTATAGCTGGGATGCCATATAAAGGCAAAGAAGCGGTGCTACTTCGGGGTCGATAGACAATATCTCATCGTCACCCGTTTCTTGTGTGATGTTCTGCGGATATGCCTTGTAGTAAACTCGGTAGTTTCCGGGTACATCTCTGTCAAGCACAAGAACTGTGTCACCTTCCTGAAAGAAGTCTGATGTCCGCATATACCTTGATATGTCAACGTCACCTTCGTAGTAAATATCTTCGGTAGACAACATATAAAAGTCATTTACCATTTCTCTTAATGGATAACGTACCTTTTCTGCATATGTCGGTATGTCATTAACTGTCGGGAATGTTGCAGAATATAAAGCCATATTCTTAATGGCAAGTGGATAAACCGAATCAAATGTTACCTTTACTTGTAACTTGTCGGGATTGTTTATTAAAAGACGGATAGGCACATATCCCGTTGATGATATTAATTCGTCTGTGTGAAATTCCGTGTCACCTACTGTTACGGTGTATGTTCCTGATCCGTAATATTCAAAGTAAAGACTTCTTGCACCAATAGTCTGAAACTCCATTGTGCCACATTCTTGACTATGTATGTGCTTTCCGTCTGTAAGCAGATTCTTTATGGGGTTGTGTGCAATGTCTATTGTCTTGACAATAAACTTCCCCGCCGTTGCAAGAAGTGCTAAACCTTCATTGGCTGCACCGGGCATAGCAGCAATGTAGTCACGGGTAGACGCATCTTGTGGAATGGTGTTTCCAATCGCAGAAAATAACTTCTGCATAGTTATTAATTTTATGTCAGCCCAAGTAATAGCCATTGCCTAATCCTCACTATTTCTTCGTGTTTGTGTTTCGCCTTGTATAAGTCCTTTTTGTTGTTGTAGGGGTATTTATCGGTTCGGTATCTTCAACCGCCTTTACGGGCGATTCTGAAAGCGTGGTGGGTGCTTCCTTGTGTACCTTTACAAGATGTGAATTGTATGTGCCGTTTTCGTTTATCTCATCGACAACATATTCAAGATTTTCGTGAAAGAAATGTTCTCCGATTTTTCTCATTTGTTTTCTCCATAAAAATACCCCCACCCCAAACGGGGCAGGGGTTTTGTGTTGATCTGCGGATGATTATTCGAGTGTAGTACCACTCTGTGCGCCGCCAAGAATAACCCAACGCCAATCGTTGAAACCACATGACATACGGCCATAACCATTGTACTCAAGGTTACGGGAGTGAATCTCAACCTGATTCTGAACATCAAGAGGTGTTCTGTCATAGAATACCATACCATTCATAGCGTTTCTTGCTTCGCTTGAGAAGATGATGTAAGGTGCAGTACCTTCTGCTGCCTGCCAAAGAGGATCTACAATGAGATTCCATAAACCTTTCTGAGTGTTGATATCGTTGTTGTTCGAACCAACAATAAGGTCGGTGCGGATAATCTTCTTAACATTTTCTTCAAGTGCGTAGCAGTTACCGGGAACAACGATTGTATCAAAGGTATATCCCATAACCTGACCCGAATCGTTCTTGAAGTTACGTCCGATGTTAGCAAGTCTTATAAGCATAGCAGCGGTGTTGCCGAAAGCGTTTGTGAAAACGTTACTCTGGGTAGCAACAGTAGCCTTAACTGACTTGTGTGCGGTGTTAAAAAGTGAAAGTCCGTCACCCGTTGTCTTGTCAAGGGGGGTCTGCTTGGGGCCTACTACGAAAGTAGAACCTTCGGTAACAAGTGCGTTTGTAGCAAGTTCTGCACGGGTTCTCTTGTAACCAAGAACGAGGTTTCTTGCCATTGTCTTTGCGCTATCAATATCGCCGTCATCGAGCATTTCTTTTGTGATTGCGATGCTCTTTGAGAAAGCGGAGTGGATGATGAGCTTGGGGAAGGTTTCCTGAATGTCATCAAGGGGTGCTTTGTCACCTTCGGTTACTACATCGTAAGATGCAAGAGAGGTGATACCCGTCTGCTTTTCAGCATACTTCTTAGATTTCTTTTCTACGGCAAGATCAGAAACTAACTTATCGTAGTTAGTCTTTTCCTTGTCTGCGTCCTGCATAACTGCATTGATTACCTGACCCACGGGTTTCCAGAGGTCATCGTTTAATGCACTATTCTTTGAAAATACAATACCCATGATTTAATCTCCTTTACTGTGATAACTGTGATAAATTATTCGAACTTAACGAGTGCAATACCGTTAGTAGCTGCGCCGTCAACAACAAGGGTAGCAACACCGTTCGTTGTGGTAGCGGTAACCTGCTGAGAGTTGGTTGCGATAGTAACCTTTGCGCCAGCCTTAAGGGATGAAGCATTAGCAGAGAAAGTTGTCTGCCATGTCTGTCCGGCATATACGGGGTTAACTGCAATCTTGTTACCAGCGGTAAGTGCGGTGTCAGCCTGTCCAGCGCAGATGAAATCAGGCTTGTTTGTGCCGTAAGTCTTTGTAACGTATCCCGTAGAGGAATCAACCTTGAGGGAATCGCCAACTGCGTATGTAGCAGCGGCAGCGGGTTTCATTTCGATAATGGGGAAATTGTCACCATTGTCGTTTTTAACGAATGAAAACATAGTTTTTTCTCCTTTACTGATTTAATGTTTCGTTGTAGAGTGCTTTCCTCTCTGCCCACGTCTTGTTGGGGAAGGCTTCTTCCCACATTCCACGAAGGTTCTGAGGAATCTCGACAGAGTTGTCATTTGTGGCAACGCCGTCCATAGGTGTAAGATGTGCCTTGCCTTTTGCCTGATTGATTGCACTCTGCCGGATAGACGCTTCTTTCTGAGAAGTCATCTTGCCGAAGTTAAGAATCTTGTAGGCATCAAGTAAGGTATGGTGATTGTCTATTGCGTACTGCACGATTTCAGGCGGAACGTTATCAAGAGAAGTAATCGAAGGGTCATATTCTGAGATAGCCAATACATCATTGGTTATCTTTTCAAACGCTTCTTTTTCCTCTTGCTGCTTTAAGTACTCATTAGCCTGAACAACGGCGGGATTCTTACTAACCAAATCATTGATTAGGTTGGGATCTATTCCGTTATCCCGTAACTGTTTTTCAGCTTTGAGCCTTTCCTGAGCGTCAAGCGCATCGAGGTAATCTTGCTGGGAACGAATGGGTTCGCCCGTAATGGGGTTTTTGTAGTTGCCAAAACGTCTTGCGTATTCGGCATCTATCCTTGCCCTTTCTTCCCGCGCTGCTTGTTCGGCTTTTCTCCGTGCGGCGGCGGCAATAGCATTCGTGTCGATAGTCTGCTCTGCTTCGGGTTCTTCGGTTTCTGTGTCAGGGGTTTCTGTTTCGGATTCCTCAACATCGCTACTGTCGGCGGTTTCCTCAACTTCCATCGGGTCGGCGGTTTCCGATTCTTCTACGCCTATGCTGATTTCTTCATCAGCAAAAAATTGAAGGTTTAATTTCATATTCAGTTCTCCTTTGGATTTTTACGCTCTTACCAGCGAAGTATTTACGCACTAAAAAAGCACCCTTAACGAGTGCTTGTGCGAAAACCGTAGGCTGGAGCGACCCAGCAAGCGATAAGCCTTCAGCCTATCTCTACGGTTGGATTGATTTGATTGGAAAGAAGAATTAATGTAATGTGAAGAAAACTCCACAATGGAACGCTTATTCAACAACCGCATCTAACTGCGATTCTTCTTCACCTATTTCTTTATCGTAATTGGAACATTCTTTGTTACGGCAGACATAAGTGAATCTGCGGTATAACTTGTTATCCTTAATCACGTTTGTTGCTTTACTGATTCTACCTTCGGTATTACATAACGGGCATTTCATTCGGTACACCCCCTAACTCTGGCATCTGCGCCATCTGCGCCATCTGTTCGGCTTGTGCCATCTGCTCCTGCCTCATGGTAAGCCGTTCTTCGATGTTCTTCTTTATTTCTCCGGCATTGGGATAACCGTTCCTTTCTTGCTCAAGCCAATAAAGGTAATTGGTTTCCAAATCGCCTATCTGTCCGAATGCGCCACTCTGTAATTTTAGATCTGCCTGATTCCACATTGCTTCTCTGTTCGTAAGAAGTGTGCTTGTCGGGTCAACATCAAATATGAACTCGTCATTCCAATAAGGTTCACCGCTTGCATCCCTTTTAAGGAAATCACGTTTGTCAAAGTGCGAAAACTCTATTTCGCCGTTCACGCCCTTTGCGGTAATCGGAATGGGGTTGTCAGCATATGCAAGCGCAAACTTGAACAGTAATTCGTATAATTTGGAATACGCATTGTTCTTCATTATGCGCTTTGATTCCAAACGTCCGGCAGCCTGATTGATAGAGTATTGCTTTGCCGTACCAGATATTGCCGATGCATCGTATTTACCCTGAAATGAATCCGTGATACCAAGTGCGGATTTCGCCCATTGGTAATTTTCCTCTAAGCAAACTCTGTCCTGAGAAGTATCCGCCTGAACAGTAACAACATCTATAAGTGCTTTCTGATTCGGATTCTCAACACGGATTATCTTAAGTTCCTCATCCGTGGTTTCAACGCCTAATCCTTCGGGGAGTGTTACATAAGAACCGCCCTTAAGTAACTTCTCGTTTATCTTTGAACCTAACTTCTTAATCGTGTCTTGCTGATCCGATATAACATCAATATCACTCGTTCCAAGAAGTGAACGGCCTTTGGATATGTTCTTTCTTAAAACAAGCGGGAACAGATTCGGTTTGTAGTAAGGAATCTCGATATCTTCTTCTTCCTCAACGATTATGGGTTCGCCCGTTGTCGGGTCGATGCCTACCTCTCTGTTTTTGTAAATTGTGACAAGATCCATCTCATCTTTGCGCTTGATGAATTTCTTTGAACCGCATTCACAAACATCGCCCTCTTTGGGTCTGCCACATTCCTTGCAGACAGTTAAGTGACGCGCCTGATAATCGTCAATAGCTTCAAGTTCAACATCACCGCACCAACGATATAATCCGATGCCGTTATCCTCGTTTTTGTAATATGTTGTGATAACAGTTACTATATCCTCGGTTGCTACGCCGTCACGAAGTTCTGTGTCGGTTTCTTCTTCCTTTGACACATCCTTGCCGAATCTGCGCTTAACATATTCCTTTGTCTGTGATGTGCGGATAAAGAAGTAATCCATCTTCTCAATGTCGGTAACGCCCGGCTGGGGAATCATCTGTCTGGGGTGTACATCGGTTACTTCCAAGTCACCAATAGTGCAATGGTATCCCTTTGTGTTGTCCCATTCTACTAAAGAAAAAGAACCACCCTGAATAGGAGTAGTTCTTTCTTGTAAGTCATTCACTTCAGCCAAGCGAAGAAGTTTGATCTCGTTCTTTAAAAATTCCTCTATGATTTTTGCTTGCTCTAAATCTTCCGCATGAATGGGAGTAACCTTTGGCTGAGGTACTGACGAATCAACTTGAGATTCTATAAGCTCATATGAGATGTTTCGAATGTTGATGGCAAGTTTCTTCGCGCCGTCCTTTGAGTTAGGATTGCCCTTTACTTCTCTGCCACCCTCATAATATTTCTCATAATCTTCCATTATGTTGAGTGCTTCGGCATATTTCGTTTTTGCGGTTTCGTATTTCTCTTGCCATTCCATCAACTTCTTGTTTGATTCGGGATTTTTGATTTTTTCTGCCATTTTTTTCCACCATTTCATAGCATTGGTTCTCCAAGTTGCTTAACCATAAGTGCTTTTATCTCTTTTGATGCCCTTCGGTAGTCCTCGATGTAACTCTGCCGCCATTTTTTCTTCTTCGGTTTGTCTTTTTCGGGGATTGAAGTCCACCAAACGGCAAAACACCGCAGCGAATCGACATCGTGGGTCAAATCGTGCGGTTGTTTAGCGTAAACTGTCGGTTTTTTCTTGTCTTTTTGTATTTTTTGCAGACATCTTATGGCATTCGGGGCGCAATCTTTAAGGAATGTGAGCATCGGTTTGCCGTCATCCCTTACTCTGAGCCATTCTTTTAAGGCTATACACCCGTCAAACAAGTCATTTGATGTCTTAATGAGCGAAATTCCGTATTCAGAAAAGATATGTGCCACGGATTTACCCGTTTCCTGACGTCTGTTCCATAAGTCTGGCGGTGCTAACCAACCGCTTATCACTTCATCGGAACTGATCCTGATTAAAACTTCAGCAGCTTTGCCTACTGTTAAGTCCGGCGCATCATATTCTCGGTATACTTGGGCGCGTCCGCTTACGTCTATCGCCACCCAATGCGCGGATAACATATCAAGTCCGTAGTCAATGCACACATATCTCTTTAAATGCCCGTCAAGTTCTTCTTCTACTTCGTGCGTGTCACGTTTTACCTCTGGGAAGAACGCTCCGCCCGGAACCATTAAGGCTTCTTCAATGCTTGCAGGGTATTCTTCTGTGATTAAGTCACCCAAAGCACGTTTTGTTTTCTCATACCATTCTTTATCCCGTCTTGGATCAGCATTCCACGGAATAAATATCTTGTTAAATCCGTTGTCGGGGTCGGTGAATATTTCCTCAAACAACGAACCCCTTTCTATTGTCGATAAACCGATAACCATACCGCCGTTTGGACGGTTGATTGTCGGGAAACCACCTTGCCAGATCTCACGGGCAAACTGCTGAAATGCCCATTCATCAAAGATTATCAGGTTAACAGTAAATGAACGGCCTGCTCCCGGACTACTCGCAAGTGCTTTGAATACCGATTCCGTGTTATCAGGAAACGAAATAGTTAATGTGAGTGCCGTGGCTTTAAATACTGCGCCTTCCCATCCGGCAGGTTCAAAGTCTTTCTCCGCTATCAACTCAGGCATATATCGGAATATTACCGCTAATCTGCGGACAAGTTCTTTCGCTTCTTCTTCCGTCTTGGAAAGTCCTATCGCCGTTGCACCTTTTTTCGTTAACAGTAAATGCGCTGCTATATGAAGTACTAACCACGAAAATCCTAACTGTCTGGCTTTCAGGATTACGTTCCATCTGTGCGTGACAAGCGATTGAAGTGCTTCCCTCTGTGCATCCCACATACGGAATGGCTGAATCAGCTCGTCAGCATCCTTATCCTCGATATGCCCGTAGGTATCCACGAAGTACTCTATGTGCTTTCCGCAATATTCTATTTCCGCTTCCCTTATCGCTTGTTTCTCGTTCATATCAATCCCAAATTGAAAAATTATATAAATTTTCTGACTACCAATTAGCGGATCTACTGTAAAACCGCTTTGGTATATGGGGTATCGCTAACCCCAAATCGAATTTCTGCATAAATTTTCTGAGGGGCTATTAGAAATTTGCGCGCGCGCTCCCCGTTTGGGTGGGGGTGGGCAGGGCGGGGGGTGTGTAAAAATTTGGTGCGAAAAAAATTTTGGGCGGGCATGATCCCCCGCGGATATACAGACACCCCCACGGATACACCGCCACACATCAGCAGACGCAGACGACAACCGCCCTAACAACTATTCGCAAAACATATATTTGACGAATAGTTACCGCAAACCCTTGCAGATACTGGATTCTTTCCCGTGCTGATCCCGCGGAAAGTCCGGTTTGCGCCGTTTGTCTGTCTGTCGCGTACAGATTTAGCCGTTTGTCTCACGTTCTAACCGCGCTTTGATGTTGTCAAGCAGAGACCTGTCCGCGTCTGTCATTATGTCCGCTCGAACATCAATTTCGTCACGCGGTTTTTGTCCGCTTGTGTCCCTCATAAACTCAAGAGCTTTCACGTTGCCCTCACTTGCTATCTGCATAGAGCGTATCGTGAGAACTTCTTGCAACGAACATAACCCTTTTTCGTCAAACACTAACAAGTCAACATCATCGCCGATATACTTCACGGCTTTCTCTCGGTTTACCCTTGTCTTGAGAACATCATTACAAACCTCTTTCCACGTTTTAGCGTTCTTAATTTGTTCGCCCCTAATCTGTCCGCCTTTAACAGATAGTTCAATCTGTCTTTGACGTTCTTCTTCTGTCAGTTCGTCAAGCGGTTTGTATGTTTTTAAGTTTGCTCTTGATTTTTCGTTATACGGCATTTTGTCACCCCGTTTTTATATCTGCGTTTTTTGGTACAAAAAAACCGCCTAACATCTGTTAAGCGGTTCACCTATTTTGTCGAATTTATTATATCACAAAATAGCAGAGGTTGAAAGCAGCGCGCCGGATTTCGCGTAGTTCTGCGGTTGTCTGCGATACTCTGCGACACATGGCAAGGAACATTTTTTGTCGAATCGGCAACGAGGTTGTCGACTTGATCCCGCGCCCTGTGTCGAATAAATTCAATATATCTTTTTATATTCTTGTATGTTTTCTTTCTTTTTATAATAAGAAAATACCCGTTAAATTTGGCATAAATCCAGTGTTTACAAGGGTTTGAAAAAATTTGAAAAAAAGTGAAAAAAATTTCATTCTACCTATTGACATACACCAACGTTGGTGCTATACTCTAACCATAGATAAGAGTTACACACCAACCACACACCACACACAAAGGAGATTAAACACAATGACAAGAGAAGAATTATTCGGACACATCAGGACAGACAAACCCACCTACAAAGATATGATTGACTTCTGCACAAACGGAACGCTCATCCTTAACAATGAAATCTATAACAAGTATTTCGAACACAATGATAACTTTGAAATCTTCTGCGGTAGCGATTACGATGAAGATGAAGAACCCGTTGAAGTTTTTCAGTTCTTTATCATTAGCGAACAGGGCGCGGAAATGCTCAAGGACTTCACTAACGAAATAGTTTACTATCTGCCCGAATGGGATCTTTACCTCTTAGGTGTTACCCACTACGGCACAATGTGGGAAGGAGTTCCCGCCAACTGGAAAGACACTTTTGAAGATTACAAGTAAACGGATCAACCACACAACTATAGAGCTGATGCAACGGCTATACGGCAAGAAAGGACAATGAGATGACGCACACCATTAAAATCAAATCTTACAATATGGTTGATTGTTCAACCGTAGACACAACAACAGAAGAAACAAACCTTGTTAAGGTTACCGACATCGTAGGCGATTACCCTTTAAAGAAAGTTAAGATAAAAGAGTTTATCGACATTTACAACAAAGAACTGGACATCCTCTTTTCTGAAGATGAAAAGGTCAGCGACACGGCACACATTTACGGCTATCCAATCCACATCATTTGGAATGGCTACATTGTTGACATCGGTGACGGCGCACCCCCTACAAATGCTTTAATTCCGGCACTTGAAGAAATGGACGATGAATGGGGCGGTGACTTATAATGAACGACACACAGAAGAAAGCAAAGAAAGTATCCTACCAATTTATGATAGACAGAGCAAGAAGAAAGAGAGGGAAATAAAATGAAAATCCATTACCTTTGTCCGTACTGTATAGAAGCTATTAAGAGCCACGGCGAAAGAATCAAGATTTTATCTAATTACGATATAGAAGAAAAAGAAGATCAGATCTGCGACTTCTGCAAAGAAGAAGATGACAACCTCACACCTACTGAATATTGAAAGGAGCAAAAAGGATGACACACATTATTAAAATCAAATCAACCAATATGGTAACAATCGACATAACAACAGACAACAAGCAGACAGAAACGAAAAGCAGAAACCTGTTTCCCATTAAAAAGGTAAACGCAGTTTATACGGGCGGTAACATTTGGTTATTCTATGGAGAGCTTACAGACGGCAACTATTATTTAACCGATGACGATGGCTATACGATGATTCTGGACGCAGACCCGGAAAACTTTGACGAATCGCTATATGATGATTGGCAAGCAAAACACAAAGTAACAGATTTATCAGAAAGCGAAAGCAAACCTTTTCTGCTCAATCTGCTCGATGTTCTTAAGAGCGACAAAGACAGATATATGTCGGATGAAGAAATTGACGGCTACCGCGAATGGTGGGAACTCTAAAACATAGCTCATAGATATGAAAGGAGATTACAACAATGGCATACATCAAATCAGCAAAAGCAGAATATACGGGCGGTGGCGTTTGGATATTCTACGGACAGTTAACCGATAACACATATTTCTTAACCGATGACAATGACGGGTCAACCCTGTTTCTTGACGAAAGTCCAGAGGATTTTGACAAATCGTTGTATGAGGAATGGCAGAACGAACACAAGACAAGAGAATACCTTGAGGGCGATGAATTGTCGGATTTCTTGATTGATCTGCTTAACCACATCGAACAGGACAAAACCCAATACATAACAGAAACCGAAATTAACCGCTACCGCGAATATTGGGAGCTAACCGACAAAACGTATATAGAGATAGAAGAAAACTACTGCCCCAAAACCGATATGACATTTGTAGTTAAATGGACAGTAGCCAAAAGCACCAAAGAGTATATTTCAAGTGAGGTAATCGGAT
>Ga0310690_10010152_pt1 | contig 11732 bp, 10 predicted proteins | sample AusTroGonzalo_MG_2_FD_207661 | JGI IMG/M metagenome (GOLD analysis project Ga0310690, IMG submission 207661) | Bovine rumen microbial communities from tropical cattle in Woodstock, Queensland, Australia - Gonzalo_04 (v2) (version 2) | ecosystem: Host-associated > Mammals > Digestive system >...
CAGCAGCCTTGATAATGACGTTATATGTTTTCATAGAGCCCCTCCACAATATACCAAAGTTTCCCGAAATACTCGTCAACCGTCATGAGTTCCTTTTTGCCGAACTTCTCATCGGCTTCCGCTTTCAACCGCGCATAACAGGCATCAAATCCTGCTGGCTTTTCATCGGCGGATTCAGGAGCTAAACTTGAAATGACAGCATCGTTACTGATGGCGGCTGTTGGACCGTACGTAGTAACGGATTCTTCCGCTTTGGGCAGAGGTTTTTCTTTGGATTTGTACTTTTTTGTCTTCATTTTGAATGTTAAATTTTAGAATGCAAAAATACAAAAAATTCGGAAACGGCAAAGAATGGAAAATCGTTTTGTGTATTTCCAAAATTATTATTTTTGCATCGTTGTTAAAAACAAACCATAATGAAAAAATTATTCTTGATACCCTGTGTGATATTGCTGCTGATAGGCTGCGGCAACAAGGAAAAACAACTATACGAACGTGCGCAGGAACTGTGTCAGTATGTTCCTGACCATAAGCTGCTTCCGGAAGCGGAGAAGTACATGACCCCCGACTTCTATCAGGCACTGGCGGATGCTTTTAATGCCAAGCCCGATGACCCGATGGATAACGAATGGCTCTACTATTTCGTGACCGGCAACGGCGGCTCAACGCCGGTATATACTATTGATTCGGTGAAAAAACAAGATGACGCCCATGCTATCGCATACGTGAGCGTACAGCAGAAATGGGACGACGGCACGATTTCGGAGGAGGCACCTAAGCAGCACCAAATGGAGATGACCCTCGTGCAGAACCAGTGGCTGATGTCCGATTTTGATGGAAAGAAACAGGAGTGCCTGGACTGGGTGGCCGAACTGAAGCAGAATCACGCCTGTCTGGCGGCCGTCAACCGCTATTTGACCGACAAAATTGGAAAGAATTACGCGCAAGGCCAAGTGTGCATCCCGTGCGGCACCATTATCGCCACCGACAAGAGCAACTCCAATGACATCCTCGTGTGGGGCGACTTTTGGGTCTTCCATTACAACATCGAAGGAGATGTCCTCAAAACCGTGTCCGGCGGCAGCCACCCTGGACTGATGCATCTGCGCAAGAACGGCGAACGTTACGAGGTAACCTCTTTCGATCAAGTGGAAGACGGTGCGGGCAATAAAGCGAGTGCCCAACGCATTTTCGGAGAACATTTCGAAGACTTTTGGAGGGTGAATTCTGATGAGCAGGTCCGTGAAAACGAACGTCAGGCCGCCACGGTCAGATTCATACATGAGCATAATCTGAAGGTAAGCAGCTATCAGGACTATGGTTGGCCCGCGGTGATGCTTCATTAGGAGAACCATACGGCACCCGCGCGGTTTTCACCATTTTATGTATCTTCCCTCTGTTATTCGTAGAGACGCGCCATGGCACGTCTCTACAGACGGCAATTTAATATGCCTGTGTGTTTTCGAAATTTATGTATCTTTGCATTTTTAATACAAAACGGAAATTATGGAAGGAACCAAACACATACGTCCCTCGTGGGATGAATATTTCATGGAAATCGCCGATACAGTTAGCAAGCGGGCTACGTGCGACCGCGGACGCAGCGGCTGCGTGGTGGTGCGCGACCGCCAGATCCTTGTCACTGGATATGTGGGCTCGCCCAAGGGGCTGCCTCATTGCGACGAGGTGGGCCACCAGCTTAAACAGACGGTCCATGAGGATGGCACCGTGACGCAGCATTGCGTACGTACCGTCCATGCCGAGCAGAACGCCATCTGCCAGGCCGCCAAGTTGGGCATCTCGTTAGATGGCGCCACCCTCTACTGCCGCATGACCCCCTGCCGCGTGTGCGCCATGCTCATCATCAACTGCGGCATCAAACGGGTGGTGTGCGCCAACAAATACCACGCCGGAGCCGAGTCCGAGGAGATGTTCAAGGCCGCCGGCGTCCAATTAGAGTTCTTCTCCGACGAAGTGGTGCAGTATAAGAACCAGTAATGGAAAATTGGCTTTTAGCCATTGGCTATTTGCCGTTGGCTATTGGCAAATTACCCTAAACTCTAAACTGTCAACTCTCAACTATTCACCATTCCCTGATTTTTTGTATCTTTGCGCGTTTTTTAATTTAGGATAATAATGTTTACGGGTATTATTGAAAAAACAGGAAAAATCGTTGATATAAAACAGGATAGGACGAATTTTGACTTTACGCTGGAGGTGGATTTCGCCGACGAGCTGTCCATCGACCAGAGTATGGCCCATGATGGATGCTGCCTGACCATCGTGAAGATAGACAGGGAGAAGAAACAGTATGTGGTGACCGCCATGGAGGAGACCATGCTGAAAACCAACCTCAAAACCTGGAAAGTGGGCGATGAGGTGAACCTGGAACGCAGCATGCGCATGGACGGACGCTTCGACGGACACATCGTCCAAGGTCATGTCGATCAGACTGCTGTGTGCGAGAAGGTGGTGGACGAGAACGGTAGCTGGCGCTACTATTTCTCGTATGATCCTGAAAAGAACAACTTCACCGTCCCCAAAGGCTCCATCTCCGTCAACGGGGTGAGCCTGACGGTGGTGGACTCCGAACGGGGCATGTTTTCCGTGGCCATCATCCCCTACACGCATAAGGTGACCAATTTCCACAACTTCAAACCCGGAACTGTCGTCAACATTGAGTTCGACGTTTTTGGAAAATATGTCCAACGTCTGTTGGAAGAATATTTCAAGCAGAAAGAAAAATAAAATCCTCTTCGGAACGTTATTCTGTCTTTATTATTAGATTCTACAAGATTGAAACAGAAAAATAACCTTCTTCCTCTCATGTTGATAGGCCTGCTGGCAGCCTTGCTGGTCGGGCTGGCGGCCTGCTCCACCTCCAAGAACACGTTCCCGAACCGAGCGTACCATAATGTAACCAACAAGTACAACGTGCTTTGGAACGGCCAACAGGCCATGAAAAGCGCCGAAGCGGAACTTGTCAAGGTGGGCAAGGACAACTACACGACACGCCTGCCGATCTACAACTACCCCAGTAAGTCGGACCTCGGTTCGGCGCTGCCGTACCTGGACCGTACCATCGAGAAAGCCTCCAAGTCCATCTACAAACATTCCATGCTGATCCGGGGCAAGGAGTACGTGAAGACCATCGACGACTCCTACCTCATCATGGGCAAGGCCTATTTCTACAAGCAGGACTACACGCAGGCACAGCGGGTGTTCAACTATATCATGCACAATTATCCTAAGTCGAACACTTACAACGAGGCCGCTGTCATGCTGGCCCGCACCGCCATGCGTCAGGGCTACTACTCCAGTGCCGACGAACAGTTGGAGAACCTGCACTATTTAGCCACCAACAAGAAAAACAACAAGTTCAACGTGTGGTTCAACGCCGCGAAGGCCGAGTACCACCTCACAGCCCCCGACGGCGACAAGCAGGAGGCCATCGACTTTATCCAGAACACCATTGACGCCCATCCGAAACGCGATTTCAAGACCCGTCTGTACCTGATTCTGGGACAATTGTATGAGGAAATGGGACAACAGGCCGAGGCTCAGAAAAACTTCATGAAGGTCATTAAAAAGTCGTCTGTCTATGAACAGATTTTCAGCGCCCAGATGCATCTGGCTTCCAACTACGACGGCAGCGAATCGTCCCGGAATACCATCATGAAGCAGTTCAAGAAAATGTTGGGCGAACATAAGAACGAGGATTTCAAGGACCAGATTTATTATGCCTGCTCGGAAATTGCCCGCATCGATGAGGACGACTCCCTGCGTATCAGCTATCTGAAGAAGTCGGTCTCTACCTCCACGAACAACAACTATCAGAAGACGTTCTCCAGCCTCACGCTCGCCGACCTGTTCTTCAGCCAGGATGAGTACCGCATGGCGCAAGCATACTACGACACGGCCGTTATGAGCATCCCCAAGAATTATCCCGATTATGACAATATCCTGAAACGGGCCAATGTGCTGAAGGAACTTGTTGACAAATTGGATGAAATCGACTTGCAGGACAGCTTGCAGCGCATCGCCAAGATGCCGGAGGGTCAGCGCAAGGCTTGGGTGCGCAAGATGATCGCCGACTATACCGAAGCCGAGCGGAAAGCCGCTGCCGAGGAAGCCGAACGGATGCTGGCGTTGCAGAACGCCTCCTCTTATACCAACATCAACACCACCTCCTCCAACGGCAAGTGGTATTTCTATAACCAGTCGTTAGTGACTGCTGGCCAACAGGATTTCTACCGTCGATGGGGCAACCGGAAACTGGAAGACCTCTGGTTTATCAGCAACAAGATGCAGATGTCCTTCGAGGATATGGCCTTGATGAATGATCCGAGCCTCGCCAAGGATTCGTTGGAATACGACGAGGATGGCAACCCCATCAAGAAACGCGAAACCGACCCCAAAAAGGAAGAGTACTATCTGCAGGATCTGCCTCTTACCCCTGGGGCGATAGACACCTCCAATGCCATCATTGCCCGCGACCTCTATGAGGTGGGCTTCATCTATCAGGACCTTCTGAACGACATCCCAAGAACCTGCGCCTCGTTCGAATCCCTGCTGAAACGTTTCCCCGAATCGGAGTACGCGCTGCCTTGTACATTCCTGCTTTACTCCATCTATCTAAAGCAAAATGACCCGAAAAATGAACATTACAAGCAGATACTGCTGACCAAATACCCGGATACTGATTATGCCAAGCTGATCCAGGATCCAGACTATTACAAGAAATTAGCCAGTCAGGAGAAGGTTGTTGTAGAAAAATATGCGGAGGTGTACGATGATTACCAGAACCGCCAGTGGGGTAGTGTAGTGCGCAAATCGGATGAGGCCATGCCCCAATGTCAGGACGGGGAGTTGAAGTCAAAGTTCGCCTACTTGCGTGCAGTGGCTGCCGGTCAGGTCTATAACGAGGATTCGCTCATCGTGGGGCTTCGGAACGTGATAAGCCAGTATGGTCAGTATGAGGTGGCCGAGCTGGCCCGCATTTATCTCTCCACCTTTGATGCCCAGAAGCTGGCCGCCACGCTCTCCACGACTACAGATTCCACCCAAACATCGGTGGCTTCGCTTATAGAAATTCCTCAGAACAACCTGACGAATCCTTTCGTGGTTAAGGATGACGAGATGCATTATGTGGTGCTGCTGGTGAAAACCGCCAACCTGCCCGTACAGGATGTGAAACTCAATCTGACGAACTTCAACAAGACCAACTTCAGTCTGCAACGGTTGAATCTGAGCAGTTTCTATATAAACAACACCCAGCAGATGGTCACGGTGGCCAAATTCAAAAACAAGACGGCTGCCGTGGATTATTATCATATTCTGGTGAAAGACAACACCTTCGCCCCCGATATCTCCAACGGTAACATCGAGGTGTATGCTATGTCGGCCACCAATTACACGACATTCTACAACAACAAGGATGGGCGGGCGTTGTACAACGATTTTTTCAAGGATAATTATTTGAAACAAAAATAAAACAGAAATCATAATTGTTACGAACAGAAAAAAGATAGTATGAAAGACAACGAAATCAGAGATTTAGGTGCGGTCAACATGATTGCACAAGGAACGCAGGTAGAGGGCAGCGTCGTCACCAACAGCGACTGCCGCATTGACGGACATGTGAAGGGTAATGTGACATCCAAATCCAAAATCATCATCGGACGCAATGGCCTGGTGGAGGGCAACATCACTTGCAACAGCGTTGAGATTGAGGGTACGGTGAAGGCCGAGACCCTGAATGTGAGCGACCTCATGACACTGAAGTCGTCCGCCAAGCTGCTGGGTAACATTGTGGTGGGCAAAATCGCCATCGAGCCGGGCGCCGAATTCTCCGGCAACTGCAAGATGCAGACTTCGAAGACTCCCGTCGCGCCCCAGCCTGAAAGGAAGTAGCGCCGATGCCGCAGCCGCCCATCAAGAAGGATTCCCCCTTGGCAAAGTATGCCTATTACTCTAATCTCGCCATCGAAATGGGCGTGATTGTGCTGATAGGTGTCTTCGGTGGTGTGAAGTTGGACAAGATGCTGGGAACGCTGCCGTTGCTTACCCTGATTGGCTCCTTGGGCTCGGTTGCGATTGGTATCTATTTGATGATTAAAGGTGTAACCCCAACTAAAAAGAGCAAACATGAGCCAGAAGATACCCATTAAGAAATTTTCGTTCCGAATCTTGGTTTTCTCGGTGGTGGTGGCCGCCTTGACGATTTTGTTCCAGTGGCTGTGCCCCGCGTACGCGTCACCGGCATTGCCATTCATCGTGCTTTTCTTCCTGATTATCACCCTGTTCTCCCTCTACATCGTGTTGCGCGACACCACCGGGAAAGAGGGAAAGCGTTTCGTGTCCAACTATATGCTCTCCCGCGTGGTGAAACTTCTCTCCTGCCTCCTGTTTTTAGTGCTGTATATGGTTTTAAATAAGGAAGATGCGTGGCGTTTTGCCATTGCATTCCTGATTATCTATTTCCTATACGCCATCGTGGAGGTAATCGTGCTGAAGAAAGAGAATGAGGAAATTGGGAAACAAGAAGAAACGAAATAACGTTTTTTATACAATAATATATAATAGTAAAACATGAATACAGCTCGTGAAATAAGACTGAATCTCTGGTATATCGGAGCCTCCGACCGCCGGCTGGCCCTTTTTGAAAATGTCATGCCCGTACCTCGGGGCGTTTCCTATAACTCCTATCTCTACACAGGTCAGCAGACCGCCCTGTTGGATACCGCCGACAGCTCCGTCGGTGCGCAATTCCTTGAGAATCTGGATGCCACCCTGAACGGTCAGAATTTGGATTATATGGTTATCCATCACGTGGAGCCCGACCATCTGGCCATGATGAAGGAGGTTTTGCTGCGTCATCCGAATGTTAAAATCGTGTGCAGCCAGCAGGCGGCGAAATTTATCGGACAATTCTTCGACATGGACCTGTCAGGCCAGCTGCAAATTGTGAAAGAGGGTGACACTCTCCAAGTGAACGACCATACGCTCCAGTTCGTGTCGGCGGCAATGGTGCATTGGCCGGAGGTGTTGGTTTCGTATGATACCACAGCCAAGATTCTGTTCTCCGCCGACGCTTTCGGCACATTTGGCGCGTTGAACGGCAATATGTATGCCGATGAACTCGATTTTGACCGCGATTGGCTGGATGATGCCCGCCGCTATTATACAAACATTGTCGGAAAATATGGCATCCAGGTTCAGAATCTTTTGAAGAAAGCCGCTGCGCTGGATATTCAAATGATATGTCCGCTGCATGGTCCCATCTGGAGAGAAAATCTTGAATATTTCATCCACAAACATGACCAGTGGAGCCGCTATGAACCCGAACAGAAGGGTGTTATGGTTGTGTATGGTTCTCCGTATGGCCATACGGAGAATGCCGCTACCTTGTTGGCTGACCATTTGGCCCTGAAAGGTGTGCGCAACATTCGGATGTATGATGTCTCCGTGACGCACGTTTCGGATCTGGTGGCGGAAGCGTTCCGCTGCAGTCACATTGTGTTGGCTGCACCCACCTACAACAATGGATTGTTCCCACCGATGGAGACTTTCCTGCTGGATCTGCAGGCCCATACCCTGCAGGGCAGGACATTCGCCTTGGTGGAGAATGGCACGTGGGCCCCGCAGGCGGCCAATGTGATCCGCAAAATCCTGGGCGAAATGAAGTCCACCACCCTTTTGGAACCTGTTGTCACGCTGAAATCGGCTCTAAAAGAGAATCAGGTGGAGCAATTGCAGGTACTGGCGGATACGATTTCCCAATCAATATTGGGATAGCTTATAATCCCAGCTATGCATGGCTGTTAAGAATAGACGATAACTAATCAACGATAGATCTATGTATAAAATCATTAAGAAGGAAGAACTCGGACAAGACACCTATCTGCTGGAAGTGGAAGCCCCCAAGATTGCGCAGGCGGCTCTCCCGGGCCAGTTTGTCATTGTAAAGGCGGATGAGAAAGCCGAACGCATCCCGCTGACGATCAGCGATACGGACCTTTTTGACGGTACGATTACGCTCGTGGTGAAGACAATAGGCTACTCCACCCGCAAGATGCTGAATTTCCAGGTGGGCGAATCATACCACGACATCGTGGGACCTCTGGGTCGTCCTTCTGCCTTTATCCACAGACCTATTGGCGAGTTGCGCCGCACGCGCTACTGTTTCATCGCCGGCGGCGTGGGCATCGCACCCATCTATCCGTTAGTGAAATGGATGTATGCCCACGGCCTCGACTGTGATGTGATCATCGGTGCCCGCACCAAATCACTGCTGTTCTACATTGAGAAACTGCGTCCCGTTTCAGACAATCTCTATATTGCCACCGATGACGGTTCCATGGGCGAAAAGGGCACGGTGACGGACGTCTTGTCACGTTTGGTAGAAAAAGAGGGCCATCGTTACGATGAAATCACAGCCATCGGCCCGATGATTATGATGAAATTCGTGGCAAAGAAGGCCGCACAACTCAATATTCCTTGCATCGTGAGCCTGAATGCCCTGATGGTGGACGGCACGGGTATGTGCGGTGCCTGCCGCGTGACAGTGGGCGGTCAGACCCGCTTCACCTGCGTGGACGGCCCCGAATTCAACGCTTCCCTGATTGATTTCGATGAATGTATGCGCCGTCAGGCCATGTACGACCATATTGATGGCCGAAAGGAGTCGGAGCACCATTGTGAGTGCATGGATGCCGCTGTGGAGCAGGCCCCGCTCTCCATCCCGCCGGCACGTCGCGTGCCCGTGCGTGAGCAGCCTGCAGAAATCCGCCGGCACAATTTCGATGAGGTTTGTTTGGGGTATAATGAGGAGGAGGCTATGGCTGAAGCCCGTCGATGCTTGAATTGCAAAAAGCCCCAGTGCGTGTCGGGATGCCCTGTGCAGATCAACATACCGGCGTTCATCCAGCAGGTGGCCGAAGGCCATTTCGCCGAAGCCGCCCGCATCATCAACGAGGATTCCGCCCTGCCCGCCGTGTGCGGACGCGTGTGCCCGCAAGAGACGCAATGCGAAGGCAAATGCGTGCTGGGACGCAAGGGCGAACCTATTGCCATCGGGAAACTGGAGCGCTTTGTCGGCGACTGGTCCCGACAGAACAACTTCACCTTGTCAAAAAATTCGGATGAGAATGGGTACAAGGTGGCAGTCATCGGTAGCGGCCCGTCGGGACTTACCTGTGCCAAGGAACTGCGTATCAAGGGCTATAATGTGACCATCTTCGAGGCACTGCATGAATTCGGCGGAGTGTTAGTGTATGGCATACCATCGTTCCGTCTGCCCAAAGACACCGTGGTGCGTCATGAGGTGGAAAACATCAAGAAATTAGGCGTGCGATTTGAAAGCAACGTGGTGATTGGGCGCACGGTATCCGTGGATGATTTGTTGAACAAATGGGGCTTCGACGCCGTATATCTTGGAACGGGTGCCGGATTCCCCAATTTTATGAATATTGAAGGCGAAAACCTGTGTGGCGTGGTCTCGGCCAACGAGTTCCTGACGCGCAACAACCTGCTTTTCGCCTATAAGAAGGAGCATGAAACGCCCAATTTCGTCGGCAAGCGAGTGGCGGTGGTCGGCGGAGGCAATGTGGCGATGGATGCCGCGCGTACCGCTATCCGCCTTGGTGCGGATGTGTACGTGGTGTATCGCCGCTCGGAAGCCGAGCTTCCCGCCCGTGCCGAAGAGGTGCATCATGCCAAAGAGGAAGGCGTGGTCTTCCACCTGCTTTGCAACCCGGTGAAGATTCTCGGCAACGAGCAGGGCTGGGTCAGCGGCATGGTGTGTATCCGGATGGAATTGGGCGAACCCGATGCCTCCGGGCGTCGTCGTCCGGTGCCCATTCCCGACTCCGAATTTACGCTGGATGTGGATATGGTGATCATCGCGGTGGGAACGTCTCCGAACCCGTTGATAGCCTCCACCACCGATGGTCTTGACATCAATCGGCATGGCTGCGTCACCGCCGATGACGACGGACGCACCTCGCGGAAAGGCATCTTTGCCGGTGGCGACATCGTTACCGGGGCGGCCACGGTCATTCTGGCCATGGGCGCGGGCAAGCGGGCCGCCCAGTCCATCGACGAGTTCCTGAAATCATAAGATATTCACCCATTATTCTTTAACACATAAAAAAAGCAGGGCTCAACACCCTGCTTTTTAGCGTATATTCGGATTGTGATTAGTCAAGCTCGGGGAAATCCGGAAGGTCAGCCGTGTCGTTTCTCTTCGGCTCGTTGTTTTCCGGACGGGCGTGCTGGCTGTGGTCGTTGTTGCGCGGACCACGCTCGTTGCGATGCGGGTTCGGACGCGGACCGCGGTCGTTGTTGCGGCGAGGAGCGTCACCGTTGCCACGCGGGGCACGGTCGCCACGACCGCCACGGTTTCCACCTCTCGGCTTGGACTCGGGATCCGTGTAGCCCTCCGGCTTCGGCAGAAGCACCTTGTGCGAAAGTCTGAACTTGCCGGTCTTCTCATCAATCTCAATGAGTTTGACTTTGATCTTGTCACCCACCTTCAACACATCCTCCACATTGTCAATGCGGCGGTAGGCGATCTCCGTCACATGCAGCAGACCGTCGGTGCCGGGCAGGAACTCGACGAAGGCGCCAAAGGCAGTAATGGTCTTGACCGTTCCTTCGTAAATCTCGCCCACTTCCGGTTTGGTGCAGATGAGTTTGATGCGATCCATGGCGGCGTTGATATTGTCCAAGTTAGGAGCGGCGATGTCGATGACGCCGAACTCACCCACCTCCTCAATGTTGATGACGGTGTTGGTCTCACGCTGCATCTCTTGGATGATCTTGCCTCCCGGTCCGATGACGGCGCCGATGAACTCGCGCGGAATTTGCATTTGGATGATGCGCGGGACGAACGGTTTGTAGTCCTCACGCGGAGCCGGCATAGCCTCTTTGATTTTTCCAAGGATGAACATACGTCCGCGGTGAGCCTGTGCGAGGGCCTCAGCCATCACTTCGGCGGAAAGACCGTGAATCTTGATGTCCATCTGGCAGGCGGTGATACCGTCTTCCGTACCGCAAACCTTGAAGTCCATGTCGCCAAGATGATCCTCATCACCCAGGATGTCGGACAAGATGGCGTATTTGTCGGATTTTTCATCGGTAATCAAGCCCATGGCGATACCGGACACCGGCTTCTTGAGTTTCACGCCGCAGTCAAGCAGGGCGAGGGTGCTGGCGCAGACGGTGGCCATGGAAGAACTGCCGTTGGATTCCAGAATGTCGGACACGATACGGACCGTATAAGGGAATGTGGGATCGTCAAAGGGAATCATGGGGGCGACGGCGCGCTTGGCCAGGTTGCCGTGACCGATCTCACGACGACCCGTGCTGCCGATACGTTTCACCTCACCCACGCTGTAGGGCGGGAAGTTATAATGCAGCATAAAACGGCTGGAACCTTCAATCACAGCACCGTCAATGGTCTGCTCGTCCAACTTGGTACCGAGGGTACAGGAAGCTAAAGCCTGCGTTTCACCACGGGTGAAGATGGCAGAACCGTGAGCGGCGGGCAGGTAGTCGGTCTCAATCCAGATGGGACGGATAGTCTCCAGGTCACGACCGTCCAGACGGATGCGCTCGTCCAGAATCATGTTGCGCATGGCGTGGTACTGCACATCGCTGTAGTAGCGTTTCACCATCACCTCTTTTTCGGCACGCTCCTCTTCCGGAATCGTCTCCATGAAGTCGGCTAA
>Ga0310690_10010155_pt1 | contig 11730 bp, 12 predicted proteins | sample AusTroGonzalo_MG_2_FD_207661 | JGI IMG/M metagenome (GOLD analysis project Ga0310690, IMG submission 207661) | Bovine rumen microbial communities from tropical cattle in Woodstock, Queensland, Australia - Gonzalo_04 (v2) (version 2) | ecosystem: Host-associated > Mammals > Digestive system >...
AAGAAGAATTTAAAAACCCATTGTTTGATTTACCGTTAGAACCATTGTCAACTACTAACGGCTACGCATATATATACCCAACTTTGATAGACTATAGAGGTGTTATAGATGAAAACCGAATCATCGCTGTTGGAAAATGCAAGATGGTTGAAAATAAAATAGATCGTGTTACCTTAAAATGTCAAATAAAATACGATTTAGATGCTGAATTTCGCGAACCAAATTACCACACATTTGTGCTTAAAGAAAAGATGCATAGAAACTGTATCAGAGTAGAAGAACAAATCCGTGAACTAGATGCCGGATATGGTTTAGATGCACCTTTATCTTCAGTCTCAAATTACTGCATAAAGATACCGGAAAATCTACCAATATAGACCAAGTTGACGAATGAGTTCTTCAATCCAATCATTGCGTTCCTGACCAACATCTTTGCGATGGATGTTTTTCAAAATGCCATTCTCTCCGAACACATCTTTATTTTGAATAGCCTGATAAAGATTTGGCCAGTCCTTTTGAGTTAAACCGCCTTTTACATTGTATTGAATATCTAAAAGTGCTTCTTTTAGAGGCATCGGAAAAGAATCAAAATCTGAAAATTCTTTGCGGACATGTGCTAAATCATTTGTCATATGAATTTGAGCCAAATTTAAAGCTTCGTCTTCTGAAATACGAAGAGGAGTAGCGTTTTTATAAAAATCTGCCTTATAATTTTGAAAAAGTCGTTGACCGTTTTGATCTACAGCTGTTGCCATTTTCTTTAATTTATCATAAGATTCTCTTTTTACCTGTTCAGAAGCTGGCTTACCATTGACTGAGAAATTAACTTTATCAAAATCATCATACTTGTCAATATTAGCTCCATACCCTGTTGTAATATAACCTTTTGTGTCAGGATAGGGATGATATTTAACATCCTCATATTTTTTAATGTTTTGGCGTATTCTATCGTATAAATCCTCATCTGGAATATTATCTTGGTTATCTGCAGTTGGCGTTGATAAATGAATAGCATCAGAGGTTTGATATCCTTGCGTTCTCAAAGCTTCAATTAATTTTCTTTTTCTTTCCTCTTCTTCATCTTCATCATATGGTTTGTGAAAAACATTTAAACTTTTACTCATTTTTTCAATCCTTCTTAAAATATATTAAAATTACAATAAATATATAAGAAAAATATTATATCAAATCAAGAGAAAAAGGAAAATATTTTTTTAATACATTGTTTTGCGGTGAAAAATTATTTATTCGCTTCTACCAAAACAGCTTTTAAGACATTCAAAAATTCATCTTGTGGAACGTTAATTTTTTCAGGATAGGGCTTGTTTTCCAGATTTTCAATCGTGTCATCAGGCACATATTTGCCCATAAAATGACGGGTAAAAGCCCATTTGGCAGCCGCTAAATCAGAAACATCATATCCAATGGCACTTAAAAGCTCTTTTTCATCTGAAATCTGAACTTTTTTTGCATTTTTTTCATCATACCAAACACTCAAACCACGCTTTGCCAAATAAGCCCAAGGGAACGCCTTGCCCGGATCGGCTTTGCGCGTTGGCGCAATGTCCGAATGGCCCAAAATATGCATTTTCTTGATGTGATATTTGCGTTTCAAACGTTGGCATAATCGAATAAGTGCCGAAATTTGCCTCATCGGGTAGGGTTTTTGCCCGAAACTTTCAGAACAAAGTTCGATCCCGATTGATGAAGCATTTAAGCTTTCGCGCCCTTGCCAAAAGCTTGTTCCCGCGTGCCAAGCACGCTTGTATTCGTCAACAAATTGATATATTTTTCCTTTTTCATCAATAAGATAATGGGGCGAAACCTCAAAACGTTTAAAGCTTTCAATCGCGCCTTTAGCGTCATATGCCACACAATGAACAACAATCATGTCAATTTTAGCACTTCGCTCATCAAAATAAGGCAAATCGATTTGTTTCATTTTATCTCTCAAGTTTTTTATATTTTAAGCGGTGGGGCTGGCAAGCCTCGTCACCCAAGCGACGGCGCTTGTCTTTTTCATATTCTTCAAAGTTTCCTTCAAACCACTCAACATGACCTTCGTCTTCATAAGCCAAAATATGTGTGGCCAAGCGGTCTAAAAACCATCTGTCGTGTGAGGTAACCAAAACGCACCCCGGATAAGCCATAATGCCTTCCTCTAAAGAGCGAAGTGTATCAACATCTAAGTCATTTGTCGGCTCATCAAGCAAAATGACATTCGCGCCTTTTTTCAGCATTTTGGCGAGGTGAACCCTGTTACGTTCACCGCCTGAAAGTTGACCGACTTTCTTTTGTTGATCAGAGCCTTTAAAATTAAACTGACCGACATAAGCTCTGGAAGGCATTTGCTTTTTGCCTAAAACCATCATATCAAGCCCGTCTGATATTTCTTCCCATACGGTTTTATCGGCAGATAATTCATCACGCGTTTGATCAACATAGCCCAAATCGACCGTATCACCCAAACGAATTTCGCCCGAATCCGGCTTTTCCTGCCCTGTAATCATTTTAAACAAGGTTGTTTTGCCGGCGCCGTTCGGCCCGATAATGCCGACAATCGCCCCCTTTGGAATCTTAAAAGAAAGATTGTCAATCAAAACTCTGTCACCAAAGGCCTTGCTGATGTTTTTGGCCTCGATCACCAAATCACCGAGCCTTTCTGTCATCGGAATATTGATGTAAGCATGGGTGATTTTATCTTTCACAGCTTGTTGCAACAACTCATCATAAGCATTGATACGCGCTTTAGATTTGGCTTGCCTTGCTTTCGGGTTCTTTTGAATCCACTCAAGCTCATTGGCAAGCGTTTTTTGACGTGCCGATTCTTCTTTAGCCTCTTGCTCTAAACGTTTTTGCTTTTGCTCAAGCCATGATGAATAATTGCCCTCATATGGAATGCCTTGTCCGCGGTCAAGCTCTAAAATCCAGCCGGTTACGTTGTCTAAGAAATATCTGTCATGAGTGACCATCACAACGGTGCCGTTATAGTCTTTCAAGTGTTGTTCAAGCCATGCAACCGATTCGGCATCCAAATGGTTTGTCGGCTCATCCAAAAGCAACAAATCAGGCTTTGAAAGAAGTAAGCGACACAAAGCAACGCGTCTTTTTTCACCGCCGGAAAGCTTTGTCACATCGGCATCTTTTGGCGGACAACGCAGAGCATCCATTGCGATTTCAACGTTTCGCTCTAAATCCCAACCGCTGCATGCATCAATTTTTTCAGACAATTCGGCTTGTTTTTCAATGAGTTTGTTCATCTCGTCATCACTCATCGGTTCGGCAAACTTTAACGAAACTTCCTCAAACTCTTTTAATAAATCCCTTACTTCGCCCACACCGTCCATCACGTTTTCCATAACGGTTTTGTTAGGATCAAGCTTCGGTTCTTGCTCGAGATAGCCGACTTTAACGCCGTCAGCCGGCCATGCTTCGCCGTTAAATTCTTTATCTACACCGGCCATAATTTTTAAAAGTGTTGATTTACCGGCGCCGTTCACGCCCAAAACACCGATTTTTGCTCCCGGTAAAAACGAAAGCGTGATGCCTTTAAACAGTTCTTTTCCGCCCGGAAAGACCTTGCTTAAGTTTTGCATCACAAAAACATATTGGTAAGAAGCCATATATTTTTTCCTTTATTTTTTATGTTGATTATTTATTCGTCTTGAGCTTGTCTTTCACGCAAGGCTTTTTGATATTCCGGATCAGTTATAATTTTTTGCCTTGTATTTTGATATAATTCCATCATTTTTTGGCGCTCATCAGGGTCTTTTTGATAAACAAGCGTGGAATCATAAGCCTGGCGAGGGGTAATCAATTTACCGTCAGGCATTTTCATTGTGCCATCACCATAAATGATGCACTTAAATATTTTTTGATGATTAAAAGCGTCGGCAATTTGGGAACATCCTGCCATATTATCTTTCATTTTTGAAATGAACGCTTCCGCTTTAGCCTCATTAAAAGCTTCCATTCCTTGCGCTTGTTCATCATTTGATCTGGCTTTTGAAATAAGAAAAGTGCGCGCAATCAGCTCAAACGTATCATATTTTTCGGCCTCACAGGCAAGGCCCTGACCGGCCAAATACCCCATGGCGCGAACTTCTTCAATATAAGTCGGCTCAGCGCTATAGGCATTAAAAGTAAAGAAAGAGCAAATAAGAGCATAAGCAAAAATTTTTTTCATAAAAAACCACCCGTTAACATTAATTTGACATGGCAACATCATATATAGAATAAGTAAAAAAGCAATTAAAATCAAAAAAATAACAAAATAAAAAAATTTTAGTTGACATTTTATATCTTTTAGCATAAGTTGCCTGCAAAATGTTACAAGAAGGAATAAAAAAATGAAGTGCTACAGTTCTTTGAAAACAAAAAAAGTGCGCGATAAAGACTGCAAAGTTGTCCGTCGTAAAGGTCGCGTTTATGTGATTAATAAAAAGAATCCGAAGCTCAAGGCTCGTCAAGGATAATCTTTTCTATTACATTTTAGAGGTTTTAAACCCGCTGTTTTCAAGCGGGTTTTTAATTTTTAAATCTGTCCGATAGTACTTGACAAAATATTTAAAAAATGGCATGATAAAAACAAATATTTTGTTCGGAGGCTAAAATGGCTGAAAAAGATGAAATGCAAAAACAGAGTAAGGAAAAACAAGCAGGAGTCCACGCTAAAAGGTTTGTTGCAACGGTAATAGGCTTGTTTGTTCTAGGCTCTTTGGCTTCGGCTCAAAGTAAAGAAAAGAAAGACAGGGATGATTCTAGTGGTGTTAAAACAGAAGCTAATGCCATTCTCAGTAATATCACAACCATAGAAGTCACACCAAACAAAGTTGTGGCATACAATGATGTTATGGTTGGTATCAGCGGTAATGTTAAAATGGGAAACACCTCATTAAGCGGCACAATGACTCAACTGTTTGCCTATAATGATGGTGAACTCTCAACTTTGAGTAATAAAATGATGGTGTCGCTTGAACAACAATGTGGGCAGATAACATGGTCTATTGAAACGGGGCACAAACCTGAGGAGTTGGAAAAGGTTTTCTTAAATGGTGTGCCGATTATGAATTATGATATGGATGCCAAATCACTTCCTGCCTTTGGTAACTTAACAAACTTAACGGTTGCCGGTTTCAAAAAAGATGGCACACAAGTGTTTGCGGGTATTGTTTCGCCCTACAAAGGCGGTTTCACCATTACGGCAGATTTTTCAGACCCGAGTTTTTATGCAAGCGTTGCACAGACATTTGAAAAAGAAGGGTGGACATTTTCTTTGTCCAGCACAGCTGAAGTGGGCAATATCAATAAAGTCTTTGTCAATGCTTCGGCGCATAATAAGCAGGTGGGTGTTGCCGCCGGCGGAAACTATGATTTTAACACAAAAGTTTCAAATGCTTACGCACGTGCCACTTATACTTCTCTTAAATCAGATATGACATATGTGTTGCAGGTCATGAAAAAAGGGAATACACACTGTTTTCAATTGGGTATGGGCAAAAATGGCGTCCAGGGTTTTGTTTCTGCTGAAAATGTAAGCTTTTCAAAGGATAAAGGGTCAGAGTTTACAACAACCCCGACAGTTAATTTCGGAGTGTCGTATAACATCAGCACCACTCGAAAACTCTGATAAGATGTGGGATAAACCGTAAAATCGGCTTTACAAAGATAACACATGGAAATACACTATCCTGTAACTTAAAATACGGGTGGTGTAGATGTTATTTGTTTTATTAATCAATGTTTTAATCGTTGGCGCGGGTTATGGGTTGATCGCGATGGCTTTCGCGCTGATGTGTTCGGTTTCGCCGTTTTTTAACTTAACGCTTGGCTCAATTATTGCCTTTGGTGCTTACGGTGTTTATGCCTTAACAAATTTAGCCGGATTACCCGTTGAAGTGTCTATCCCGACGTCTATTGTTCTGTGCGCGGTTATTTCCGCTTTGCTTGAAAGGTTTGTCTATACTCCGTTCCGCTTGAAAGGTGCGTCATCAATGGTGCTTTTGGTAGCATCCTTAGGGCTTTACACTATTTTTGAATCTCTTATTCATCTTGCTTTCGGTCCGCAATATCAAATTTTAGGCGGTGTGACGGCGCAAAATGTTGATTTGGGCGTGACTTCCATCCCGAAGGTGCAATTTATAACGATTGTGGCAGACTTTGTGGTTTTCGGTTTGGTTAATGTTGTGCTTTTTCACACATTTTTCGGTAAAACGGTGCGTGCCGTTAATGATAGCGCCAAGCTTTCAAACATCACCGGCTTAAACAACAACAAAATTATTTTGATTGTTTCTTTGTTGGCGGGTTTTGTTTTAGGCTTATCAGGTGTTTTAACGGGGTATGACACGGGCTTGGAGCCGACAATGGGCTTTAATTTGCTTTTTAAAGGCATCATCAGTGCGATTATCGGCGGTGCCGGAACAATGGCCGGCCCGTTTTTAGGTGCGTTTTTCTTGGCTGCTGCCGAAAATATCGGTGTGATGATGCTCGCTTCCGAATGGCGTGATTTGGTGGCGTTTGTTATTTTTATTCTCTTTTTAATGTTCCGTCCTCAAGGCATTTTTGTGAAAAAGGAAAAGTAAAATGAAAAAACTGATTTTAAGTCTATGTGTTGTTTTAGCATTTGGTGCTTGCAAAGAAGAAAACAAGCAACAAGCGCAAGAAAAACCCGTCATCAAAATCGGGGCGACACTGCCTTTAACGGGTAATTTATCATATATCGGCATAGGCTCTAAAAACGCTTTAGATATGCTGATGGAAAAATGGGCCAATACCGACACAAAATATAAGTATGAAATTGTTTATGAAAATGATATGCTCAAACCTCAGCAAGCTGCTATCAATACCCATAAATTCATTGATGTCGATAAAAGCAAAATCGTTGTTTCGGTTTTCGGTGTGGTTGACAGGCCGGTTGATGATATTGCAAATCAGAAAAAGGTTATTTCGCTGTCTTGTTCGCATGGTAAAGACACATTTCCGGAATACGGGCTTAACGTTGGCTCTCAAAACGAAGAAGTTTATAATGCAGCCTTAAAAGAGCTCAAGAAAAGAAATGCCAAAACGGTGGCTTTGCTTGGAAGCAACGGCGCTGTTTGTGACGCTTTGTTGGGTTATGCGGCCGAGCAATTTCCCAAAGAAGGCATCGAGGTTGTTTTTGATGAAAGATATAACATAGGCCTGACGGATTATCGCTTGAGCATTCAAAAAATGGAGCAAAAATCGCCTGATTATTACGTTATCTTCGGGGTTGAGCCGATGAATAGCGTTTTTACAAAACAATATTATGAAATAACGGGCAAGAATAATCTGTTGTCTTTGGGGAGTTTTGCAAACATCAGTTTGAAGGTTTTTCCGCCGATTGAAGGTGTTTTGTCGGTATATATGCTGCGTAGCCCCGAATTTGAAAAAGAGTATTTTGAAAAATATCATGAGCGCGTCGAAACCTGTTCTTCTCATTTATACGACGGCCTTGATATGATTATCAAAGCATATGAAAATACGGCGCCGAAAGCCGGCGAAAAGGTTCCAAGCAATGCTGATGTTTTGCAAAAAGTGAAGAGCTTAAAGGTTTGGAACGGGGCTTCCGGTTTGATGAAAATTGAGCAAAACGGTATCGTTCGGCCGAGTGTTGATATGCGTTTTTACCATGATGGTCAATGGGTGAAAGTTGAGGAGTAAGAAAATGAAAAAACTGGTTTTAAGCTTAATATGTGTTTTAGCACTTGGTGCATGTGAAGAAAAGAACAACTCAAACGCGATTAACGGGGGGGGGGACAACCATTAAGATAGGTTCGATATTACCGATGACGGGTGGCAGTTCAATGTTGGGGGCATCGTTAAGAGCCGGTGTTTTGGCCGCCATTGAAGATAAAACAAAGAACGGTTTAAAATATCGCTATGAAGCGATTTTTGAAGATAATCAGCAACAGCCGGCAAAATCAGCAATAGCCGCTAACAAACTTATTGCTTCAGATAAGGTGAATATGCTTTTGACTTTAACGACAGGCAGCGGTCGCGTTGTTGCGCCGATTGCCGAAAATGCTAAACTTTTGCATGTTTGTGCAACCCTGGAAGATGAAAATGCCGAGCCGATGGGAAAGACAAGCTTTTGGCAGGGACCAACACTTCAAAGTTATCACCGCACTTTACTTAAAGCCTTTGAAAAACGCGGGATTAAAAAGCTTGCGCTTTTGGCGGCACACGTCGGGGTAGCTTGCGTTGGAACGGAACATTTGGCAGATCTCTTAAAAGAAAAAGGCGTGGATGTAAAAGTGGAATGTTTTAACCCGACGGATAGAGATTTCAGGTTGCCGCTTCAAAAATATATTCAAGATGGTTTTGAATATTTTTATCTTCAATTTTTCCCGCCGCAAACAGATATTATCGTACGCCAACTAAAAGAACAAAACATTTTGCCGGAACATATGTTCGGCTCAGGCATTGACACGGGAACGGATATTTCTGTTTTTGAAAACATCAACCATGTCGGCGGTAATTCCGGCTCTCCGGAATTTGTGGATAGATTGATGAGAGAATATAAAATTGATAATGTTTATATGGCTGCCTCAGCTTATGATTTAATCGGCCTTGCCATAGATGCGTTTGAAAATGTTCAAGATATTAAAAATATTGACGAGATAACGGCCTATATTAAAGAGCACGCCACACGCAAATGCGAATCCGGTGATTGCAAATTATTACCGAACGGCTTTATTGCAAATGAGGCCGAGTGGCGCACCTATAAAAACGGCAAACCTGTGCCTTTGGAGGATTAAAATAAATGGAATATTTAATTAACATCGGGATTTTGTTTTGCATTTATGCCATGCTTGCATTGTCGCTGAATATGGTGGTTGGTCTTTCGGGGCTTATCTCGCTTGCACACGCCGCATTTTACGGCATCGGGGCATATGCCGTGGCAATTTTGATGACATCACATGGTTTTAGTTTTTGGAGCGCCATGCTCGTCGGCGTTCTGTTAAACGGCATTACGGCATTTTTGGTTGGTAAAATATTATCCAAATTTAAGGGAGATTATTATGCCATTGTGTCAGCCGGGTTGTCTGTTATTGTGTTTTCGGTGTTGTTAAATTTTAAGACCTTAACCAAAGGGCCGCTTGGCATCTACGGCATCGGAAAGCCTTCAATTTTAGGTTTTTCGTTTTATTCTTCCGGTTCATTTTTAATGTTGGCATTGGTTTTTGTGGCCTTATTTTATGCGTTGTTTGTTTTGATTGACCGGTCATCATTCGGACGCGCCTTAAAAGGTTTGCGTGAAGATGAGGAGTTAACGGTATTTTTGGGTTATAAAACAGATAAATATAAAAGTGTGATTTTTACCTTATCTGCCATGATGGCAGGTGTGGCAGGCAGCTTTTTTGCAAGCTATATTGCTTTTATTGATCCAACCTCCTTTCAACTTGCGGAAGGCATATTCTTTTTTACGATGATTACGGTAGGAGGTCTTTCATCAGCATTCGGAAGCATTGTCGGGGCGGCAATTTTACTTATCTTACCTGAGAGCTTGCGCTTCTTGGGGCTTCCTTATGAAACGGCGGCACAGTTGCAACAACTGATCTACGGTGCGCTTTTGGTGTTGATGATGGCCTTTCGTCCGCAGGGATTGTTTGGAAAATTTAGGGTGTAAAAAATGGCGTTAAAAGAAATTTTAGAAAAATATAAACCGCTGGATAAAGGCTTAGCCAAAGAACGTATGGACGTTTTTCAGGAAGGTCTTGATGCAGTTTCGACCATACACTTAACAAAATCATTTATGGGTATTAAAGCCGTGAATGACTTAAGCATTTCTTTTCCGAAAGGTTTGGTAACGGGCTTAATCGGGCCAAACGGGTCAGGCAAATCAACGCTCATTAACTTGTTAACGGGGCTTTTGGTGCCGGATGCAGGCTCAATTGTGATGGCAAATCGTGCTTACCCGTTTATTAAGCCTTATAAGCTTCGCAAATTTAAAATTGCACGCACTTTTCAAGACGGAAGACTTGTCGAACAGTTAAGCTTTGAAGATAATCTTCTTTTAGGTGTGGCACAAAACAGAATAGAAAAAAGCTTTTTAGAGCAAAGCATCAAGCCTTATCAAAAAAAGCTTGAGGGCATACTCGTTAAAACAGGCCTCAAGGACCATCGGCATAAAAAAGCGGAAGACCTTTCATACGGGCAAAGAAAGCTTTTAGAAATCGGCCGTGCTTTGATGCAAGAGGCGGATATTTATATTTTTGATGAGCCGTTTACGGGCTTATCGCCCAAAATGGTTGAGGAGGTTTTATCCATCATCGACATTTTGCGCATAGAGGCTAAAACGGTGATTTTGATTGAACACAACATGAGCTTAATTGAAAAACTTTCAGATTATGTGATTGTTTTAGACCACGGCACATTGCTTGCTTCCGGTGCGCCGAAAGACGTTTTAAAAAACAAACAGGTTCAAGAAGCATATTTAGGAGTATAATAAAGTGAGAAAAATAATATTAAGTTTATGTATGGTTTTAGCACTAACTGCATGCAAAGAAGAAAAAACAACAAACGCAAAGCCCGTTGTTAAAATCGGGGCAAGTTTGCCGTTAACAGGTGATATGGCAGAAACGGGGCAAATTTTACAAGCAGCCATGAATCTTGCGTTGCAAGATGAAGAAAAGAAAAACCTAAAGTATGATTATAAACTTTATTTTGAAAATGACCAATATGATGTTAAAAAAGCTCTCAGCAATTGGAATTTATTTAAGTCTGTCAAAAACATTGATGCTATTTTTACCTTATGGGGAACGATGGGACGTATTGCTTCCGATTTTGCCGAAAAGAACAAAATTATCCATATGAGTTGCGGCTTGTCCTCTGATGTGGCAAAAGGATTTTATAATTTTAACAATGCAACAAAACCAGTTACTCATGCAGAAAAAATTGCAACTTTCTATCAAAACAAAGGCGTAAAAAATTTAGCTTTATTTTATTACAATTGTGCTGAATTTGATGATTTTTTGCCGCTTTTCCGCCAAAAGCTGAAAGAAAAGGGAATGAATATCATATCGGAAACGGCAGTCAATCCGACTGATATGGACTTAACACTTGCAATGGCGAAAGTTAAAGAACTTAATCCGGATATGCTTCATGTTCAGCTCATTCCGCCGCAAGCCGGAATTTTCGCAAAAACATTAAAAAAACTCAATTGGGAAATTGAAATCGGTAACTTAAATGATTTACTTTTAAGCGCGGATTATTTTGACGGAGCTTATATTTTTCAAGACGACACCGGCACATCATCTTTTGCCGAGCACTTTACAAACGAAACCGGCTTGCGCGTTATCGGGTGCACGGCAAACTTTTATGATAATGTTCGGATGATTATTGATGCGTATGAACATATCGGCAATGGCAAAACTTTGCCGACAAGAGAAGAAATCGTAACCTATATCTTAACTAACAGGAATTTTAATTCTTCTTTCGGGCAATATGATATTGATGAGGAAGGACACATCAATACACCATCAATCGTCAAACAACTTGAGGGTGGAAAACTGAAAGAACTTGAGGAGTAAAAAGATGAAAAAATGGTTGTTGAGTTTATGTGTGCTCCTGGCACTCGGCGCCTGTAAAGAAGAAAATAAACCGCAAGAACAAACAAAGCCCGTTATCAAAATCGGGGCAATTTTTCCTTTGAGCGGAGATTCTGCTGAAAGCGGCGGATATGCAAGAGATGCCCTAATTATGGCTATG
>Ga0310690_10010156_pt1 | contig 11729 bp, 7 predicted proteins | sample AusTroGonzalo_MG_2_FD_207661 | JGI IMG/M metagenome (GOLD analysis project Ga0310690, IMG submission 207661) | Bovine rumen microbial communities from tropical cattle in Woodstock, Queensland, Australia - Gonzalo_04 (v2) (version 2) | ecosystem: Host-associated > Mammals > Digestive system >...
AGCGAATGACCCTACCTATTTCCCCGACACTAACTATCAGCTCATTGGGACTGCGAAATCAGCTATTGTCGGCTATTCTGTTATTTCTTCTTATCTTGCTGTCTTCAAAGATAAACAAGAAGTAGAACAGAACATAGTATTAGTATCTTCAAGTACGGTAAAGGACGAAGTTACTTTCGCTACACAGACCACTTTACACGGTTCGCCTTCGATATGTCCTTACTCACATGCGTATCTTGCAGGAGAACCGATATTCTTAACTCCTTTAGGGGTATACGCTTTAACTTCCCAGGATATCACGGGAAGGGAATTGACTAATTCGAGATCGTTTTTCTTAAACGGAAAACTCTTGAACGAGACCGATTTGGATAAAGCGTTTGCCTATGTCTATAAGGACTTCTATATATTAGCCGTAAATGGAGCGTTATATATCCTTGACGGGCTTCAAAGTGTGCAGACGGATAAATCTGCCCCTTACTCCACAAGACAGTTTGTAGGCTATTACAGAGACAATGTAGATGCCAATACTTTGTGGGAAGAAGACGGAGCGTTATGGTTCGGTTCAAAGACCGGAAAAGTCTGCAAGTTCTACACGAACCCGAACGATATATTCTCATACAATGATGATGGAGCTGCGATAATTTGCAGATGGGAAACCCCCGACTTTGACGGAAAGTTATTCTATAAGAATAAGACTTTCAGATATCTCGCAGTCAGATTAAAGCAGGCCATTGTCACATCAATAAGAATGTCAGTAATGAAGCGTGGACTTTGGACGGTACTTTCCACTAACGCTTCGACTGCATCTTATCTATCCTTCAAAACATTGGTCTTCTCAAAACTTTCCTTCTCGTCTGACGTAACGAATAAGGTTGTACCTTTAAAGACAAGAGTAAAGAAAGTAGATAAAGCAAGATACAGATTTGAGAACCTTAATGTCAACGAACCCTTCGCATTAGACAAAATCGGGATCGAGTATGTTGAGAAAGGCAACTTTAAACATTAGGTGATACTATGGGAGATTTTCAGGACACTTATAAAATCACAGCTTCGGATAGAAGCGGAAAGGGAGTAACGGGCTTACCCGATACCCCCGGTCTTTCCACGGGTGATATGCAGGCAAGATTTGATTCACTCGGTAACTTGTCCATTGATAAGTTCAATGCTTTGGTTGACGGAGTAGGTGACGTAATAAGTAATGACGCTACCAAACTTCCGACAATGAAAGCTATCGTTGACTACGTTATCGAAATGGGCGGCGGTGATATGACGAAGGCTGTCTACGATACTGATGATGATGGAGTGGTTGATGATTCCGAGAGATTAGGCGGTGAAGCCCCTACTCATTATCGTAATCAGTACACACTTAATTGCCCTACTTCGGGATATACAGAAGAGTCCGTTAATGTATGGGGAGAGACCAAAACCTTACAGACGATTATCTTAACTACTGATAAAGACGGTGCAACGCTTGATAACTTCGCAAGTGGAATGAAAGCAGACTACCCTATGAACGTAGACGCTTCCCTTGAAGAGTTTAAGAAACTGTATGCGTTTGCTATTGGTAATCAGTCCGTAACCTTGTACTTCACGGAAGCACCGAGTACCGCATTTAACGTGATAATAAAGGAGGCAATATGAGCGAAATTATTCAGGTAAACCCTTTAGTATTCGGTGGCGAAGGCGAATCCGTACACGCAAATATGCTTACAAAGTTATGGGAGAATCCGAACCCTACTGCTTCGTTTGCCGCACAGAGCATCACACTTGCAAGTGATGATTATGACTTTCTTCTGATATTGGCAAGCAATGACGTTACTTGGTCGGATAAAACAATAACTTCATATATTGTACAGAAGGGACAGCATGCCAATATTGATTTAGCTGTTCAGACTGGTAGTAGCTTTGTCAATACGTTTGTAAGAAAACTTCTATATGTATCTGATACCTCTTATTCAGTTCAGGATAACTATGTTCAGCCGTCTAATAGTACAAGAACCGCATATAATAACGGGTTAGTCCCCATTGCTGTCTACGGCTTCAAGAAGTCCCTTGACATAACCGCTATCGTTTCTAACGTAAGCACAGATGCAAGACAGTGTATGTTGAGTGACGGAGTAACGAGCGTAGAAAGCGTATTGAGTGGTGGGGCGGTTCGCTTTCAAAACGATTCTCAATCCTACACTATGCCTGCTATTGGTGCAAACGTAGACGTAATAAAAGCAGTTACCCCACCGAGCGGATATAGTTTAATCGGAGTTATAAATGCAACAGCCGCCACGGGTAGATGTGCTGTTAATGCGTATGTATATAACGGGCAGGCGGCTCTCGAAATTGTCAATGTAAATTCCACAGCGGCAGGCACTTCAAAAACCGCTACTTGGACAAATGTGTTTGTAAAGAATTAAGGTCAAACTAAATGGAAGACTACATCACAAGAACAGAACACACCGAATTTGCAAGAAGGGTAGACGAAGAGAACGGCAGACAGAATGATAGGTTAAACAGCCTTGAAGCCACTCTTAAGCAAGTGCTTTCTATCTCTACTTCCGTTGAGAAATTAGCAATTCACATGGAACACATGTCTGATGAACAGAAGTCGCAGGGCGAAAGACTGAAAGTTTTGGAAGACCGTGACGGGGAGAAGTGGAGAAGCGTTGTTTCTCACATAATCGTTGCGGTGGTAACAGCAGTAGTCTCATTTATTCTTGGGAGAATAGGCTTATGAGCGTATATTATGACTTCAACAGAAAACCCGATAGTCCGTTAGCGAAGTGTGCGATATGGACAACTAATTGCTCGATAAGGAATACCAAATTAAAGCCTTCACAGTTTAAGTTTGTTCCGCATTGTACCGCAGGAATGTCTTCCGCAGAAGCAACGGCAAGGAGTTTTCAGAACCCTAATAGGCAGGCATCTTGCACTTACTGTATCGGGTCAAACGGAGATATCGTTCAGAACGTACCCGAAGAGTACAGACCGTGGACAACGGGCGGTGACTTAAACGTAAACGGTGTGACGGGTGCAATGATAGACCACATGGCATTTACCTTTGAAATTGCCAATACTGCGTTAGCCCCCGACTACCCTATGTCAATGGAAGCGTTGACCTCACTTATCTACATAATGGTGGATATCTGTAAACGCTACGGAATCCCCCGTGTTATATGGAACAACGATAAGTATTTTTCAAGCGTGGCAAGCAACTACAACACGATCAATGTTCATAGGTGGTATGCCCGTAAAGCGTGTCCTGGAAACTTCTTGATGAATTGTATGCCTACTGTCGCAGATACGGTGAACCTCTTACTTGCCGGTGGTGGCAACATTCCTTCGGGAGATTATGTAATAGACGGTATCGACTACGGAGAAGTATTCAGCCCTACTTATTACAGAGACCATTACCCTGATGTAGTCGCTTCCCCTTACGGAGTAAATGACAATACTCTTTGGGAACATTTCAGAGACTTCGGAATGAACGAGCTTCGCCAGGGTAACGATAGTTTCAACGCAAGAGCGTACAAGGAAAGATACGCAGACTTGCGAGAAGCATACGGTGACAGTAATCAAATGTACTATTGGCATTGGATAGTTTTCGGCAAGGCCGAAGGAAGGAACGGATTATGAGTATAGACTGGAAAAGAAAACTCACATCAAGAAAGTTTTGGCTTGCAATAGCAACATTCGTTTCAATGCTTCTTGTCTACTTCGGTGATAGTCCGAGTGATGCAGAACAAGTATCCGCACTCATTATGGCAGGAGCTACCGTGATCGCTTACATAGTCGGTGAAGGCCTTACTGATAAGGCAAGCATAGAGAAGGGAGAATAGAAATGGCAGTAAAGAAAAGCACTACTTCATCAACAAAGAAGTTAGTACAGAACACAACAACGCAGGGATCAAGACCTTATTCGAGTCCTAATGCGACTACGAATACTTCCAATACTTCAAGACCTTACAGTAGCCCTAACACTACCACAAGCAATGTAAGCCTTCCTTCTTCACTTTCTACCGGTTCGGCTTTATCTAACATTGCGAAGAACACGGCTACTACTGCCGCAAAGACTTCTACTGCTAACACTGTGAAGACTACTTCGCCACAGACTGTAGCAAGCCAGGCAGCCGCAAGTGTTATCAATAATAACACAACTCCGGCATCTAACTATGTCGCTCCTTCCACTCCGAGTTATTCAGCTCCCGTGGCTTCGACTCCTTCCGTATCTGCTCCGAAGGTAACCACTCCCACGCTTACTACTCCTACACTTGCTGATACGTTGGCATCTAACCCGACTCCTTCGTTAAATGCAGTAAGCGGATCACTGAATGAATCTGTCGCTCCTACAATGCAGACGGGTTCACTTCTTGGAGACTTGGCTAACGCTAACATAAGAGAAGCAAATCCTACCATTGCTAACATGACTCCTTCACAGACTACCGACCTTATGCTTTCACTTCTCGGAAGTCAGCTTGCGGACACAAGACTTACCAATTCAAACCCTGCCGCAAGAAACGCAGTCAATAACCTTATCAGAAGGAACAACTCGGTAAATCAGGCGGTAGCAAATGCGGCTTATAAGACTTTGGTAGACTCCGCAGAATATCCTAATGAGAACGCTCCTTATTCCCAGGTTCCGAATGTCGGTGGTGGACTTGCATATAACGCAGTAGTAAATCCTGATGCAATAATCCGTAACACTGCAAATCAGAACTCCTTACAGACTGCTATTGAGAACGCAGCAAGAGCAGCACTCGACAACGCAGGAGTAACAACTCCTACCGCAACTTCCGCACTCGACAGCATCCTTAATCCCGATAAAGCACTTTACGGACTTACGGGTGGATACGGAGACATTAACATCAATGCCGAAGGTGGAAGCTCCGAAGCTGAAGGCGGAACCGGCGGAAGGTCAAGTGGCGGTTCAGGCGGTGGCGGAACAAGAGGAAGCGGTTCGGGATTAGCAAGCGGACTTGGTGATGGATACCTCGATATATCCGCACTCTATGACCTTCTGAATCAGAGACTTGGAGAGTATGACGCTAACTACGCTTCACTCCTTGATGCTCTTAATGCTAACTATGAGAACATGCTGAACGCACTCGGACTTAACTACTCCGATACCGAAGCACTCCTGAATACCGGACTCGCTAATTCAAGAAGCGAACTTGAAAATGCAAGACGTAGAGCATTGCAGGAAGCATACATTTCAAGAATGATGCAGGAAAAGAATCTTGCGGATCAGCTTGATGCTTACGGTCTTTCCGGTGGTGCAACCGAATCGGTTATGGCAAATATGAGAAACAACTACGCTAATAACCGAAATCTTGTAGAAGAGAATACACAGAATAATCTTCGTGAACTCCTTCAGAAGTATCTTGAAAATATGTCTAACGCTCGTCAGAGTTACAATGACTCACTTCTCAAAGCACAGAGCAGTAGGCTTTCAGACCTCAACAATGCGGCTAATTACAGAAGCCAGGCAAGAGCCGGAGCATACGAAGACCTTTATAACACATTGGCTAACCTTACTATGAAAGGCATAAACTATGGCAGTTAAACCTTCTAAAGCAGCATTAACAGCCTTAAGGAATACCCGCAGAGCAAAGCAGGAAGAGTTAGGAAGAGCCTACGAAGCAATGGGCGGTAGCAATACCGCCCTTGTTTCTAATTCACAGTTTGCCCCTAACACGATCCCTTCTCTTAAAAGAAATATTGAGAACCGCTATGCGGAAGCACAGAACGCAGCAGGCAATGCCCTTGATAGAAATAGTCAGGCTTATGCTAACTTGCAGTCAATGACTCCTGCGTACAACGATTATAAAATCAGAGAGACAGAAGAAATCCTTAACAGACTCGGACAGACCGATATAGCAAGAGGTTCTAATTCACTTTCTGTTGAGAGAGCAAAGGAAGGTCACTTACAGAGTGGTCTTGTTAATTCACTTTCCGAGAATGAAAAACTCGGAAGACTTTTAGGCTCTCTTACCGGTTCTTCTGTTCCTTTTCAGGCTTATCAAGCAACACAGAACGAATTGATGAAGGGTACGCTTACTGACGAAATGAAAGCATTAGGGCTTACCCAGGAAGACATTGATCGTTGGAATCGTCAGCAGAACGAACTTGAACGTAGGGAAGTGGAAACAAACTACGCTTCACAGCATCCTTTTATGGCAACCTTAAACTCCTTCCCTGAAATGGCGGCAGGAAGTACAGAAGGTGTGCTTGATAAACTCACAAATTATCTCCAGGGCAAGCCCCTTGAATCTTCTCCCATTAATGCAGAGCTTTACAGAAATGCCGTTTCCCAGGATATGTCGGGACTTGGCAATTTTGCTTATGGTGTTGGCACATCAATGGGTGATATGGGTCTTGCAAGTCTTTTCGGTGGTGTCGGTGGCCCTACTGTAATGGGTCTTGAAAAGGCTAACTCGGTAATGAACGAAGCTATTGACAGAGGACTTACCCCTAATCAGATCATGGGAGAAGGTCTTGCTTCGGGTGCATCAACCGCTATCACAGAGAAGTTACTTGGCCCGTTCGGTAAATTTGCAGGCAACAACGCACTTAAGGCGGCATTGGGTGAAGGCCTTCAGGAAGGTGCTGAAGATATCGTTGATACCCTCTTTGACGAACTTATCACAAGAGCAGGCGGAAACAACGAGAAGTCTGTATGGAATCAGAATTTACAGATGTACCGTGATGCCGGCTATTCCGAAAAGGATGCAAAGAAAGCTGTTGTCATTGACTATCTTAAACAGCTTGGTATCGACTTTGGTGCCGGTGCTATTAGTGGTGGAGTTTTCCAGGGTGGCAACAACATCCTTAATCAGCGTAACGTTATCAATGGTAGGTCAAGGGTAAACACAGAGACCGAGAACAACGCAGAAGCAAACACCGAACAGCTTCCCGTTCTTCGTGACAGTAGAGCAGAAGAAGCGGCTATTCAGGAACAGCGTAATGCTGAAATGGCACAGCTTACCGAAGCACTTGCACAGCAGAGAGAAACCCGTGATGTTCTTGAGAGAAACGTAGAAGGAAATCTCGAACAGTTACAGCAGAATCAGAATTATGATCCTGAAGAAATGGAATATCTTCGCAATGTTCTGTTAGATACTTCGAGGGAATCACAGAATTGGGGACTTCCCATTGATGAATCGAGAAGTGCGGAAGAGGTTATCACCGAACTTAAGAACAGAATTATCAATGAACTTCAAACTAACGAACCCCTTGCAGGAGAGCATGTAAACGATTTTATAAATCGTCTGAATTATGTTGCACAGAATAACCCCGAACTTCAACCTTTCATTAATGAACAGTTAAATGAAGTAATGAGAGAGTCAGAAGGATGGGTTACTGACTTCGGAAATCAGCAGATACCCCAGGTCAGAAATACAGCCGAGATTCAGACCGCTGAAAGCAATGCAAGGCAGATGGTAGACAGTTTCATACAAGACCTTGAAGCAGGCAACATAAGTGAACCTATGAACGCTTACGCATCTGTTCTTGCCGACCTTACCGAGACTGCACAGAACTATCCCGAAATCAGAGAAAACCTTAATGGTATGCTCCGTGAAGTCAATGCGGCTATGCCTACCAATGCACAGCAGACGGAAACAAGACAGAACACGCAGCCTGCCGAACAAATCACAAGAGACAATGAAGGTCTTCCCGAAGATGTTGCTAACCTTACAGAAGAGAATGTCGGTCAGGCTCTTGGTGATGAACTCGAAAAGTTAAATGCTTCACATCCTTTCAAGCTCGACCTCTTTGCTGAAAAAGGCGGAGAAGAAGAACTTCCCGTTCTTAAGAATGAGGTTCATACCGGCAACTACAAAACTTCAAAGTTTGCTACCAATACTTTCCCTAATAGCGGAGCAATGACCGAATCCGAGTATAGCGAAGTCATTCCCGAAGACATTAAGAAGTATGAAGCTGTAACCCACGAAGCGACTCTTAACGCAGCCGAAAAGAACATTAAAGAAAACGGCTATACGGGCGAATACAACCGCCTTCTCAAAGACAATAAGTGGGATGCGGTAGACGTTGATACTGCAATGATGTGTGCTATGCGTGAAGCGGAGAACGCAAGGAACGCAGAAGCATTAGGCATTGATCCTAACGAAGCGTGGGGAAGGGAAGTCGAAATCTTCAAGAAAGCAAGAAGCCAGGCTACCGCAGGCGGTCAGATGATCGAAGCGTTTAAGAAGTGGTCGGCCCTTACTCCCGAAGGTAAGCTCGGACAAGCCATTGCACACGTCAATGAAACTGTCAAAGAAAAGAAAAGCAAGAATAATCCCGAATCGCAGAAGACAAGTCAGAAGATACCCACAGCAGCAGAGAGATATCTTACTGACGAATTTATGGCGGAGTTTCTTGCCAAAGCCCATCAGTATGACGGCCAGGATGTATCACTCTTAAAGCAGGCAAGGCTTAATGCTGAACTCGCTCACATGGTAAATGAGCAGATTCCCGTTAGGTTTAGACAGAAGTTTACATCCCTTTGGATGGACAACCTTCTTGCATCCTTCCGTACCCTTATTTCAAGAAACTTCGGCGGTAACGTTGGTAAAGCGGCACTCGACCAAACATTAGTCAAGGCAATTTCAGGCCCTATCGACAATTTCATTTCCAGGTATACGGGAACAAGAACTACCACCGGATTTACCAAAGAAGGAGTTAAGACTTATCTCAAAGGGTTTGCAAAGGGTGCAAGCCAGACCGCAAGGGATTATTGGACACCTAATGCTGATCCCGATACCAAACTCAAACTGAATGACCTTGCAAAAGAGATAGATGTTTTTGCAGATGCGAATGTCACTAATCGTTCAGGTGTAAACGAAGAATCATTTAATGAAGCGTTAGAGAATAACCGTGTTGTCTTTAAGAACAAAGCACTTAAGCTCTATGACAAGATTATTAAGTTTGGACTTGCAATAGGTGATAACCCCTTCTATAAAGGCACTTACGATCAGACTGTACTCGAACTGAATACTCTTCGTGAGCAGGGCAAGTTAAAACTTCCCGAAGATATTACCGAAGAAGAATATCAAACATGGGTAAAGGCGGTTGCTACCGCACAAGGTCTTGAAGCGGTTTATCAGGAAAACTCCGAGCTTGCGGAAGGTGCATCTGATATAAAGAAAGGTCTTTCAAAAATGTCGGAAGGATATGTCGGGTTTGACTTCCTTTCGGGTGCATCAATGCCTTTCGTTCGTACTCCTATGAATGTCATCAAGACCAACCTTGAATTGAGTCCTCTTGGTATAGTCAAGAATACAGTAAATACTGTAAGAGAAATAAGGTCTAATCTTGAAGCGGGCAGAAGTGCATTTGATACCGAGTCATTCGATCAGAGAAGATTTGTTCGTGAAACTTCAAGGAATATAGTCGGACTTCTGATGTTTGCTACGGGCCTTATGCTTAAGAACGCAGGGATGCTTACGGGCGGATATTCAGACGATAAGAGAGAAGCCCAGGCACAGAAAGATGCGGGCATGCAGGAATACGCATGGGTTAGTCCCTTTAGTGGAAATCAGTATTCAATAGACTGGCTTCCTGGAATCGGCTCGTCCTTTATCTCCGCGTCCGCATTTGATGATGCGTTTAATGCTCCCGATCAGGACTTTTTAGATGCACTTGCTAACGGTGTCAAAGCAGGCTCGGCAAGTATGTTTGAGCAGGCAGCATTACAAGGATTAAGAAGGCTTACCGGTGCTGACACAGTTTCATCATCAAGTGACAACATCATTGACAACGTTGTAAAGACCGTAGCTAATACTGCATCAAGTGCTATCGTTCCTGCATTTGTCAGACAGTCCGCTGCCGCACTTGACCCTTACAAGAGAAACACTTACGGTATGGGTGGCAAGGAAAGCGTACTCAATAATGCCATTGCCGGTATTCCTTTCCTTCGTCAGACACTTGAACCCCGTATTGGCTTGAACGGACAGCCTATTGAGCAAAACGCAGGACGTAACGGATTAGAGAAGTGGTTCGATAACCTTGTAAACCCTGCAATGGTAACTGTACCGTCAGCGTTAGAGAATCCCGTCCGTGACGAAGCAATGCGACTCTACAACGAGACAAAGAACTACACAGCATTTCAGCCGAAGATCAGCTTAAGTTACCTCAATGTAGAAGGACATCAGGCTACCACGGAAGAATACACAAGATTCTTGCAGATAGCCGATAGTGCAATGAATCAGACCGCAAGCGACTTCATACAGAGCAACTTCTATAACTCGCTTTCGGATGAAGAGAAGGAAGCTAACCTCGGTTCTATCTATTCCACAATACAGAATGTCGAGAGAGCTAAATTCCTCGGACTTGATACTGAATTTGATGGAGAGAAGAAAGCGTATTATGAAGGCGGTTCGGAAGGCCTGATTAACTACATCATGGCAAAGGACGCTTTAAGCTCTATGGGAATGGATAACAACGATATCAACAGACAAGCTGTTATTCAGACTCTTAATAGCTATGGCGGTGACTTACCGGCAATGTTAGACCGTTATCAGAGCAGCGTAGGCAGAGCCGGAACAGACTTGGACTTACTGATGAATAATCAGTACAGCGGATTGATCGAGACTATTGGCACATGGGATTCCGAAGCACAAAGAGAGTTAAGAAAAGAAATCAATTCTATCATTAGTGGTGTAGAGTTTAACTCAATGGTCGGCATTGATAAGCAATATGACGGAGCAAGAAAAGCCTATGCCGAAGGCGGCGTAAACGGACTCGCTGAATATCTCTTCCCCGCTACTGTGCTTAAGAGTATGGGAATGGACAACAGCGAGAAGAACCGTGAAATGATAATGACTGCCTATAACGAAGGTGGTGCAAATGCGGTTCGTCAGCAAGTCCAGGCAGCACAAGCCTTTGCGTCTTCCCCTTACGGAGAGAACCTTACTTATAGGTATAGTCACGCTACCAATTATCTGCCTTCTCTTAATCCGTCACAGTTTGCACAGCTTTATGATGCGGTAGATCAGCAGGATAAAGGCACAAGCGGATTCAACACTATTACACAGCAGGAAGTTATCGACTACCTGAATCAGAATCCAGGTGCCTACGATTCAACCACAGCACTTCAGTATTGGAACGCATTAGATCAGCATGCAGGCACAGAAGATGCGTGGAAGAAGATACCGGTTCTTGTGAACGGAGAATGGCAAGCAAAGAAAGCATAAAAAGAAAAGACCCCGGAGTAATCCGAGGTCTTTCTTTATTGCATATCATTTGTGAGGGTAACACATCCGCTGTTAATGGTTACACTTACATTATATATTATGTAAACCAAATTTCAAGCAGAAAATACCGCCCTGCTGCGACACAAGGCGGCTTTAAGATGGACAGAACTGTTAGAATTGTGAGGGGTGTAATGGCTGTTTGTATGGTACATTTATAATACCATTTTTGACAGATTATGTAAACCTATGATATTATTTATTCGGTGCAAAGATTATTCATGTTGGTTTATCCTTTCATTCAATCAGCTTAAGGGCCGGCTTTCGAGTCGGCTCTTTTGTGTGCTAAAGTTTGAGAATCATTCTCAATTTGGTTTAGTTAATAGTTAAGTTGACTATATCAAGATATTTCCTGGGCCAAAATTAAAAACCTTGATTTTATGCGACTTATGAGATATTATGAGACACTATAAGACAAAAAAATATGAAAACGGTTCTCAATTTTTTATCAGTATTCATGCGGCTTTGAGGGGTTTGGTTTAGTAA
>Ga0310690_10010157_pt1 | contig 11729 bp, 14 predicted proteins | sample AusTroGonzalo_MG_2_FD_207661 | JGI IMG/M metagenome (GOLD analysis project Ga0310690, IMG submission 207661) | Bovine rumen microbial communities from tropical cattle in Woodstock, Queensland, Australia - Gonzalo_04 (v2) (version 2) | ecosystem: Host-associated > Mammals > Digestive system >...
AAAGCTATAGAGTTCGCAAAGAAATATACTATGGCTTTTATTGATAACATTGCTAACCAAAAGGATCCAAAGACCTCATTTCATACTGACCTTAGGCATATCTATGGTCTTGAAGAAGCTGACGCAAAGAAGCTTGAAGAAGAAGCTAGAGAACTTGAAAGTTGGAATCAATATGTGGCTATTGCATATTGTGAATATAGAGCAGCTGAAGAAAAATTCCGAACAACTATAAGCCGTGATCATGGCATGAGAGATTCATTTACTGTCATGAGCAAATATCTTAGAAGCTTAAATGGATGTAACATACTCTAATAATAAAAAATATGGCTATCTTTCGATAACCATATTTTTTTTTTGAAAACCTTAGTGAACGAAGGTTTCAGTCGGCAAGTACGAGCTGGTTCCTGCCCATGAATAGAAGTTTTCGCTGTTGTTCGTGATTGTGACACGACCAGCACCCGGCAACACATTCACATAGGCATAACGTCTAGAGGTGAGGATTGTCGGCACGTAGGTGTTCTGCGGGCTATTGTAGCCAGAGCCTGCCTGTTCGAGCATGAAGCTATAAGTATAGAACTTATAAGTCAACTGGTCGGCAACAGTCGGGATGAAGAGCACACGGATTGCACCCTGCGGAACGTTCGGAGAGGACACGACCTTCCAGCTATTGATACCCTGATAGGAACCGAAGCTGAGGTTAGCGTTCACACCTGCGTATTCAGCACCACCGTTACCCTTGAAGACCCAAGAGATTTCCGGAACGAGTGCGGCATCAATCGGGTTGCAGAGAGCAACGAAGTAACCCTGTTCATAATGATAGGTGTTGATGATGCTCATGGAGAGGTGGTCGAGCACCTTAGTAAGCATCTTGGGCCATTCTGCCGGATTCAGCTGATAGTTACCCACCGGCTTTGCAGAGAAGGCACGAGTAAACATACCCTTCGGAGCGGATTCGATAGCTTCATCAACCATTTCGTCAACGAAGTTAACACCATCCAAGTCCATCTTCTGGGCGAGGAAGTTAGAGAGGATTTCCACCAAGCGAGAAACGCCGTTGAGCGAGAACATTCTGAGCAAGTCAGTAATGTATTCGTTCGGAACCGGAGCTTCAAGGTGTTCACCCGGTCCAATGTGGATTTCCTTGTCACGGATGTCGAAGCCAACCTGAATGGTAGCATTGTTCATCACGCTAGAAACATAAGCCTTGACCTTAACGCTGTCGAGCAAGTCGCTAACAGTCATAAGGGTAAGACGACCAGTCTTCACATCAACGTCACCGTAGATGGATTCAGTAAGGGTAATCACTGCAGATTCGCCAGCTGTGCCACCAACGCAAGCAGCATCAACTTCGAGGTCCATAGAGACAACGCCCTTGATAGCACCCGTACGAGTTGCACATTCGATCTTCACAGTCTTTGTGAGGTCAGCGGCAGTCGGAGCTGTATTGTCAAGGAGCTTAGCGTCAGACACGAGAGTAACCTTAGTGCCGTTATAGATAACGGTAGCACCAGGATTACCGCCATTCGGACCAGCAACAGCAGCCTGCTTAAAAGTTGCAGAAATGACAGAGACGTTCACATCAAGTTCGTCATTCGGCTTGACCATCTTGAGGGCTTCAGCATACTTAGCCGGAACATTGCCAGACTTTTCGTATGTGTGAGTCGTAGTGTCGTTGCCATAAACGTCCACGTCAAAACCAGAGAGGAGGTTCATGGAGAAGCACTTGTTCGTGAACACGAAGAGCACATCTTCAGCAAGGCGAACCTTGGAGATAGCCGTATCGACGTCCATGAGGTTTTCCGGCACATAGTGCTTGTTACCCTGCATGTCCTTGATCCACGGATGGAGGTAGTTAATCGTGAACTTCGGCTTTTCAACAGCTTCTGCCGGGAGAGCCTTAGTCATTGCCAAACGAGCCCAAGACTTACGAAGCATCGGGGTCTGGAGGAATGACATCGGAGCAACCGTACCGAGAGCATGTTCAAGAGCTTCTGTACGACCATTCTGAGCCATCTGAGTGAAGATTTCCTTATCTTCATCACCGAGGCCAGTAGCGAGGAGTTCAGTATAACGACCGAACAAAGAGTCTTCAGCGAGAACGTCCTTGAAGTCTTCGGCGTTAAACACATTAATATTGCTGGCAGAGAATTCTTCAGCCACTTCACGAAGTGTCGAGGTGAAGGAGTCATTGCATCCAGCAGTCTTCTGTGCAGATTGCATATAAGAAACGGACATAGTGACCATCCTATTATTGATTGTTAAACAGAGCCAAGACATAGATGTAATCTTAACTCAAACGAAAGATCTACTATTTCTAGGTACCTAGATCTTTTCAATCTATAGTTATAAGGTCACCTACTGCTTTGGCTAAAATTTCACATCGCCAGTTTTCTTTCTGTTCGTTTTATTTTTTTTTCTTTAAAAACTTGCAGAAAAAACTCACGACTGTAATCTATAATGTCTGAACATTATATTAAATAAGGAGTAAACTATGCAAGAGATTACATTTGAAGAGGAAATTGATGAAAAAACCAAGAAAAAGATTCTAGAAGCTATCACTAAGCTTGAAGCTATGGAATCTGTGGTTATCGATATCAATATCCCCGGAGAACCGAAAGCTTGGCAACGTCACCGAGCTAGACTTCAAGGCGGTAAGACCTTTGTGGGTATGTATGACCCCAATGTTCAAACCAAGAAGATTATCCGTGATTATATCGTAGAAGCTATGACAGAAGCTAATATTGATATGATTAGGGATAAGGAAATCGTTTTGGAAGTTTACTCTTATCGTAAAATTCCGAAGTCCATGAGTAAAGCCGAAGCTTGGCTTTATGAGCATAAGTACTTGAAGCCGCAGACTAAACCTGATGCTGATAACTATGCTAAGCTGTTTATGGACGCAGCTAATAATGTGCTTTGGGATGACGATAAGCTGGTCGTGAGTGAACATACGGATAAATTCCTGTCGTTCAACCCTAGACTGGAAATCAAGGTGACGTTCAAACGTTAAACCCCCCTTCAGGACACACATAAATGATCGATATTTTGAACAAAAACAACAAAGACATTGCATCTGCTAAGCTACAAGCAGATGCTTTTTCTTCTCTAACTGAAGCTGTGATTACCCAGCTTCCTACTGTTGCTATTACGAAAATTTTTCAAAGCCTTAAAAGGTTTGTGGAATTTCTTGATAACCGCATAGGAATAGGTATCAACAGTGCCACGATTGTCACGGTTAATTCTTACATAGCTATTCTTGAGAAGACCTTCGAGCTCATAATGAATAGGTATAGGGATAAAATTCTTTTGTCTCAATGCAAGAGATACGAAACGTATGTTGCGAATCTTAGGAATCTTGTGCAGTTCTTTATGGACGGCATGTATGATCACTTCGATTTTGCATTAACACAGCTTGGCTGTAAGAATAATATTCCGGCAGCCACCGTTGCAGAAATAGAGCGTGTCAACAGAATCCAAAAGAAGTATTTCGGAGTTAATGAAGCTGACAAGACCAGTGAACTTACTGCTAGGCTTATAAAATTTAGGCTTGGCAATAAGCCACTGTCCAACTTCAAAGACGAAGATATATTCACAGAGATTCCTCTGATCCGATATGCAAACAGCGAATTAGAGATAGACCAAAATACCTGTGACTACGTAATGGCTGTTCCAGCCGAGGATCAAAAATCGTTTGTATATACAAATTACTTTGTTGAAGAACGAAATGGAATAAATCTTCTAAAGGTTTCGTTAGAAGGAATGCGTGAAATTCTTATGCATTACCCTGACGAAAACGCAACGGTTAGCAATCTTGTGAAGATTAAATATGACCTCCTCCTAAGCTTGAACATAAATGAATATCTCGAAAAGCTGAAAACAGGAAAAATCAAGCTGAGCAAGGATTTTCAAACTATCGTTGACAACTTCAATGACATTTCGTACCTTATTAAGTCTAAAGTCATCAAGGTTGAGAACTACAGGAGCGTGAGAACGTTCTTGGCAGGAGTGTATTGTGCTAGCAGTACAATCTGGGATGTTCTTAATCCTAACATCAGATCTGATGTTTATGGCGATAAGACTCTCGTCACCATGTGGGAAGCTAAATATAAGGTATATGAGGACACCGAGGAATATATTTCCTCGGAGTCGTAAAGAAATAGACTAATCTTTCGATTAGTCTTTTTTTTTAGTCAAGATCAAATTCACGAATATAAAGATTTACTAAGCCAGACTGCATACAGTCTTTGAACGAGAATGAGCTTTCACTAAGCTTCGTAAACTCAATCTTTCGGTCAGCAGCTTCAGCTTCATATTTCTTCATGAGCTTATCTCTATCCTCTTCGATTTTATGCCAATCTCTGCGGATAGGATTGATTATATTGTGGTATTCGTAATCCTGTTCAGTCGGAACTGCACAGCTTTCATCCCACTTCTTTGTGTTATGTACTTCTTCTATAAGATATACTCTAGATTTAGTTGCCATAGGTAGCCTCGTATGTCATTGAAAGTTGCATCAATGTCTTTGCTGCCATATACAAATTAAAATTAGCAAAGAATTCCGTCAGTGCGATATAATCATTCCACGCTACAAATGTTGCAAAGTCGTCAGCGAAATAGATATCTACTCCCGGAGTTTCTGTTCCGGCTTCCGTATCCTTATCTACAACAGGCTTAAATAACAATGCACCGTCTCTGCACAAGTTTTCTATCTTATAACCACCAAGATGGTCTTTATCTAGAGCATATGCATTATTTGTAGTGTCATATTTAAAAGCGGCTTCCATAAATTTCTTACTCTCTTGGAGTCCAGTTCTAAACTGTTCCCAACAGAGATAAGACACTGCCACAGTTTCTCTACGACCTTCAATTTTGCACGCTATTATTATATAGTCGTTGGTTTGGACTGTGAGTCCTTTACCGCCACTTTTTGTATTATATTCCCTGAACGGAGGTTCTGTAGCTGTAATAGTCAGCTCTACAGTAATTCCTGAACCGGGAAGCATTAGAAGGTTCTCTTGTATATGCGAAAACATAAAACTCCTTGGTTCTTCACCAAGGAGTTCATTTCCTAACTATAACTGGAACCCTTTAATCTGGGACAGCTTTTGCTTATTAATCTCGATGACGTACATCTGGATTTCAGCATACTTCATGGTTACAAAGGTCACAAGATTTTCTATGTTCCCGAAGTAAACCAAGAGAATATTCTTATATTCATCAGATAGCATACCCATCGTTTCAACCGTAAGCTTGCTGATGTCTTCCATCGTAGCTCCGGATTTAACAATGTCAGTCTTTTCACGTTGCTTAGCAATAGACACCGTGATAGACAAGTATGTTGCAGTCTTGGACTTAATGATGCTATCAAGGATAGAGAAATCACGATCCTTGTTCAGACCAAATTTCTGGAGGTAATTCGCTCTGAACATCGCTCTGGCTTTCGCCTGTTTCTTCTTTATTTTCAGTTCCCTCCGTTTCCGGAAGAACTCCTTGATCCTTTTGAACATTGGATTCTCCTTGGTTAGATTCATCATCGAGTTTTGCTGTTATAGCTATAGTCCTAGGCATAATCCTAAGCTTTCTTACATTAGCGTCCTGAAGAGACGGTGATGCAGACGCCCTAATTAAAAATTGGAGCTTATCAAGGTCTTCCTGAGTCATAACATAAGAGAACTTCCTGACAAAATTCTGCCAGTTGCCTGTGACACTCTTTAAAGAGAGCGTGATTTGTCCGGCATGGGCAAGTTCATGAGCCGTTAAAGATAACGGTATGAGACCTACGTTCCCAAGGAAGTGCTCAAGGACTACTCTGGAGACAATCGTAAAGCTAGAGACATCTTCATTGTTAGCTAAAGCATCATCTAGAACTATACGAGTAATATCAAAAAGAGAAAACGGAAAGTGATGGATCTCAATTCTACAATCTTCTCTGGACACCCCAGCGAAGATGGCACAATCATTCATTTCAGCGTGTTCTTTAATAAAGCTAAGGTAAGCCTTAAGCTCAAGAGAACCTCTGATTTGCCTTTCCAAATACTTTACATACTTCGCCTTCTCTTTAAAATCTTCTTTAAGATAGGCGAGAGTTGCAAAGGCTCCATATCCTTCAAATTTCTCATTTTCTTTTACATTTAGGACAGGATGAAGAGCCTGATCGAGTTCGGTCTGCTCTTCAGCTCCTTCAATCGCTTCAATCGGCAGCTTCATTATTTTCCTCCTGTTGCAAGAGAGCCGGAGTCTCTTCAGGTCTGTACCACTGCTGTTCCTTCACGGTGAGGAATTTCTCATCTTTATTTAGTTTGTAGCCCTTCTTGGTCATGTCGACAAGTTTCATAAAGCTAGTAATGGTCTCAGGTTCAAGGTCTTCTTTATATTCGTTAAAGAATTCCATGAATCGCCCAGCTACACTTGTAAGCGGTATGAACACCTTACCAGCATGACGAAGTTCGTGAACCGTCTTCGCCAACACTGTGAAGCCCACCTTCAGGTCAAAGTGAAGCCTCATAACGATATCAGCTACCATGAAGGTATTGAACGGAACTTTCTCTCTAATAAATTTAGAGGTAACAGCACTACAAATTTCATAAAGTGTAAATGGATAATGATCTACTTCAAGGGTAGCATCTTCTCCACTTACCATTCCAAGCACATTACAGCTTTGGATACCTGTGCCACCGAGTTCGTTATGCACTTTATAAATAAAGGTCTTGTATTCGTCTGATGACCTCACCAAACGTTCACAAGCCTTAATAAAAGCGTTATACTCTCTTGAGTCGAGAATTCGCTCTCTTTTAAAAGATTCCCTGAAGTATTCCCCAGTGACGGCTCCATTGGCATGTTGCACATTTACAGTATTCTCTGTTTCAATATGTGCATTAATGACATCGTCAAAATTTGGGTTCTCACTCATCCTTCACACTCCGGCTCAGGTTCTTTAGGCAATGATATTCCTGACTTAAGGTCTGTGAGCTTATCTTGGACATTATAATAAAGCTGCCCGTAATTCAGAGCGTGGCTCTTCTGGCAGCGATAATAATAAAGCAAATCCTTGATGATGCTCTTCTTCTCATCAGCGTCAGTTACTATGGTTCCGTTAACAACCTTTTCAGCCAACACTACAGCTTCCTCTTCTTCCTTACTGATGATAAGCTTGAATTCACGCTTTATTCTATATTCGTATTTAGAGACTTCCGGCTCTTCCTTATCGTAGAAATACGAAAAATTAAATTCCGTGATGGTTGTCACGTCTTCCCACCTTGAGGCACGTGCATTTCTAAACATCGTGTCCTTTACATTCGTGGTGAGTTTCCTGCGTTGTACGTTCTTGCCTTCTTTAAACGCCTGAATGATCTCTAGCATTTTATCGATAGTCATACTAGCTCCTTGTTAGATTCAGTATAAAGTTACGAAAAAATAAGGGACAAGTCCCTTATTGTCATAATAAATTTTAACCCTTTGTCAGTTAGATGACGGCGGCGTGGGGATATCTCCCCATGGCAGTGCCCATATTCGCATAACTGGTTTTGTATATTTTTTCATTAATTTATTTTCTGTAGGGTTAAATTGATTTTTCATAAAATATCCTTTTGATAGTGTTATGAGGTTTCCACATTGAAATCTCACTATATAATATAGAATCGCAGTTTCTGGGATTACGGTAAGATCAGAACTCATGGATGAACAACGAAACAGGAGCAACCTATGTCAGAACAGACAACTGAATCGAAAGAATTGAAAGACGGTATGCCGTCCGTTACGTCAGCTGATGGCGAAAGCAAACTTGTTGCTAGTGACAGCGATGTGAGCCTTTTTGCTGATGAAGATAAGAACAGTGAAGAGCTTGAAAAGATCCTCGAAATTTACAAGGGTGAAATTAAAGTCCACCGTGATGCGGTACTCGGTTACTACAAGACTCTCATGTTTGAGATCAAGGATCAGTTACTCCGCACTGGTAAAGACCATAAGACATTCCTTGAAATGGCTATGGGTTACTTCCGTGAAGTCGTATCTAAACACGACCTTGACAAGCTCCAAGATGCTGAAATGTGCAAGTATTTGGCTCTTCGTCACTATAATCACCTCACTCTCGGTCGTTACAAGCTGTCCTACGAAGAGATTGAAAAGGGCGAATATTATATTCGCAAGCATCGTGAAGAGAATCTGCACCATGTTGAATTCGGTATGTATCACATGGCTAAGGGTGATACCTTTGGTGAACAGAAGACGCCTTATGTATATACTATTTACACGATGATGGAAATCGTAGCCGATTGGTGTGCGGTTGCCGAAGAACTTGGCGTGGATCCTATCAAGTGGTTCGGTAACATGATCAATAAGCGTAAATACGTAGTGCCTGACTACGCAGAAAAACAACTTATTGAATACATGCGTATGCTTAAGCCTTTCCTTGAAGAGAACCGTAAGCTCGGAAGGTTTGGTTTGCATCAGCCTGACCACTGTATCGGCTAATTAAATAAAGGCTGGAGATTCGTCTTCAGCCTTTATTATGGAGCTATCATGAGGACAGACGTAGAGACTATGGTTACCATTATGGCAGCACAAAATGCTGGTAACAGCGGTGATGCACTTGTTTATGGAGCGGCTGCTCCCGGAATTGTAGCAGCTGGATTCGTTGTTGGATTGATAATTCTGGTAGCTATTCTTATGGGTATATTTGATCATTTCTTCAAAGAGGAGTAACTATGGCTGAAGAAACTGATATAGAAATAGAAGTCGAATCCGTTACTCTTAAGGATTTCATTGAGAAACACGAGAACGCATTCAAGACTATTTCTAATAAGCCTATTACTGGAAGCGAGTTCATGATATCACAGAACTTGCAGAAGGTTATAGAAGATCCGAGATCTAAATTCGTATCTATCCAAGGATCTCGTCTTAAACAAGAATTAGGATTTCAGATGCAACTGAAATTGCTATGTTGGTTTGTGAGTGGAAAAATTAAGCTGAAGGAGAGTTCCCTGTGGGGAAAACTCAGTGGGGGATGGTACGATTCACTCCCAGATAACATTAAAGCCGAAATTTTCAAACGCAAAATCCATATCGTGTCCATATTGGAAACTGACTTTTCTCCATCACTTCTAGCTGACATTGAAAAATCAGTATAATTTCAGGTGTATACGATTAACTATACAATGGATAAATCGGTCCGGACCGAAGTTCAAAAACTTTTTAAAACCGGATTATCCAAGTTTCACATCTAAACCAAAAGGTATATTATGTACTTTGAAAAGTTCACAAATGGCGGTGTTGCCGCTATGGAACCGGTGTCTCATATCGACATTCTTCTTTCTGCACAGGAAGCTATGCAGGAAACCTATGAAGCTGAACTGGCTCTCATGGAAGAAGAAGGTGGTGCTTACATTCAGGCTGCTCAGTTCGGTTCTGAAGGTATCGGCGATGCAGCTGTTGCTATCGGCGAAAAGGCTAAGGAACTCGGTTCTGCAATGCTGAAGAAGCTCGAAGAATTCATCCGCAAGGTGAAGGCTTTCCTCTCCAACTTCATCAACTCTCTCCGTCAAGGTGCTATTGTTAGCACGCTCAAGAGCGTTGTTGCTAAGGCTGAAAAGCGTCTCAAAGCTACCGACTCTGATTGGTATGAAAATGCTCCGGCTCCGGCTAAGGTTTCCAAGTGGAATACTGAAGCCAAGTCTGTCGTCAGCAGAACATACTTCATCACGGAAACTGCTGTCAATGCTTTGATCTCTGGTACTACCAAGACCAACAAGAAGATCAATGATCAGTACTCCAAGGACAACGGTGCGATCATGAACGCTCGTCCGGATGAAGCTATTGATCCGGATCTCGATGCAGTGTCGAAGGCTATCTCTGGCTCTTCTAACAGCGACATCAGCGGTATTGGTGCTGGTGGTGGTTCCGCTTCTGCTGGTAGTGCTACTAAGGGTGCTACGAAGTGGCTTGGACCTCTGGAAGGCTTTGCAACTGCGTTCGACATCGCTTCTAGCGCTAACAACCCGGCTATCGCTCGTTCTGCTGTCAGAACAGCTACGAACATCATCAGCTCTATGCAGAAGGATCCTGTCCTCAACGCTTACCGTGTTGTGCAGGAACTCGAAAAGCAGGTTGCTGCTGCTCGTGGTCTCGCTAAGGACGCTGGCAAGGATGGCTCTAAGCAGGCCAAGTTCCTCAAGAAGCTCCAGAACCTCGTTCACAAGTCTGGTACGACTGCCACCCTCATGGCTCGTAAGCAGCTTGGTTCTTGGAAGACGATTGCAGCTCTCTGCGTTCGTATGTTCTCTGTTGCTGGTTCTAAGGAACAGGACGACTACAAGGAAGACTAATCCTTGAAAGTTTAAATATATCACTATGAGAAATCATAGTGGTATATTTTTCTTCCAGAACTTGAAATTGAAAAGGAGTAACTATGGAATTTACATCCTCTATTCAAGTTCAACCAGTATTCAGTACAGCAGATGCTATTTTGGCATTTGCTGAAGAAATGGAAGAATACTGCGAAAATACTTTTAAGGCGGCTAATTCTCTGGCTTCAGAAGACTTCCAATCTACATTTAAAAAGGTTGTGAAAGGCGGTAGAGAAATTGCTCGTACCATGCTTAATAAAGTCATGGAATTTATGCGTAAAGTAAGAGCATATTGCTCTGGCGTAGTCGTTTATTTCCAGAAAGGTGCTATAGTAGATATGCTTAATGCTGCTGTAGCTAAGGGTAAGAAGCGTCTTCAACAGCAGGATGAGGATTGGTACGATAATGCTCCTTCTCCAGATAGAGCTTCTATGTGGAATGTCGAAATGAAGAAAAAGCTTTCCGGCTTACTCTTTGCCACTAAAGGTGCTGCTGATGAGCTTATTAATGGAACCAGAGAAACCATACAGAAATTCAATGCTATGGTTAATAACAATAAGGTTCCAGTTACTACTACTGTGAGTGGTAATTTTAAACAGCATGATATGCCTTCTGGTGGCGTTGGTATATTTGTATCACCTAAACTCGAAGCTATCAACAGAGAAGCCAAGATAGCAGCAGGAGCTGAAGCCGCTAAGGGTAAAGATGGCGTTAGACCTACTGAAGGTGGAACAGCTTCTGGAAATGGCCCTGCATTTAAGGCTGGCTTGACTAATTGGAACAAACAGTTGTCAGATCAGTTTATTAAGGAATTCACTATTAATTCTGGTGAAAACAATCCTAAGATTGCAGCTAATGCCATTAAGTGTGCTAGCATGATTATCAATACCATGCGAAACGATACTGTTATTGCTTCGTATAAGGCTGTAAAAGAACTCGAAACAGAAGTAGAGTTTGCAAGAAAACTTGCGGCTATGGCTGGATATGAAAATAATAAGGCTCTTGAGAACCTTAGAAATGCACAAAAATTCATTAATCTTGGTGGAACTACCGCTGTACTTATTATGCGTAGACAGCTTGCAAGCTACAAGGTCTTAGCCGCAACCTGTTTGAAGATGTTTAATGTTGCAGGCTACCAAGAGCAGGAAGACTATAAGAAAGAGGACTAATTATGGACGCTGAACACAAAGAATTTTATGACTCCCTGTCTGATGAAGATAAGGAGCTCTTTAACGAAATCCTTTCAGATACCCTTGATCTCTTTAGAGAATACTCTGACGAAGAAGAAGCTGAAGCGGCTAGTGCTTCTGAAGGTGTTCTGATTAAGCGTATGAACTGGACTACGATGGGCGTTATCGATAAGAAGGTTTCAAAAACCTGCGTCCTCTT
>Ga0310690_10010158_pt1 | contig 11727 bp, 12 predicted proteins | sample AusTroGonzalo_MG_2_FD_207661 | JGI IMG/M metagenome (GOLD analysis project Ga0310690, IMG submission 207661) | Bovine rumen microbial communities from tropical cattle in Woodstock, Queensland, Australia - Gonzalo_04 (v2) (version 2) | ecosystem: Host-associated > Mammals > Digestive system >...
TCCGCTCCGCAGTGGGGGCACTTGATCTGAGTGCAGCCCTTTTCGTCGTCGGCAAGAAGCTCCGAGACGGACACACCGATGATGCTGGCGATCTCTTTGAGTTTGTCGAGTGTTGGATTACCATTTATGATACTTGAAACAGAGGGCTGAGAAATGCCCTTTTTGCCGTTTCTGTCTGTCATTTCTGCTGCAAGCGTTTCAAGCGTCCAGCCCTGTCTCTTTATTACCTTTTTTATGTTCATAAGATATATTTTATATTATTTGGGTGCAAAGATAAACATAATATATAATATATGCAAGTATTTTGGCGAAAAATATATATTTCACTCTATTTTTAGTTAACAGATATAAATTTAATTCTATATTTGCAAAACAAAGTTAAATATAGAACGAATTTTATATTTTTTCTTGCAAATATAAAATAAAAGCTATATCTTTGCACTGTGATTCAATCACAACAGAATATTAACAACTCAAAATTATAAGAATTATGGCAACTTCAAGAAATGACATTCAGGGATTCAATTCAGGTAAGAGCCTGAACGAGTGCATCAACGACGTAATGAAGAGCGAAAAGTCTCGCAGCTCAAAGCGTAATGATCTTATCAAGTTAGGTTTAAAGCCAGGTGATATTCAGTACATTTTCAGTCAGTATCATGTGACTGTAGATCGCAAAGGTGCTTTCGATTTCTCAAAGCTTACTTTTGGTGTAGAGATTGAGTGCTATAACGTGTTACGCGAGAGCCTTATTTCTAAGGGTTCACAGAATGGCCTTAACATCGTTTCGAGAGAGTACACGCACGTTCATACAAACTATTTCAAAATCGTTTCTGATAGCTCAATAGAGGGCGAAAACTCTAACGAGGTAGTTACGCCTGTTCTGAGAGGTAAGAATGGCCTGAGCGACTTAGAAATGCTTTGCAAGAGCCTTGAAGAGGTTGGCGCAAGAGTTAACAGATCATGTGGCCTTCATGTTCATATCGGTGCAGAGAAAATGACAGACGCACACTATTGCAGACTTGTACGCAACTATCAGAAATTTGAAATGGCGATTGATAGCTTTATGCCCCTTTCTCGCAGAATGAATAACAGTCGCTGGTGCAGAACACTTTTCGGCCACAATTTCGAACACTGTACCACAAAGGGCGAGATCGCTGCAGAGCTTAACTATGACAGATATCACAAGGTTAATGCAGAGAGCTACAGCAGACACAAGACAATCGAGTTTCGCCAGCATTCAGGTACGACAAGCTATGACAAAATCAGTCATTGGGTAATGTTCTTGGCAAAGCTCGTAGAGTACAGCTATAAGAATGAGGCCGAAAGATATTGCGAGACCATCGAAGATCTGCCCTTCTTGAATGATGAAGAAAAAGCATACTTTATCGAGAGACGCGAAAGCCTCAACCGTGTAGCCCTTTAATCAGGGCACACGGCCTTCGAAAAGCAGACAGGTGAACAGTTACCCACAAAAGAGATAAAACGCTAACAGGGACAAAATAAACGGCAAAATCGATATGAAAAGTAAACAGTATAAAGATCTCACGATCAACGAAAAGATAAATGCAAAATCTTGGGGCTTTTGGCGACTGCCCAACAGTGGCGGGTTTATGCTGACAATGATAGACAATGCAAAGAGTTTCGAGAGAGAAGAAAGAATTAACAGGGCTGATTTCTTAAAGCATCATCTTGTGGCCTGCCATCAGTACGAACAGCCCAAGAGAGGTAATGAAATAGCAGTAGTAAAATTTTAAAACAGAAAGAATTATGTGTGTTATATGTGTTAAGCCCAAGGGGGCTAAGATGCCATCAGACGAGATAATAAAGGCAATGTATCAGGCAAATCACGACGGGTGCGGCTTCTGTACACCCACAAAGAGCTATAAGGGCTTGTCGTTTGCCAGTTTTATGAGAGAGATTAAAAACGTGCCAGACAGTGAGCCTTGCATCATGCACTTTCGTTGGGCTACTCACGGCAGCGTAAAGCGGTCTAACTGCCACCCGTTCTATGATGCAGAGTCGCAGACGTGGTTCGCTCATAACGGTATTTTGGATATCAGGCCAGTAGGCGATATGACAGACAGCGAGACGGCTTTCAGGTATAAGATCGCGCCAATAATCTCTATCTATGGCTTCGGCTCGAAAGAGTTCAAGAAAGCGGTAAAAGACGTTATAGGCGTTTCTCGCTTCGCGTTTCTGAACGGTGAAGATGTGGCCATGTTCGGCAATTTCTTCGACAGGTTCGGGTGCTATTATTCTAATCTGAATTTTGTGCATCTGATAGGCCAGAGCCAGCCATACAGACGCTATCACATTCGCTTCGTATGATTGAAGATACCATGATAAAAAAGAGTTGTTAAGATTAAGAAAGGGACTATTTTGCGACATTACTCAAAAGGTCGCAAATAGTCTCTGATTAATTTAGGCCGAAAGCGATAATTTGGCTATCTTTGCCGAAAATCGCGGGTTAAAGCAGTTGGTAGCTTACCACTTTGACTTGGTGGTTGTCACAGGTTCGAGTCCTGTACCCGCAACAAAAATTATTAATCAGGTGCTTGGCGATATCATTAGATCTTATTACCTTTGCACCATTAAAACGAAACAGAATGAAGATACTTACACTATCAATCAAACAGAAGTATTTCGACGAAATACTTTCAGGCGAGAAAACCGTAGAGACGCGAGAGATACGCCCTACGAACGCGAAAAAGTACATCAGGTATGTGTGCAACGGCAAAGAGTATGAGGCCGACGCAGAGCTGCCAGAAGAGGGCGACATCGACGTTAAGCCCATCGAGTATGACGCGATAAAGCTTCTTACAGGCGAGTACAAGGGCAAACGCCCTTATATCATCGTAGAGTGTACGGGTGCGAAGGTCTACATTCTCACAGACGAGAACGACAAAGATATCACCTACGAGTACAAGGGTGAGACCTACATCGCTTCACAGATCGAATATTCTTTGGGCAAAGTGCTCGAAAAAAGTTTGTAACAATATTGTTTAACCCTTTAAAATTATCAGCTGAGTCAGAATTGCAGTAGGTACAAGTGCAAGAGCGAGCAGAGGCGTTATTGGCCGTCGCTCATTCACAGGTGGTAGCGGTCAGTTTATGACCCGTCGTCAGAAGTATGGCGAAGTCCGTAGAGGTTTAGGTCTTTCAGGCGGTTAACCCATGACGCGGACAGAGACATCAAAAGCGAGTATTGCAGCGGTCAGGCAGAAGTCTGACAGCTGCATACTCTTTTGTAGTCTCGGCAAAGACAGCCTCGTGCTTCTTGATATGATCTACCCGCATTTTGAGCGCATCGTCTGTGTGTTTATGTACTTTGTGGAGGGCTTGGATCACATCGAGCGTTGGGTGGGATGGCTGAAAGCGAAGTACCCCCGCATCGAGTTCGTGCAGATGCCACACTGGAACCTCACGTATATACTCAGATACGGCATGTACAGCGTGCCAAATCCGAAGGTCAAGCTTTTGAAGCTGGCCGACGTGGTGAAGGCCATGCGCACCAAGTACGGGATCGATTATTGCTTTCTCGGCATGAAGAAGGCCGACGGCATGAACCGCAACCTCATGCTAAAGGGCTACGAGGGGAGCAACTACATCAACGGATGGCTGGCGTACCCGCTTGCCGACTGGACGCAGAAGGACATTCTTGCCTACATGCGCCAGAAGAAGCTGCCGCAGCCTGTCCGATACTCACTGAGGGCATCCAACGGAGTAGGTTTCAATCTCGACTGTTTTCTCTGGATGCGAGAGAACTACCCGCAGGATCTACAGAAGATTTACAAGGCGTTCCCCATGTCCGAAAGGATCCTGTGGGAATATGACCAGCAACATAAGGAGCAATAAGCAGAGTCAGAAGAAGGAGATCAAAGTCAATGAGACAGCTGGCCGCTCAGTTTGACCGCGTTCAGCGTCGTACACACCAGACGGATCCCAGCTACAGGGGTTCGAGGTGGCAGCGTTTCGAGAGTGCTGCCAACAGGTATGCAGGGAACATCAGCAGATCACGCTATGCCAGGGCAGGCATGGATGCTCAGATACCCCGCAGCGTGTATATGGGTCTCTCCAACGGATAACAAAATAGGAGTATGGCAACGAAGAGCTATTTCACATCGCAGTCTGTGGAGCTTAAACGCTCGCAGATCCATTTTGCCGACTACAACCCGCGCTTCATCAGCGAAGAGGGTAAGAAAGCCCTCCGACGTTCCATCAAGAAGTATGGTGTGGTAGGCGGTATCGTCGTAAACAAGCAGACGGGCTACACCCTCGTAGGAGGCCATCAGAAGGTTAAGATCCTCGACGAGCTGAACCACTACGACCCTGAGACCTGCGAGAACGACTATGTACTGCGTGTGGAGCTTATCGATGTTGACCTGAAAACAGAGAAGTCCCTGAACGTCACCCTTAACAACCCGAACGTGGGAGGTGACTGGGATGATGATAAGATGCGCGAGCTGATACCAGACATCGACTGGAAGGATGCTGGCCTCACCGATGCCGACCTGAACATGTTCGGTGTCGATTTCCTCCTGCAGACTGAAACGGAGCAGCAGACGGCCAATGCCATAGACAACATGATGGCAGAGGTCAATGCGGATCACGAGGCCGAGGTGCAGAGACGGAAGATGGAGCGTGAGATGGAGCGTGCCGCAAAGACCGCCCACATGAAGGACGTAAAGCAGCAGGTTCGCCAGCGGGCACAGACTGAGGCCGAGAACATGGAGGCGTATGTCATGCTGTCCTTTACCGACTTCAAGGCCAAGTCCGCATTCATGGAGCGTTTCGGCTTCTCACCATACGAGAAGATCGTAAAGGGTGAGCTGTTCGACGAGATGGTAGAGCGCGTGGATCTCGATTAGTGAAAACGATTAACAGAAAGTGTAAGTCAAAAATATAAATCATAGAGCCGAGTCAGAAGGAAAAGCATAAACGACCTGATAAGTCAGGCAAACAGGATCGCTGAACGTGGCGACACAAGGAGAACGAGACTGTCTGAATCCATCCTGAGCAGATACAGGAGGAATATACAGAACGCAAGAGGCGACCAGTTCTGGCGGGGTAACATCTTGACAGAGACAAACAGAAGGTACTCCCGCAAGACATATATGGGACTATCCAACGGATAACAGTAATCCCCTTCCACATGACAAGAAACAACTAAATACTCACACTGATGGCAGAAAAGCAGTCTACAGAACCCAAGAAAGGTGGCAGAAAGCCAAAGTACGACTATACCAGTCAGGAATTTCTCGACCAGATAGCCGCATACGCAAAGAATGGCTTCACCGACGGGGAGATTGCTGCCACAATGGGACTGTGCTACCAGACGTTCAGCGAGAAGAAAAACGAATACCCCGAAATTGCGTCAACGCTGGCGGGTGCGCGTGCGCAGGTGAATGCGATGGTACGCAAGACGATGCTCACCTTGGCCACTGGCCGCGTCGTCAGGACTTATGAGTATGTACGTGAGAAGTGTTCCCGTTGTATGGGACATGGCAAGATCCTTGACGAGCAGACAGGCAAGCGTGTCAACACTTGTCCTGAGTGCGGAGGTATAGGATGGATAAGGAGTACCGACAAACAGGTAGTCAGGGAGCAGGAGCTTCCACCGAGCCTTAATGCCATCAACCTGTGGCTCACTGCACATGATGAAGAGTGGAAGAAGAAGATGAAAGGTAATGACCCGACAGACCTGAACAAGGTTGAGGGCATCGATATAGAGGTCACATATAATAAGAAGGAGGACTTGGATCTCCAGCAAGGGATGGTGAAGGATGAGACTTAAAATGAAAGTAACTCCGATCTTCTACAGGATGTGCCAGGCGGTTGCCGCCACTAAGTTCCACGTCTATGTCTTTGAGGGCGGTTCCCGTTCATCAAAGACGTATTCGTTAATCCAGTACTTCATCAAGCTTGCCCTCTCTGACCCCAAGCCCCGTCGTATTGCCATCCTCCGTAAGAAGGGCACTTGGCTCCACGCTACTGTCTGGCATGACTTCAAGCAGATTCTTCTTACTATGGGCATCCTCAACATGGCGCATATCAACAATAGCCGCCATGTGATAGTGATAGGGAACACCACCTTTGAGTTTGTCGGCCTCGACGATACGCAGAGGCTTCACGGTCTGACTTGTGACATCTTCTGGATCAACGAGGCAATGGAGGCTACCAAGGATGATTTCGACCAGCTGGAGCAGCGTTGTGCGGAGTTCGCGGTACTCGACTACAACCCGACTGCAGAGAAGCACTGGATCTACGATAATGTCTGCAGCCGTGAGGACTGTTATTTCGACCACTCCACGATGCTCGACAATCCGATGATACCTGAGAACATGAAACGCAAGATCCTCTCGTATGAGCCGACAGAGTACAACTATGCCAACGGCACTGTGGATATCCGCAAGTGGAAGATTTACGGCCTTGGCCTTCGTGCTAAGATCGAGGGTCTTATCTTCGAGTACAAGCTTATACCTGAGATACCTTTCTGGGTGAAGAAACGCTGGCGTTTCGTGGACTTCGGCTTCACAAACGACCCGACGGCCATCGGAACGCTCGGATATTATAAGAATGCCATCTACATCGATGAAGAGTGCTACCGCACAGAGATGCTGAACGGTGACATCATCAAGGAGATAAAGCGGCAGCCTGACGGTACGACCCGTAAGTGCTGGGCTGAGAGCGCAGAGCCAAAGACGGTGCGCGAGATCAGAAACGCTGGCATCCCCATCATCGCCACCAAGAAGGGTGCAGGCTCCGTCGTGGACGGCATACAGTTCATGCAGGGCTTGCAGATCTATGTCACAGAGCATTCCGTGAACTTCATCAAGGAGTATGATAACTATACCTGGCAGCAGGATAAGGACGGTAAATGGCTCAATGTTCCCGTAGACGACTTCAATCACGGCATCGACGGTGCGAGGTACGTCTGTTTCAATGAGCTGATGGGTAAGAAATACAAGGACAGTGGCAGTAACACCACCTACCTTCATTAAATAGATTCATTAATGAGATAACAATATGGAAGAGACTAAAACACCAAAGACGCTCGAAGAGATACTTGCGCTGCCTGATGATAGCCGCAAGATCGAGTATTTGAAGAAAGGTCGTAAGACTCCCCTGCCTGATGCAAAGGCACTGCTGGCAGACTGGGATCCCGACAAGCATGAGATAGTTGTTGATAAGACGAAGTACCCGAAGATCAAGATTACCACAGAGCTTGAAAAGGACGAGTTCGACAAAGACGGTAACTTTGTAAGGAAGCTGCCTGCCAAGACGAAGGAAGTAGAGCCTAACCGCGTTGCCCTCCCTCTGGAGCAGAGCATCGTCAACATACACGTCGCCTTCTCTGTCGGTAATGAGCCTAAGATGGACTGCACGCCTGCCAATGAAAAGGAGAAAGGTGTGCTCGCTGCCGTCAAGCAGATAATGAAGAAGGTCAAGATGAAGTATCTGAACCGCAAGATCGTCCGCGCTATCTTCTCAGAGCAGGAGGTTGCCCTGTACTGGTATGCAGCACAAGACGACGGCTTCTGGGCGAAGCTCATAGCAAAGATCAAGGGGCTGTTCGGTAACGTTGCACCAAAGTACAAGCTGAAAGCGGCCATCTGGTCGCCCTTCCGAGGTGACAAGCTCTATCCGTTCTATGATGAGAGTGGCGACATGGTGGCTTTCTCCCGTGAGTATGATAAGAAGGATCTCGACGGCAATAATGTCAAGTGCTTTATGACTGTCACTCAGGATAGGGTGTACCAGTGGGAGAGCAGTTCGGGCTGGCAACTGAACACATCAGGATCCTTCAAGCATGGTTTCCGCAAGCTCCCTGTTATCTACGGCTATATCCCAGAGGTTATCTGCAAGAAGATACGCCATATCCGTATAAGGCTCGAAAAGCTTATCTCAGAGTATGCCGATTGCATCGATTACCACTTCTTCCCGATCCTCATGCTCTTTGGCGACCTCGAAAAGCTGGATGGCGATGCACGCAACCGCATTGCGCAGCTCATGGGTGACGGTGCTGATGCCAAGTACCTGACATGGAACCAGTCAGCGGAGCCTATCAAGGTGGAGTGGGAGAAACTCTATGATCAGGCTTACGACCTGACCGACACTCCGCAGATATCATTCACGAAGCTGCAGGGACTCGGCAGCGCATTCAGCGGTGTGTCCTTCCGCTTTGCCTTCATGGGTGCACACATGGCCGTCGCCAATCATGGTGAGGTACTGGGCGAGTTCTTCCAGAGAAATACGAACTTCCTCGTCTCTGCCGTCGGTGATCTCAACGCATCGCTCACAGAGGCATCCAATACCATAGACATTGAGACCGACCTTGATCCGTACATGATTGACAATGACAAGGAGAAGGTAGAGACTGCCGTAGCTGCCAAGGCTGGCGGTGTCTGGTCTACGAAACACGGTGTCGCATACTGCTCTAACTTCGGTGAGCTGGCAGACGAGATCGAGGAAATCGAGGAAGAGCAGGCCAAGAAGAATGAAACGTCAAGTGTTAGTAATTAATAGATTGTTTTTGATTGTTGGGTATGGCTGTCTGAGAAGATGGCCATACTTTTTGCATATATTCAGGCTGGAATTATGCACAAAAAACGGCTGAAAATATGTATTGGTAAACATATTTCAAAATTGTCAAGAAAACACAACTGTCTGAGTGAAAGAAAGTTAGTTTCAACCGCTCCCAAGGGGAGATAAAAACGTGATGTAAATAAAAATATATTCTGCTGCCTTTTGTGTCCTTATAGATCCTTTTATTGACATTACCAGCATTTTTTCGCCCTTATTTGCGACCATATTTGTAAGGTCACAAATGAGATATGAAAATATTCGGAAGCTACCACAAAAACACTTAAATTTGTGACGTTTTTAATTAAAATCACTTCAAAATGAACATTTATGAACAAATTCTGGCAAAGCTGCAAACTAAGTTTCAGGGTGCAGATGCCGCCACTCTCCAGCGTATCGCCACAAAGAAAGCGGAGGGTGTAACGGACGAGAGCAAAGTTGACGAGATCGTAGCCTCGGTGACTATCTTGGACGTAATGAACAATTATGGCGATTTCCGTGCTGACGGTGCAAGCAAGACTGCTAAGAAGAACGCTATTGCGGACTACGAGAAGCTGCATAACCTCAAAGACGGAAAGCCCATCGAAGCTGGCGGTGGTGCTGGCGGTGAGGGCGGCCAAGGTGGTAACGGTGAACAGGGTGGTAATGGTGGTCAAGGTGGCCAAGGCGGTGCAGGAGGACAGCAGTTCGACATGCAGGCTATTGGCAATCTGATCGCAAAGGGTATCTCCGAAGGTATCAAGCCCCTTACCGAACGTCTCGACAGAATGGACGCTGATGCTGCCAAGGCTACCCGCGACGCACAGATCGACGCGGTGGCGAAAAGCTTCAAGATCCCTGAGTTTGCCTATAAGGGCAAAGTCATTCCCGACGATGCAGACCTGAACAAGTACTTCTCGGACTTGAAACAGGAGATGGTTAATTCAGGCTTCCAGTTCGCTGCTTCACCCGATGAAGGTGGCGGTGGCGTAAAAGACGATGTTGACGGCCTCGTAGATACCATTAACAATGGTACAAAGGCCATCGCAGAAGAAAACAACAAAAAGTAACACAAAAGTATTATGGCAGCAGGTATCAAGTACAATGTTGCACCTCCCGTAGAGCGCGAGGTTTGCGACGAAAGCACCATCTATCGTCTGAATGACGGTGGTATGGACTTGGACAAGAGCAATCTCCCTGCAAAGGGCTGGTTGCCTGAGCTGTGCCCCCTCTTCCGTGACAAGGTTGAGCGCAAGGCATACGCTTGTCTGCGTGTGAAGGTAGTAGAGGCAGCAGCAGCCGCCGCCACCTCCTTCAAGATTCAGAAGAACCCGTTCCTTTCTTTCCTGAAAGCGGGCTTCTTACTCTCTGACGGTACGAATGTGATCGAGGTCGCATCCGTTGATACTTCAAACGAGGCTTACGATGTAGTGAATGTAGCCAATGAGGGACAGACAATCCCCGCAGAGCAAGAGGGTGGCGAACCCACCGTTATTCCTGCAGGTCTGCCCGCAGATCTGGCTAAGGGTGCTATCCTTGCAGAGGCAGCAGCAGCTAACGACGCAAGCGCAAAGCACACAGCCAACTTCGCTTCTTTCGGCTGGCGCAACATCGAGAATGAGGACAGCGTGACCTTCGTAGGCCGCGTGTTCGGCATTCTGGAGGAAGAGCTTTATATCCCCTTCACCGATGCAGACAAGGCTGCCCTCGGAGATCGTTTCATGTTCATTTAATCAATAGGAGGACAAGAATATGTTACTGTCAATCGCATTATTGCTTAACAACCCTAAGATCATGAAGGCCGTCATTGACCGCACTGTCGTGTCGATGCTGGAAATGGATAAGGTTTTCTGGAAGGACTACCTCATCTATGACCGCGCCAATCCCGACGGAACCTTCAAGACCTATATCGGTACTCAGATCGGTGTGATCGCTGGTACAGTCATTGACCGCTACGCCAACAAGCCGCTCCGCAAGCGTCACGCTCTGACAAGCGGAACTGGTGAGGTGGCCTGCCTGGGCGATGCCTATCAGATGGATAACACCCGCATCGAGCGTCTTGAGATCCTTATCGCTGAGTATAACGAGCAGCGTTCCGACGAGGCTCGTGCCATCAAACTGAACGAGATCATCAACTTCTTGGTTGACGATGTTCGTCAGGCCATGCTTGCCCCGATGAAGCGTTTCGACCTTATGATGGGTGCTCTCCGCTTCACTGGTAAGTGCAAGGTGGATGGTAAGGAGAATAAGAAGGGCGTGTCTATCGTTGACATCACCCTGCCTATCAAGACCATCAAGGCAACCGTAGCCGACAAGGATAATATCCTCAGCTGGCTGATCACCGAGTTCGTAGACAAGCTCCGTCCGAGTGGCTATGCTCTGAACACCATCGAGCTGAACCGCATCACCTTCAACAAGGTTATTGCCAGCTCAGAAGAGTTCAAGAACAAGTATATCCTCAAATTCGGCAATCAGGAGTACCGCTATGGCGAGTTCGTGACTGTTGACATGGCCAACAATCTGCTTGGCGCAATCGACTGCCCGCTCCGCTTCAAGATTAAGGAGGAATGGGTACAGGTATCAGAGACAGAGATGCAGAACGCAGTCCCCGACTACCGTGCTTCTCTGCTTCCCGCACTGGATCCTCGTAAGCTCCTTGGCTTTATGAAGTGGAAAACTCCGCTGGAAATGACCGATCCTATCGATGGCCGTACCTACGTGCCCTTCGAGGATGGTCGTGGATTCATCTCGTCTTACCGCAACTCTGAGGGTCGCTTCTTGGAGTACGGCATGGAGGCTATCCCCGACATCGAGATTCCTAACAAGATGGCCATTGCCGATTTCTCGGCTCTGCAGTAATCTTAACTGACGGTCTCTGATGGCAACGGTTAGTGAACATATCAAGCAGCTGTTCAGCGGGTTCAACCTCCCGCTGAATGACGCTGCCTTGAACGAGGTGGCCATGCAGGGCGTGGACTTCGAGCTTACGGACGAATATACCGACAGTAACCATGCCAAGGTGATGAAGGCCGTGCTTCTGTTCGCCCCGATCCTCATGCTCTCCCCGTCGTCGTACTCTGTCAGCGAGAACGGCCATTCAAAGTCCATTGGCTTCAACACCGACGGATTCCTGAAATGGTACGCCCTCATGTGCAAGAGATATGG
>Ga0310690_10010159_pt1 | contig 11727 bp, 10 predicted proteins | sample AusTroGonzalo_MG_2_FD_207661 | JGI IMG/M metagenome (GOLD analysis project Ga0310690, IMG submission 207661) | Bovine rumen microbial communities from tropical cattle in Woodstock, Queensland, Australia - Gonzalo_04 (v2) (version 2) | ecosystem: Host-associated > Mammals > Digestive system >...
TGTAATCTGTCGTCCCAGATGCAGGAACTTGTTGTAGCTGGCCGTCCCCGGATCGTCGTCCATGATATCGAGGTAGGCCTGGGCATAGTCTTTATACATCATGTTGTTCCATCGCATGGCATAGATACAGCCCACGAAGCCGCCATAGACCAGCGGCAGCTTCCAGTACTTGCGATTGTATATCTGTCCGCCTCCAGGAATGACCAAAGCCAGCCACAATGCCCGTTTAGGGTCAGGGCACCAGGTACTCCAGTCTTTCGTGGTAGCTGGCGGCAAATCCACAAATATGGAGTCGGCTGCTATTCTCCCTTCGCCATCCGTCAGCCATCCTTCGCTATCTGCTGGCATGGCTTTGTACATCGAGTCGATGGCCGTGACGACAGAGTCGGGGATTTCAGTCTGAGCCGAGGAAGTGATAAGCGATGAGTGATATGTGACAAGCGCCAGCAGCACCTTCACCATCCATCTCCTATTATGAAAGAACTCACTCATCACTTATCACTCATCACTTAAAAATCACTTCCATGATGCGCTGCAGTTCTTCCTCATCGGCGAAGGGAATGTTGATCTTGCCCTTGCCACTGGCCGAGCAGGTCAGTTGCACCTTGGCTTTCAGCAGGTCGGCCAGTCGCTGACGGGCCTCCATCATCGGCTTCGGCAGCACGGTCTTCACTGAGAGGCGCTTCTTGGCCGTCTGCACGTCTTCGCCCTGTTTCAGCATCTGCACCATCTCTTCCACCTTGCGAACGCTGTACTGGTTTTTCAGCACATCACGGAAAATCTTCAGCTGCATCGACGGCGAGTCCAGTGCCAGCAGCGCACGGGCATGGCCCATGTCTATCTCATGGTTCTTCAGCGCCATCTGAATTTGTGCCGGCAGCTTCAGCAGGCGCATATAGTTCGTGACGGCAGTACGGCTCTTGCCCACACGCGCACTAATCTTCTCCTGAGTCATGCCTGTCGTCTCGGCCAGATGCTCATAGGCCAGTGCTATCTCAATGGCGTTCAGATCCTCGCGCTGTATGTTCTCCACCAGCGCCAGCTCCATCACGTTCTCGTCCTCCACAGTGCGGATATAGGCAGGTATGGCCTTCAGACCAGCCTGCTGCGAGGCTCTCCAACGGCGCTCGCCGGCAATAATTTGATAGCGGTCAGGGGCTACCTGCCGAAGGGTGATGGGTGCGATGATGCCCATCGTCTGGATGCTGGCAGCCAGTTCCTGCATAGCCGTCTCGTCAAACTCTCGACGTGGCTGGTCAGGGTTTGGCTCTATCTGCTCAATGGGTATCTCGTTCAGGTTCGACGAGCCCTGTGTCCTCACGTCACTCGTGTCAATCAACGCATCCAGGCCTCGTCCGTTGCCAATGTCGTCCAGACCACGGCCCAGCACGCTCTTATCATATTTCTTTCTTACAGCCATCTCCTTTTCTCCTTACTCCTTTGATTCCTTACTCCTGTGACTCCCACTATTCTTCGCAATAATCTCCTTCGCCAGTGCCAGATGGTTCTTGCTGCCCGTAGAGTCGGCATCGTAGAGGATGACGGGCAGACCGTGACTGGGACTCTCCGACAGCTTCACGTTACGCTGGATGACGGTCTTGAACACCAACTCCTGGAAGTGGCGCTTCACCTCGTCATAGATCTGATTGGCCAGACGCAGGCGCGAGTCGTACATCGTCAGCAGGAAGCCCTCGATCTCCAGCCTCTGGTTCAGTTTCGACTTGATAATCTTGATGGTGTTCAGTAGCTTTGAGATGCCCTCCAGGGCGAAATACTCGCACTGCACGGGGATGATGACCGAGTCGGCAGCCGTCAGCGCATTCACCGTGATGAGGCCCAGCGAGGGCGAACAGTCGATGAGTATATAGTCGTAGTCTTTCTGGATAGGAGCCAGCAGGTTCTTGATCACGCGCTCACGGTTATCCAGGTTCAGCATCTCTATCTCGGCACCCACCAGGTCGATATGGCTGGGGATGATGTCAAGTCCCTCGATGTCGGTAGTATAAATGGCCTCGCGCACGTCGGTCTTGTCGATGATGCACTCATAGAGCGAGCAATCCACCTCCTGGATGTTCACACCCAGTCCGCTGCTGGCGTTAGCCTGTGGGTCGGCATCCACCACCAGCACGCTCTTCTCCAGCGTGGCTAACGAGGCTGCCAGGTTAATGGTTGTCGTGGTCTTTCCCACGCCTCCCTTCTGATTTGCTAATGCAATAATTTTTCCCATTTCAATCTTTTTTCCTTTAGAATTGAACTGCAAAGATACACATTTTCCGTGAAACATCGACCGTTTATTCCACATTTTAAGTGTTTTTTCACAGATTCTTGACATAAACATTTGGCCATGTTACCAAAAAACATTAACTTTGCACACCTCAAAAACCACTTTCCTGCGCATGGAACGACCACTGATACTGATCTCCAACGATGACGGATACCAAGCCAAAGGCATCCGCCGACTCATAGAATTCGTGCGCCCTCTGGGCGACATCATCGTCTGTGCCCCTGACGGACCACGCTCTGGCTATGCCTGTGCCTTCTCGGCCACCACGCCACTCCTGCTCACCCTGCGCGAAGAGGAGGAGGGACTGCAGATATGGTCGTCAAACGGCACGCCCGTCGATTGCGTCAAGCTGGCCCTCTCCCAGATTGTGCCACGCCGTCCCAACCTGGTCATAGGAGGCATCAACCACGGCGACAACGGCTCTGTGAACACCCATTACAGTGGAACGATGGGCGTGGTCATGGAAGGCTGCATGAAGTACATCCCCTCCATCGCCTATTCCCTTTGCGACTACAGTGCCGATGCCGACTTCGAGCCCCTCAGGCCCTACATCGAGCACTACACCCGTCACGTGCTTCAGAACGGCCTGCCCCAAGGCGTCTGCCTGAATATCAATTTCCCACTACCCGAGGAACGAGGTTTCCGTGGCGTGAAGGTGTGTCGCATGGCGCATGGCACATGGAGCAGCGAGGTGACGAAATGCCATCACCCCCGAGGCTACGACTACTACTGGATGGTGGGGCACTACCAGAACGACGAGCCCGATGCCGAGGACACTGACAACTGGGCCCTGCAGCACGGCTATGTCGCCATCACTCCCACACGCATGGACGTCACCGCCTATGAAGCTATGGAAATGCTCGCCGCTAACCTCCCAACTCTTAATTCTTAACTCTCAACTCCCTTGAAATACTATCTCATAGCCGGAGAGGCCAGTGGCGACCTGCACGCCTCGCGCCTCATGCAAGAACTGAAGGAGCTGGATGCCGAGGCCGACTTCCGTTTCTACGGTGGCGACCAGATGGCCAGCGTGGGTGGCACGCTAGTGAAGCACTACCGCGACCTGGCCTACATGGGCTTCATCCCCGTGCTGCTCCACCTGCCCACTATCCTGAAGAACATGCGTCGTGCCAAGCTGGACATCGTAGCCTGGCAGCCCGACGTCGTCATCCTCATCGACTACCCTGGCTTCAACCTCAAAATAGCCAAGTATATCCACAGCCAAAGGCTAAAAGCTGAAAGCAAAAAGCCGAAAATCCATTACTATATCGCTCCCAAGATATGGGCCTGGAAAGAGTATCGCATCAAGAACATCAAACGCGACGTCGATGAGCTCTTCTCCATCCTCCCCTTCGAGATAGCTTTCTTCGAGCAGAAGCACCACTACCCTATCCACTACGTCGGCAACCCCACGGCCGATGAAGTAAGGGAAAGCCTCGGGCTCGACTCACCGCTCACCACTCACCGCTCACCCCTTATCGCTCTGCTCTGCGGCTCCCGCAAGCAGGAGATCAAGGCCAACCTGCCCGCCATGCTCCAGGCCACGGAGCCATATAGCAAAGATTATCGCATCGTCATCGCAGGAGCACCAGGCATGGAGCCCGAGTACTACCAGCAGTTCATGGAGGGGCATCAGGTAGAGATTGTCTTCGGCCAGACCTTCCAACTCTTGAAGGAAGCCCATGCCGCCCTCGTCACCAGCGGCACCGCCACCCTTGAAACCGCCCTCTTCGGCGTGCCACAGGTGGTTTGCTACGCCATGCCCATGCCTCGTCTCTATGGCTGGCTGCGCAAACTGTTCCTCAAGGTGAAATACGTCTCGCTGGTCAATCTCATTGCCGACCGTGAAGTGGTGCGCGAGCTGGTGGCTGACACCTTCACCCTGCCTCGTCTCGAACAGGAGCTCGCCGCCATTCTTCCTCCCGACAGCCCTGCCCGCCAGCAGATGATTGAAGGCTACCAGGAAGTGTGGCATCGACTTGGCAACGAGAACGCGCCCAGAAACGCCGCTGCCAGCATCTATCAGTTATTGTCAAAGAACGCCTGAAATAATCACAGAAGCCATCTTCCGCCCTTGGAAACGGCATTTCTTTTAGTCGGATATTGCCTTTGTAAAAGCGGCAGAGCCGAGCGCCGGGCCCTGGAAACGGCATTTCTTTAATCGGCTGTCGTCTTGCAAAAGCGACCGCTGAGACCTGACTGATGGTATCTGTTTTTCACGTTGCGAAGGTACAAAAAAAATCAATGCAAAACAATAGTTACCCCGAATTATTTTCAAATTAATTTGCCGCGTTAACACTTGGCCGTCAGGCGCGGCGGCGCGGCGGCGCGGCATTTGCAAAAATCTATATCTGGTGCAGTGGAGGTTCTGTGTGTTTACATAATTATTATATATTATTATATATTATAATATATAATAATATATAATAATTTAATAATATACTTAATATGCCTCGTCCTCCTATGTAGAATCCCCCAATGACGATGCAGTAAGAGCCATCATGCTTGCTGGAATATCCGAGTCACGACGAATTCGAAAAAACCAAATGCCGCGGCGCCGCGCCGCCGCGCTTACGGCACAATCTCGTTTTTGCTTGCAAAGTTACGCATTATTCGAATACCTCGCAAGCGATGTCTGCAAACCATCACATATCTTCTGACGCAACTCCATTGGCTCAAGCACTTCTAAGCCGTCAGCATACGACATCAGCTCAAGCACAAAATCAACTGAAGGACGAATGTCGTATGAGAAATCCGTATATTCCTCAGTATGCCCTATCTCCTTTTGCGAAGCATGCAATGGCAGCGTCCGCAGGTAGTTAGGTACATGTGCATACGCCCGAATCACCACATGGGCCATAGGCGTGTCGTCTGTCGTGATGCCATAATATTCTGCGAAATATTCCTCTGGCGAAAAGTCTTCCGGCATTTCAAATGTCTCGTCAGAGATCTCTACAGACAGCATCCTGTCGAGTGCGTATGTAGCCATGTGTCTGCCTGTATAGGTCAGGATATACCAACGCTGGCGGAAAAGCTTCAGGGCGTATGGCGATACCGTTTTCTCATAGCTCTCACACCCAAATCGCTGGTAAGTAATGGTCAATCGTCTGTTTGTCTTGAGGGCCAGTATGATCGTCTGTAGATATTCTTCTCCAGCAGGCACGTTCTCCAGAAGGATGCGATTCCTAAGAGGAACACTATCAGAAAGAACGGTATTAACGGTGAGCGTTGATAGCATCCAGCCTTCTATCGTGTCATCATTGATCACCTCAGGATTGCTGATATAGTACTTATAGCCATGCTCCAGATCGCACTCTATCACGATGCCAAACATGTTGAGGATGGCATCCTTATGGCGCAAAAACGATTTGCGGTTCAGAGGCTCACCTCCAATCACCTCATCCTTCACCCATAGCTCATTAAGCTGTCCGAGCGACAACTTCTTGTATTGTCGCAGCGTATTCACAATCCAAATATACTGCTGGAAAATCCTTGCTGGTTTCATAAATCATTGGTTCTGTTGGTTAATCAAGTTCACTACCACTTTCACCATCACGTCCTTCTCCTCCGTCTTGCTTTCTGCAATCATCAGCGTCAGGGCCACGAGGGTGTTGTCAGCCAATCGTTTGCTGCCATCCTCACGATACAAAATGCCATTATTATTGAGAAACCATAGGAACAGCGTGGCAGCAATACGTTTGTTACCGTCACTAAACGAGTGATTCTTCGTCACCAGATACAGCAGCATGGCAGCCTTCTCCTCCACACTGGGATAGAGATCCTCGCCACCAAACGTCTGATAAATCTGACCAATGCTGCTCTTGAACGATTCGTCCTTCTCATTACCAAATAGCGCAGAGCCGCCAAACTTTTCGCGCAGACGAGCAATCTCCTCCATCGCATTATCGTAAGTAGCATGGAACTTCTCCTGTCTGGTGGTCTTATCGATGGTTAATCGCTCATAGTCGTAATTGTCGAGTGTATCCAACGCGTAAGTGTAATCAACAACCACATTCAGCAAGTCCTGACTCTCTACGGTCTTTGCCACTTCCTGATTGCTGATGGCACGACTGGCCACCTGCACCAGTCGTCGCAACTCACCAAGTTGCTTCTTGCGGATGCGCTCGTTCACAACGTAGCCTTTAACAAGATAGTCCTTAATAATCCTTCGAGCCCAGATACGGAAAGCTGTACCTCGTTTGCTATGAACGCGATAACCAACAGAGATGATGACATCAAGACTATAAAACGGCACAGGCTTCTTCACGCCATTAACGTGTAAAAAATGCACGTTATTATCGTCACGCTCCAACTCACCATCCCTAAAGGCATTCAGAACGTGTCGTCTTACGTTTGATTCCTCCTTCATAAAAAGCGAAGCCATCTGCGCAACATTTAACCATACAGTTTCATCCTCCAATCGAACATCGATTTGAGTATTTCCATCTGAAGTCTGATAGATTACAATCTGATCCTGTTTCATAATTCTCTTTTCGTTTGTATCGCGGTAATCATGCTGCAAAGGTACGATTAAGCTGTTCGAGCGACAACTTCTTGTATTGCCACAGCGTATTCACAATCCAAATATACTGCTGGAAAATCCTTGCTGGTTTCATATTGTAGTAACCTCTTTTTTCTATTCTTCGTCTGAGAAAGTGACACCTGTACCCTCGTCACTTGAAAATGTATCATTTGGGAAAAGAATTTTCCACATGATTAGGCAGGAAACAAGAACGTTTGTTTGTAGTCATCACCCTCAACATCCTTCACGAGTTCAAACTGAGAATCTGTCGCTGGATGCCACGACCCAAATTTTATAGACTCACTTAGGCTGTCAGCGCGTAGGAATAGTTCATCGACTATTATGTTGTTGCCTTTGCAGAACGAGATTACCTCATTCACAATCTTCAAATGCAGATCCCTGAATTTCCTGTTAATTTCTGCCTCCAGGCACTCTTGGCCAAAATAATCTTTTGAATCCTCTTCGTTAGTCATATCATTCTTCTTTCCTAAAACTGATGATATTCTGATGATGATGATTTATTTTGTATGCGTAGGGATAGCCAAAAGGATAAAGTGGCTTTACTGTCTGCATCAGTATCGTTGTACCAACGAAACGGAAACCAACCTCTTGCATCAGTCGCACTATATCAGCTTGAACACACACTTCCTTCTTGCCAACAGTAAAGTCGCTGATAATAATAGAAGCATATTTCCTATTTCTTAAGCACCTATATGCTTTGGTCATAATTGCCTTTAGTGCTGCAATAAAATCACCGTATTGGTCGAAATTTCCCAAGTCGTTTTCTAATTCACTATAATACTCCACACCATCGCGTGCTGACATTCTATAGTTCTTGCCATTGTTGTTTCGAGTACCCTTAGAGTTATTCCTTAATATATTATGGTATGGTGGAGAAGTTACTATGTAATCCACTTCGCCAACTCTATCAAGTATATCAAAGCTATCCCCAACAATATATTGACAATCACGAAACATGTCATTGCCTGCAATTCGTTGAAGAAATAACTGATGATACTCTTCGTTCAAATCAATTCCAATACCATTGCGCTCTAGATTACTTGCTGCGATAAGAGTCGTTCCACTGCCTGCAAATGGATCAAGAACTGTCATTCCACGCTTAGTAAACAGACTTATAAGTTTCTCAATGTCTTTTATCATAAAAGGTGCCGGATGCTTATAAGCAGCCTTGTCCTCTGGAGAAGACTCCGAAGTCCAAAAACTCTTTGTAAGCAATAGCCATGATCGCCCATCAAGGTCGTTTAACGTATTGCGCTCGTCATACTTCCCTGGCTGATTTTCAAGTTCCTTTGGTTTCCTGGGCCGTTTCTTCCTCTTTTCTTCGCTCATAAAGTCTGGGATAAAGCTTTAATATCGTCAATGGAAATATTGCGGGAGGTAGCCAGTTTTCGAATATCTTCAAACATCAGATATTGCCATGAATTCTCTTTAAATGAGTTCACAAACATCGAATCTTTGTAGTTCAAAAGCTCCTGCTTACGACGTTCTGGAATAATCATGAATTTAGGAATATCTGCTTCAATATTCGATGCACGTCCTACGGCGTCAACAAAATTTGTTGAATTCTCCACTTCAAATACAGCAGCAATTTTCCCTTCTTTTATCCAAACGCAGTCCATCATTTCAATTCTCGACAACTGCTGATCATTGTAGTTCTTAAGAACATCGCCTAAGTCCAAATAAGCCGATATTGCTGACAACTTCGTATTTGCATCAACATATTCACGTTGCTCACGCCTTCCAACGAAGGGTTCATAATGAGCTTTGCGAGCCATCTTGCATAGGTTAAAGATGTTATAAGTATGAAGCGTGCAGTCGCGTTCTACCTCATCCTTAATTTTCCATTTCCCCTTTGATTGTGTAGCATATTTGCCGACAACACTTCTAATTCGCTGCATATCTGGAGTCAATCCATTGGGAAATTCTTTAAATATTTCAGCAACAATATCGTCATATCGTACAGATATTCTACGGCGCATTAATGCTCTGATTGTTGTATCCACTCTATCAGTCAAAGGAATGTTCCTATGATTGATGAAGTCTGATGGTTTATTGAACCAATAATAATCACCAGCTTTATCTTTCAAGTCGACATCTACTTTAAAAATTTTCCCATCACCAACTTCATCAGCGAGGATTTTTTTCAGCTCCTCTGCAGGTTCATCTGGCTGTAGATAGCCTGCTTGTAACATATCAGGAAGAAGTCCATTCAAGATGAATGTAAATGGAGTGGCCTCAGAACGATCCACCAGTATCGCGATTGTTCTTTGAATAACAAAACGCTTTAATTCCATTCTTCTATCATTGCCTTCTGGTGTGTCTACTTTTTTGCATCTAATATAAAAGTCAGAAGACGTGGTGCCATATGGATTTGCAACATTTGACTCACCTGATCGTTTGTTGTATTGGTGAGTTACTTTCTCAAAGGTGAAACCAGCCTCCCTGATAGCACTTACAAAGTCATTCCATTCCTTGATATCCTGGTTATGGAAAGTAACAACCATATAATGATTCGGCTTAAGGACACGGAACATATTACTGAATGCAAGCACCAGTTTTCGATAATAACTTCTGCGGTCTGTAATATCCTTCTTGTAAGTAATCTCTCCTGAAGAATCCGGTGTGAACCTGCCATCAAAATGTTGTAACCACACCAGCCAAACAAGACTTAAATCCATATATTGCACCAAACCACCATAAGGCGGGTCTGTCAATATAAAATCTATGCTATCATCTTTTATGTAGTCACACAGGTCAGCGACGTCCAAAACACCATAATTGATGTCTGCTGTTGCCTTTATTTTCTTTCCTTGTCCAATAAAATTTATCTTTTTCTTTTTAGGGAGGGATTCCTTTGCATCGAGCATAGCATTCATTACACCTTGCCTATCGAGGCAAGAGCGGATAAACACAATTAAAGGATTTTGCTCCATCGAACGGTTTCTTATCATATAATCAGCACGTCCCCAACTGCCAGAAAAATCACGATTGCCAGCTTCACCACGAGGTACAACCATTTTGCAAACCAAATGAAGTGTGTGAATGAAGGCATACATTAAATGCAATTTTACAGAGTTGTCAGATCTTTGAATTAAGTCAAAAATCTTAGATAATAGGTAAAGATTGCGGCGAGTCCAAAGATAATCAAACGTGGTACCGCCAATATTTCTAATAAAGTTATTCGTGATTGACGGATTCTGAGGAAAAGCATCTTGAGGGTACCAATAAGGAATTGTTATGTTTGCCATATTATCGGCATTTCTTAAATCTTCTTCGTCAGCCATCATAGAAATACTATCACCCTCGTTTGTTTTGGCGCGAACCAAACCAACTCTGCCTCTTAACCAAACATAATTATATACAATATGAATCTCACCATCAATTACTTTGGTATAATGGGCCTTATAAATATCGTCTTCTTTTATAGCTTTTACTATATTTTCAACAGCCTTTTTGAATTTTTCTTCGTCAAAGTTTGTTGACAGCACTTCTACGACAAAGGCAGATAGCGGATTCAAGTCTGTCGAAATTATCTTTCGGCCTAGTTTTAGACTTTCAAAAGTAGAAATTCCACTTCCCATAAAGGGGTCGAGTACAACACCATCTTCTGGACAATAATGAGCAATATAGTCACTCCAAATATTGTGGGGTTTTCGTCCCCAATACTTCATTGCCCTATACATGGCAGGACGAATGTCCTCAACCAGCGCATAATTTATATGCTCAGGGTTGTATGCTTCTTTTTTGGAAGATTTCATATTCTTTGTTGCCATATCAATCTACTTTATGTTTGCAAAGGTACAAATAAAAAATGATAATAAATGTAATTTAATCTGTATTTTACACATATTTAATAGAAACATCTACTCAACCAATGTGAGCATCTGTACGGTTCTTTCGTTTCTTTATTCTTTTGCCCGTCATACCTAATAAGATAGTATAGTGAATATCCCCTACCCATATGTAAGCAAAAAAACGAGATTGTTACACCCCACTTCAGCAGAAAAACTATAATTTATCAGAAAAAAGAGAATTCAAATTGATTTAAACAATTCTCCTTCTACCATCTTGATTTTCAATCGAGACTGCTCACGCTCGAAAGAGCTGATGCAGGCATTGCTCTCTACTTGTTTAATCACAGTCTTATCTTCATTTGAGAAGCGGATAGTTGGTGCGATTTCCTGTGTCGCAGCAGGCTCGTCAGTTATTGGCGAACACATGTTACATACATACTCAGCCAGCTGGAACAGCTTGGTCATTACGAGGTCAATCACTTTATCCATAAAATACAGTTTCTTTGCTTCCATAACCATAAAGTTTTTAGTGCAACAATCAGTTATCAGTTGCAAAGATAAGACGAGGGGTGTCCCAAAACTCGGGGCACCCCTTTGAGAATTAACATAAATTAAGAATTCGCTTGGATAATTTGCTATTATTCAGGCAAACAACAATAAATCCTGTTGAATTCGCTTCGCGTTAATTATTGCAAAGTTGTGTTAAACGGTTAGCTGCCTCCTTTTTCAAACGAGCGGCCCGCTATTTTCATTTAGCAGGGCGCTAATTTCGACGAGCGACGTGCTTTTTTCGTTTTGGAGCCTGCTCTCTTTCCGTCAAAACGACACAACGAGGAAGAGAATGGGAAAAAGGCCAAGACTAAGCAAGCATGAGGCACAAAATGGTGAGGTCGTCGTTAGGTTCGGCACCGTTGCGATGCTTCTTCACCTCGTCTTTCATGAACTCTACGACTTCCTGTCCGCTGTTGAAGTTGCCTGTCTTGAGCAGATCCATCATGTGCTCGTCGCCGAACTGCTCGTTCTGGGGATTCTCTGCCTCGTTCAGACCGTCAGTATAGAGGAAGAGAGGGATATTGTGCATGTCATCGATGGTCTCGCCGATAAAC
>Ga0310690_10010160_pt1 | contig 11725 bp, 13 predicted proteins | sample AusTroGonzalo_MG_2_FD_207661 | JGI IMG/M metagenome (GOLD analysis project Ga0310690, IMG submission 207661) | Bovine rumen microbial communities from tropical cattle in Woodstock, Queensland, Australia - Gonzalo_04 (v2) (version 2) | ecosystem: Host-associated > Mammals > Digestive system >...
TATCTACTCGGTCATATCCTTCATATCCTGGGGTGCTACTAATAGCATAAGTGAGGCTCATCCGCACTTGCAGTTTCACCCCATAAGGTACATCCCCGACTTTGTCGACTGTCTCAAGGATGGCGACTTTCTTCACTTCATTCTGCCCCACTGCCGTCAGCGATAGAGCAGAGAGTAATATAACTAATATTTTTTTCATATCATTTTTTAAAATGCCCTCACTGCGCGAACATACTCCGTGTCTGGCTTCTCGGACGAAGAGAAATCACCTTGCGCATCTACTGTGCATACATCATCGAAATCTTTTTCTGTACTACTCCAATAATCCTCGTCTTTTAGTGGTACTCCACCCGCTGCTCTAAGCCCCGTATTTACAGCTCCATTAGTAAACAGACTCTCACGCATTCTGGATGCATGAACTCCTTTTATGTGACTGGGAATAGGCGTATCCCCGCCATTGGCTTTTGCAAAAAGATACCACAACTCACCTGCGCTGGGCAGATACCATCCCTCACCGTGACGGACACACCAACCGGCAGCCGGTGCCTGTACCTCTCCAAGTTGCTGGATAATAGCGGTGGTATTCCGCTGACCTGCCTTAAAAGTGATGTATTTGGAAGGATTCTCTTCATTCTGCAATGACATTATATCATGACATTTGAATTCTTTTGCCTCATTCTCCCATTTCAACTCTGCTTCATCCAGTGACACTACCAATCCGTGCTGCCCGTCTTCTGTTAAATAAAATACAACCCCTTTGCTGCCATCCGGAAAAGTTTTCAACTCACCGATACCATTCGCTCCATTGGGTGCTTCATTCTGTTGCGCCTGTGACTGTGTATTGGCAGAATACGAAGGTGCAGGTATAGGCTCCGGCTTGGGTGTTGTTGGTCTGGTAATAACCGGTTGAGCAATCGGAGTATTGGTTCCCAATAGTTCTTGCGCTAATGCTTGACAAACGGGTAGCATATTCGCTAATTTACCGTTTACCAACTCGCCATATTGGGATGCAGGGTTACTGATAGCACCCGTTTCTACATTAATCAGATAGGCCTCCAGATAAAACTCGTTATCGGATTTATTCAATGTCGATATACACAAATAGTCCGCACCGGACATCTCTCCCATCTTATGAATATCATCCTTGCTTACGTTTCCCGTTCGCTGGAAATCCTGCTCTTTCATCAACTGGTCAATATCGGCACGGGTGAATGCCTCAAAACCGGTATGGTTAACAATGGCCTTACGCAACTCACCGCGCACCATCGCCTTTTCCATTCCCGATATGACCGTTGATCCCTCTCCGGTACGCGGTTCTATCAACGCTATTTTCTGTGCGGCGGCAAAAAGCGATATACCGCATAACAAAATAGTAAAAACTCTTCTCATTGCTGTATCTGTTGTTTGATGATTTCGCTGATTTTCGGAGAGATATCTTTGTATGCCTGCCGTGCAGCCTGTTCGAAGTTCATTGTATGACCACCTTTCTCAGTTATGGCATCTTCATAAATGCGCTTACCGGTAGCCGTTTTATCAACCGCGATATTGGCATCAACATACACGAAATAGGTTGACGTACCACCATAATCGTTTTTGCGATACTCACGCGCTGCAGCTTGAATACCAATCACCCAATCTGCCTGCTCTACACTATCCACAAATGCCACGCCAATCTTGGAGAGTTCACCTTGAAGTTCTTTGAGAAGCACGGGGTAGTCCTTGTCAAATAACTTGGCATCGCAAGTAATGTAAAGGCCTATTGCATTACGGAGCTTATTGGCTTTGTCAATCAAGTACCGTTTGGCTTCCGCCACTTCGGCAGTCATGAGGATTTCATCGTCCGCCGTTTCGTCCAATAGCGCTAAGGTCTTCTGATCGGCTTCTATCTTGGCTATTTGCTGCAAAGCCTCCTCTACCATCGCTTTAGCTTGCATTTTCTCACCTTTCTTGATGAGGATATTGATTTGCGGCATAGTGCCTTCAATCTTGCCTAACTCAACCGGAATACTCCGAGTTAATTGTCTCGCCATCTTTGCCCGCTCTGCTTCATCCGTCGGAAGTGTCTGAGCAAATGCCATCAGCGCAACTGCTGATAATAAAATAAGTAAAAGCTTTTTCATATCGTGTATTTTTCTTGTTTTCAACTGAGATGCTCCGCGATAAACTTACGGAATGCATACAACGCGGAAGCCGATGCCGTCACTATGGTAGATGGGCGGGTATTTATCCCGTTCAGCTACACGGCAACTATACGCACCGCAGTACCAATTGCCACCACGTCGCACACGCTCAGAACCCGATGACGGACCTGTTGGATTATTCGTATCATAACTAGCATAAGTACTGCTATACCAATCTTTGCACCATTCCGATACATTGCCGGACATGTCATAAATACCCAACGCATTGGCTCGTTTCGTCCCACAAGGATGAGTTCTGCGTCCGCTATTGTCGGTGTACCATGCGACTGCATCTATCGCATTATCTCCGGCATATATAGTGCTATCTGCCTTTTTACCTCCGCGCGCTGCATATTCCCATTGTGCCTCCGTCGGCAAGGTATAAGTATGGCCTGTTTTTTCGCTCAATATACGACAGAATTCGGTCGCTTCTTCCCAACTCACGCTATACATCGGATACTCACTCCCAACACCTTTATTCACATTTCCGATATTCCCTCCTTCTTTCCATTGCTGATAAATATTTGTCCCCATCACTTTTTCCCATTGCGACTGGGTTACTTCCAGCATTCCGATATAGAAACCGTCAACCGTCACGCGACGTACGTTTTTTTCATCAGCATCGCAACCGCTCTGCTCACTCGTGCATCCCATCATAAACTCACCGCCTTCTACCCAAATCATCTTCATATTAATCCCCAATGCTTCTTCCGTAAAATCTTGATTTGACGAAACACGAGAGACTCCAGCTCCTGACAAGTTCGAGGCAATTTCTTGTGCTACGGCTAATACTTCTTTGGAGTTACTTAAGGTCTTGTTCTCTGCATTATACATCTTTGGCACTTCGGCTGTTTCTACATTGACTAACCGGGAAGAAATAAAATATGCCCCTCCCCAAGGAATAGTTTGAGCCACGCATACATATTGTACGCCAAATTTCTTTCCTAATCGTAACAGGTCGTCGTCACTGACTGCTCCCGACTGTTGATATCCGGACTCCTTCTGTATCTGCTTCAAGAACGCATTGGTACGCTCTACTGCCACATACTCACCGCTATGTGCAAAGCCAGCTACCAATTGATCACCCAAGATAATATCCACATCCTTATTTCCTGTCTTTGAGACATAGACTGCCACGCGTTTCGTCTGTTCTTTCTTTGAATAGTCCAAAGCCGTATTCAATTGTTTGGTCAAATCATCCAATGCTGTCATCAGCGCACCGCCATTAGAGATAGAACCATTTGAACTGCATGAACCTATGACCTCTGCACTTGTAACATCCAAAATACGAGAGGTGATATATTTCTCATTATTCCACACATCCACTACAGACACAACGCATATATATTGGATGCCGAATTGCTTTCCCAATGCAGCAATCTGATCCTCGTCAACCTCTCCCGTTCGTTCGTAGGAATGTTCTTTGTTGAGGGCTGCCAAGAACGCAGCAGAACGCTCTACCGGCATGTACTTTCCACTGTTGATGAATCCTGCCATTAGTCGATTGGCAATGATTTCATTCATTGGGTCTTCACCGGTAACATACACCGCAATTCGTGGCTTCTGCTGTGCGAATGCAGTCAGCGTTATTGCTGCCAGCACTATAATGGTAAAAATCTTTTTCATTATCACCATCAATTACAGCGGTTTCAGTTTATTCATTGATATCATCAACACCGGTCCGCCACCGATAATAACGTCCTTTATAGCCGTGGTAACGACCGTTTTGTAACCTTCTTTGGATAAACGGAATTCGATCTTTGCTACATCCTTGGCATCCGGAACAACCAACGTTTTTTGCACCATGATCGGTCTGAACGCTGCCAAAAGAGCATTGTCGTATGCTTTCGGATTAACATAAGCAAACGGCGCTGTGCCTAAATATTGAAAATCGGGCACATCGAGTTTTGACTTGTATAATATTCTATACTCGACAGTAGCTCCATCATATTCTGTATTGGCAAAATATCCGACCACGCCATAAACTCCGAATGCATATACGTTGTATTCTTTGGCGCCGGGAATAGTTGTTTCTTCATACGCTTCTTCCTGTGCCTGCTGTTTGGGCTGTGCAGCCGGTTTAGTGGCTGTTTTTTGTGTTTGCTTTTGCGCAGTTGATGCAGCAGGAGCCGGTCTTTCCACTTTAACACCCAATAGCTCTTGTGCCAACACTTCACAAATAGGAAGCATGTTACCTAACTTACCATCTACAAGTTCTCCATATTGAGAAGCCGGATTGGACATGCGCCCTGTTTCCAACTGAATAAGGTAAGCCTCCAGATAAAACTCCGTATTGGACTTTGTTAGGGTGGACACACATATATAGTCTGCACCGGACATCTCGCCCATCTTTTTAATCTGCGCATCATTAACCATACCTGTCCGTTGGAAATCCTGCTCTTTCATCATCTGGTCAATATCGCCACGCGTAATGGCCTCATAGCCGGTCATACTAACGATCGCCTTACGTAATTCGCCACGAACCATCGCCTTTTCCATTCCCGTGACAGACGTAGAACCTTCTCCGATACGAGTTTCCAGTAAGGCAATTTTTTGAGTCTCTGCAACAGCTGTCAGCGCAACTGCTGATAATAAAATAAGTAAAAGTTTTTTCATATTCCTGAATATATAATCAAACTATTTTACAAGGCGTACTGCAATGTTATTCCACAGGGAAACGCTTATCAAACTCTTGTTTGAACTCATCGTGCTTGTATCTTGTTTGCGTTCATTAAATCACGCTTCAAAATACGTTTTTGAGCCACAATCTGTTTCTCGGCAGGAGCTTTGGATGTACCATCATCATAAATGGTGAAAACTAAATATGATCCGTCGTCTCCACACGAGTAAGTATATTTTTTACCTTTTTCGAATACATATGTTCGAACATCATCATAGTAGTACCATCCTTCCCTTCCTTCTTCTGTATAGTAATATGTTGGAGTTGATTCTCGAGCGTTAATTTCATAATATGAGCTCGTACCAGCACTCGTACCAAATTCATATGATGCAACCACTTCAGTTGCTCCAGAAATATTACCGGTACTTTGTTCAATAGCCATTATTGTTACATAATTATATGTATCTTCTTTACGGAAACGCACTTGAGCTGTATTGCCGCCGTCGCTCGTTTTTGTTACAGAAAGCGTTTTTTGATTTGGAACATATGTGAATTTTACGCCATCACCAATATATAAAGATGAGGCTCCGGTAATTTCACTTACATCGAACCAGTCTGCGCCACTATCACTTGCTTTTGTGTTAATATTAGCGCCAACACCGCCCCATAAGCCTTCATAGACGTAATAGTTACCCTGTTTGGTCATCTGTTGCCATGTCCAAGCAGCATCTAAACCCGTTCCCCATGGGTGCTTAATGTAGTAAATGGTTTCTGTCGGCTCTGATGATTTCTTTTCGAACGAAGCCGTCAACGTGTAATTCTTGTTCATAATGAGGGTGCGAGTAGCACGCGCATCGCCGTCTGACCATTTGCGGAATTGCCAACCGCTGTTTGCGGTAGCAATAATTTTCACCTCCTCGCCTTCCATATACTTACCATTTACATTGCTATTAACTTTGCCGCCTTCACCAGCCGAAATAGCCAAGGTATAGTATGTCGGTGTTGTCGGATCATCCACTTCTTTTTTAATTAAGCCGCAACTTGAGAAAACACAAGTTATCAGTAATATGCTAAAAATTAAAAGTTTGCTTTTCATTTCGTTGAATATTTATATGATATTTAAATTCGACTATACTACTGTTAGAATTTCAAGGCCACTCCTAAACCATTGGGACCGGCTTGTAAATTAAGCGTCAATAACGATTTATTGGCAGTTGCACAACTCTTGTTATATCTTTTGTGCGTGTTGTATTTGATGCTATATCCGGCCGAAAGCAAAGGAATACTGGTAGCCACTAAAGCAGCACCGATAGAACCGACAATGGTTCCCGTTAAATACCATTCATCCAGTGTTTGCCACGTTATATAGTATGTATCATCTCTGCCCTCATAGTAATAATCGGCCAAAGGTAACATAGCCCATGCGCTGCTGAGCGCAGCACCTACACCAAGGAAAGTCCAACCGGTAATAATGGTTCGCTTGGCTGCAACATGCTTCTTCCATGCGTCCGGACAATTCTGATAGATGAATTGTTCATAGGCTTTTCTATCCATTGTGGTGTTGCCTAAACGGTATTCGTTTTTGCTGACTTTTGTGATAGAATATTTAAGGCGCTCTGCTTCTTCTGCTGCTTTGCGCTCTTCTTCCTGTCGCTTACGCTCCAGCTCAGCAGCAGCTGCAGCCTCACGCTCCTGACGTGCTTTTTCCTCTGCTAAGAGTCGTTCCTGACGAGCTTTCTCCTCTGCTGCCGCACGTTCCTGACGGGCTTTCTCTTCTGCTGCCGCACGCTCCTGACGAGCTTTCTCCTCAGCTGCTGCACGCTCTTCACGAATTCTTTTCTCTTCTGCTTCAGCGCGTTCTTTCTCCAATTGCTTCTCCTCCAAGGCTTTTGCTTTTGCAGCCTCTCGCTCTTGACGCGCTCTTTCATCTGCCAAACGTTTCTCTTCTTTGGCTTTCTGAACCTCCTTTTTCTCTGCAATAGGCTTGTTCGGAGATTCTTTTATTACCTGTTTTGGTTGAGCATTAGATGCTACACTTGGTCCCGGAACTGGAGACGGTTCTTTTTTTATATTTTTATCAGAATCTACCCCGAGCAACTCTTTTGCCAGGATTTGACACACGGGTAGCATGTTAGCCAACTTGCCATCAACGAGCTCACCATATTGAGAAGCCGGATTGGACATGCGCCCTGTTTCCAAGTGAATAAGATAAGCCTCCAGATAAAACTCCGAATTGGACTTTGTCAGTGTGGACACACAGATATAGTCTGCACCGGACATCTCGCCCATCTTTTTAATCTGCGCATCATTAACCATACCTGTCCGCTGGAAATCCTGCTCTTTCATCATCTGGTCAATGTCGGCACGCGTAATGGCCTCATAGCCGGTCATACTAACGATAGCCTTACGTAATTCGCCACGAATCATCGCTTTCTCCATACCCGTCACAGACGTAGAACCGTCTCCCGTTCTTGGTTCCAGAAGGGCAACTTTCTTTACCTCTTGACTATAACTGACAATACTTATCGTTACACCGAGAATAAATAGTAAAATCTTCTTCATTTTATGTTTTTGTTATTAATATTCTTCTTGCATTAAATGCTCCTTTCAGGGGGCATTACGTGGGCATTACCTGGTTATCACGTATCCTCCCTACCTTATATATACTTTGTATATATCCCGTGATTTTCATTTTATCTATGGCCTTGACCTATGTGCACATAAAAGCAACAACCCCTTTCGGAATTGTTGCTTATAGAAATGATTGTTCGGATAGGTCATCCTAATGCCTTCATTAACTCTTCTACGGATTCATAGTGGGTAACTTCTCCGCGAGCTTCTTGCTCAAGTGAGATTTCCAATGCTTTCTTCAACTCATCACTCATATTATTCTCCCTTCTTTCCAAATAAATATTTGTGCGAACCTGTATTAGTAAAAAGTAATGTTAACTTGAAATCGTTTTGCTTCCATATTAACAACCAATCGTCTTCGATGTGGCATTCCCAACATCCGGCAAATTCATCGTGAAGCATATGGGGCTTGTACGATTCAGGAAGAGCACCTTCGTTAATCAAAATACGAGCGGCCTCCCAAAGAAGCTCCATCCTTTTTCCTTGTCGCTTGCATTTGTTTGCATCGCGTTTAAATTGTGGAGTAACATTCAAATTATACATCAGCCTATCTCTTTAATTAAATCATCCAACGAATCATAGTGAATTATCTTCCCTTGTTCAGCCTCGCGTAGAGAGCGTTCCAAAGGACTAAGAGTTTCCACCATGCATCCTAAGGCCTTGACGATAGTTTTGAATCTCTTCAACTCCAAATGCGGCACTTGAACTTGTACTACATCATAATTCTGTGCTATTGCTGCTTGCATACCTACCTCCTTTCGTTACCTTTGACGCTGCAAAGGTACTGCTTTTTTTTGATATATGCAAATATATTAGCAAAAATCTTTCATTTTTCTCTCATTTCCATAAGTACACAATATATCAAAGACCATAATTTCAATATGTTTTGAATCCCTCTAACCCTCTCCATGCAGGAGATTGGCGCAGATAGAATTCCGTGATTTTGATACTTAACGCACACGCGCGTAACGCCTTTGCACCCAAATCGGCTGCAAAGTTACTATTTTTTTTTGATATATGCAAATATTTCTCCGATATTCATAAAAAAATCTGCACTTTACATGCAGATTTACGCATTAGGGAATATTTTGGGGCATTTTGGACGAATAACGCCTTTCATCATGCACTCATTTTTTTACGCTATTGAGCCCAGCGGTTTATTATTTTATCAGACTCAACACTTTATCTATAAATTGCTTCGTTTGCTCAATTCTTGGAGCCGTATCTTCCTCTGTTGCATAGTAAGTGCAGTTGTAGTCACTCTTCTCACGCATTGTTTGAAGTTGGGAATAAAACGCACCATCTTGCTTACTGAGAATGCCTGTTTTGACATAAAACTGGTGCAAAACGATGACTGCCCCTTGATGAGAACCAACATTATGATGGTCATTAATAAGCATCGCACTCACAGCGTGGAAAGCCGCATAGTATAATCTATTGGCAATATTATTCCATAGACCTGCCTGACGAAGGATATCTATCTCCGCAAACGTATTCAATGCTTTTTCCTTCTCCAGATTTACAATAATATGTCTTTCTTCATCATTGAGGCTCATACTAATACGATTTTGTCACGTTCAACATTCTTATAAAACGGAGTAAAACTCATTTTGTCCCACTCTTGCTGGGAATACGTGTGTACACTAAAATACTGTCCCTGGTCAAAGCCAAGTTCCATTAGCGGATATGAGATATTGGTAAAATCCGCATTCTCATTTTGCGGACGATTCAGCAACACCAACAAATCCCAATCAGAATCCGGACGATGAGTACCCCTTGCACGTGAACCATACAACCACAGATGACTCCCCTTCGGAAGTATCTGCTTTCCCATCATCTGGATTTGTTCAATGGTTTTTGTTCTATTCATATTCCTTTTCTATAAGTTTTGGACTCGCGCACATACGCGTGTAGCGCCTTTGCACCCAAATCGGCTGCAAAGTTACGATTTTTTTTTGATATATGCAAATATTTCTCCGATATTCATAAAAAAATCTGCACTTTACATGCAGATTTACGTTTTTTAATAAAAAAACGGACGCGCAGAATGGCACCGGATTTTATTTTTTGCAGTTGCCTTCGCAGGTGAGGCACTTGTAGCACAATCCGGCGAGGGCAGCGCCTACGAGGGGAGCTACGATGAAGAGCCAGAGTTGCGGCAGGGCGAGTGCGTTCTCCGAGAAGAGCGCCTGCGAGATCGAACGTGCAGGGTTGACCGAAGTGTTGGTCAGAGGGATGGAAATGAGGTGGATAAGGGTCAGCGTGAGACCGATAGCCAAGCCACCGAAAGCGCCGTTAGCATGTTTGGAGTCCGTCACACCGAGGATGACCATCAGGAAAACAAAGGTCAGAACAGCTTCGATAGCGAACGCGCCGATCCAGTTGGTCTGCAGATAACCTGCTGCGAGGTCCGCTTCACCGAAGAAATCGCCGTAGCCGTTAGCTGCAAACGTACCGATCTCCATGCCTGCAGACTTAGCAATACCGAAGAGGATAGCGGCAGCTGCGATAGCACCGAGGAGCTGTGCGCACCAGTACCAAAGCATCTCTTTCATGCTCATGCGACCGTTAACGAAGACACCAAGGCTGACAGCGGGGTTGAGGTGCGCACCGCTGATATGACCGATGCCATAAGCAGCCGCTACGATGGTCAAACCAAAGGCGAGTGCAACGCCCAGGAATCCGACATGTCCGAACAGGGCTGTTCCACAACCGCCCAATACCAATACAGCCGTTCCAAAGAACTCTGCTGCGAATTTGTTACATAATTTCATAACGTGTATAATTTAAAAGTTAAACGTTTTGTTTGTGCAGGATTATATATTCAGATTATTACAATACCGGCAGAATTCAGGAGCCTTATTCTGTTGCCAGAGCTTGCGGAACGCTTGAGCCTGCGGACTATTGATCGTATTCATCACTCCGTTCTCAAAAACATTTCCGAAGTTCAGCTCTTTTGGGAAGGGTTTGGCACAACAAGGCACGATAAATCCATTCCAGGTGATGTAATGATGATGCCAAGCAAATTCACAATCCCGGAATTGCGATTTCTCTCCATCGACCGAGTAGCCGCTGAAAGACAACCCCGGATACGTTTTCTTGCACTCCAGCAACTGAGCCACCACTTGCGCGTACTCGTCGCTGGTAAAGAAATTCGTGTATAAGTCCCGTTGCTCCGGAATGGACGCCAAGTTCATTCGATTGAAATTCACATAACGGATACCAACCGCGTCCGCAAACCTCAATATAGCCGTCAGATTCTTGTAATTCTCACGCGTGATGATCGTATTAATCAACAACTCGCTATGTTTGGCAGCTGCCACTATTTGCCGGATATTGGATTCAATGAAAGCGAAATCGGTATTCGGTCGAATCGTTTCGTACACCTCCCCTACTCCGTCCACAGAAAACTGGACGCTATCCAAATAGGGCAACAGAGGAAGCATCTTATCCACAAATCCCACAAAATTCGCATTGGTAGATATCGTTGTCTGAATACTCGGTTTCTTTTCCTTGATATATTGCAGGATTTCCAATAAATGCGGATACAGCAAGGTCTCTCCCAAGCCCGTCAAGCCAATAGATGTGAGGTACGGATACACCTCATCAATGATGGCTTTGGCTTTATCAAGCGGCATAAATCCCTGCTCCATCTGCTTGCCGTATTGGTACTCGCGCGGACAGATGATACAATGCAGGTTACACCGATTGCCCAACTCCAACATCAGTCCTGTGGGGTACGGCTCTACCGTTGTTTTGTCTTTATCCAGGCGCTGCCAAGCCCATATGTTTTTGATATACGCGACAAAGTCCTTGTTGAACCGCAAATGTTTCAACAGGTTTAATGCCATCGATAAATGCCTCTTGTTCATCATGTACTGAATTTTGGTGCAAAATTACAACAAAAAAATGACATACGCAAGAGCGCATGTCACTTTTCTTAAAATTCAGTACTTTTTATTTAACTTCTTCGAAGTCGACGTCTTCGGCAGAAGGTTGACCATTGTTGTTGGAACCATTGTCAGCGCCGGGTTGAGGTCCTTGAGGACCTGCGTTCTGCTGTGCTTGCTGTTGAGCAGCGTACATCTCAGCGGAGGCGGCTTGGAAAGCGGTCATGAGGGCGTTGTTGGCTGCTTCGCAGGCATCGGCGTCACGTTTAGCGTAAGCGTCTTTGAGGTCTGCAAGGGCTTTCTCGATCGGCGCTTTCTTGTCAGCCGGGATCTTATCGCCGAGTTCAGCGAGTTGTTTCTCGGTCTGGAAGATGGTAGCGTCGGCTTTGTTGAGTTTGTCAGCC
>Ga0310690_10010161_pt1 | contig 11725 bp, 11 predicted proteins | sample AusTroGonzalo_MG_2_FD_207661 | JGI IMG/M metagenome (GOLD analysis project Ga0310690, IMG submission 207661) | Bovine rumen microbial communities from tropical cattle in Woodstock, Queensland, Australia - Gonzalo_04 (v2) (version 2) | ecosystem: Host-associated > Mammals > Digestive system >...
ATTATTACAGCGATCAAAACGGCTACAAGACAGAAACATATACCGCTGAACAATTATGTTTCATTGAATAAGCCTTTATATGATGAAGAAAGCGACAGAACGCTTCTTGATGTGATTGTGGAAGGAAGGATATCCGATCCGGAAGAGCTTATTATAAACATGGAAAATGTTGGTAATATCAGGACGAAGATCAACGAAGTGCTTTCATCGCTTGAACAACAGGTTCTCAATGCTTATCTCGACGGAAAAAGTTACCAGGAAATTGCTGAATCTCTCGGAAGACATGTAAAATCTATCGATAATGCATTGCAAAGAGTAAAAAGAAAACTCGAGAAAAATCTCGAGGAAAATCAAAACTGATTTTTTGAAAAATATTTATGGATTCTCAGCTTCCGTCGTCTGCTCACGGATCAGGTCGGAAGCTTTTTCAATGACAGTCTGAAGATTGACCGGTGAAGAGTTTCTGCGGCTGCCGGCCGGAACAACATGGATGTTTCCGGAGGAAGAATTACCACCAAGACCTGACATAAAGACACAGAGAAGAATTAAAAGAACAGAAAGACTGCAAAGCGCAATAATGGTTTTTGGCCGGAAAGCAGTTTTCCCGGGAGAAGAGACAGCAGATTCAAGAATCTGCTGCTTCAGGCGCTGATCTGCTTTCAGCCCGGAAAGAACATGTTCCGTTACTTCAGGAACGCGATTCAGCGGATCCATGCTCATTCTCCTTTCAATTCTTTAATCAGTTTATTCCTTGCCCGGCTGAGCCGTGAGGAAACAGTGCCTTCTGCCACTTCAAGCATCTCAGAGATTTCTGCTACATTATAGCCCTGATAATAATGCAACAGAACAACTTCCTTGAATTCGGGGGAAAGACGGTTTATAGCTTCAGACAAGGCGATTGAATCGGCTGCTTTACCGATTTCATCGTCGGCGGGGAAGAGCTCAAAAGCCGGATGACCAAGAACCACTCTCCGAACCCAACTGCTTCGCCAGAGATCGCGACATTTATTCAGAGCCACTTTCAGGAGCCAGGATTTTTCCCGGCCAGGGTAAAGTACAGGACGGTTCATCAAAAGTTTGACAAATACATCCTGCGTTACATCTTCGGCCCGCTGACGATCTCCCAAATAATAATACGCCACGCGAAGGACGTCGGTTGCATAGCTTTCATACAATTCATCAAACGTCATCACGGAAACGCCGGAAGGCTGAGTCTGATCAATACTCACAGAATCTTCCTTCACAGATATAAACGAACCAAACAATTTAAATCTTCCCTCCGCAGCAACTTTTTTTTCATAAAATGAAATCAGATCCGGGAAGCGATCTGGAACTTCTTCTGATCGGCAGGAGAAAAAAACAGTTTTTTTATCCTGTATTGATCATTATAAACTGAAGAGAAATAAAGGGCAATCACATTTTGCAAGTCAAATTTTCACTTGACGAACCATAGAATGAACAGTAAAATATTATAAAAACGGAGATATTTAATCGTTTTTTCTGGAGAATCATAAATCAAATAAGGAGTGTGTCATTCTGTGTTGAGAAAGAAGACTTGTGTTGCAATGCTTCTTGCCGGCGGGCAGGGAAGCCGTCTCGGTATTCTGACAAAAAAAGTTGCAAAACCAGCAGTTCCATACGGCGGAAAATACAGGATTATTGATTTCCCGCTCAGCAACTGCACCAATAGCGGCATCGATACGGTTGGTGTTCTGACGCAGTATCAGCCCCTTGAACTGAACGCCTATATAGGCAGCGGCGCTCCGTGGGATCTTGACATTACTAATGGCGGTGTTTTTGTGTTGCCTCCCTATCAGAAAGGAAAGAGCGGTGAATGGTACCGCGGAACCGCGAACGCAATTTATCAGAATATTGCTTTCATTGAGCAGTATAATCCTGATTATGTTTTGATTCTTAGCGGCGACCATATCTACAAGATGGATTATAATGCAATGCTGAATTACCATATCCGTCACGGTGCGGATGCAACGATTGCGGTTCGTGAAGTGCCATGGGAAGAAGCTCCCCGCTTCGGTATCATGAATACTGATTCCGATGACAGAATCGTGGAATTTGAGGAAAAACCAAAGAATCCCAAGAGCAATAAAGCTTCCATGGGTGTTTACATTTTCACCTGGAGCAAGCTGCGTCATTATCTTGAAGAAGATGAAGCAGACAAGAAGAGTTCCAATGACTTTGGCAAGAATATTATTCCCAACATGCTGAATGACAAACAGGTAATTGTCGCATACAGCTTCAACGGTTACTGGAAAGATGTCGGAACCATTGAAAGCCTGTGGGAAGCCAATATGGATCTTCTTGAAACCCCGATGCCGATTGATATGCATGACAAGAGATGGCGGATTTTCGCCAAGAATCCCGGCATGGCTCCACATTATATCGCAAAAGGAGCAACGGTGAAGGATTCTCTGATTACTGAAGGCTGCGAAGTGTATGGGAATGTCAGTCACTCTGTTCTTTTTGCCGGCGTAATCATTGAAGAAGGCGCAAAGGTTGAATCCAGCGTCATTATGCCGGGCAGCATTATCAGGCGCGGCGCGGTTGTGCGCAGGGCAATTGTTGCAGAAAACGCGATTGTAGGACCTGGCGCATTTGTAGGTGAAGAAACCGGTAACATTGCGGTAATCGGTACGGGGATTACCCTGCCGGCCGGCGTAAGCATTCCTGCAGGGCAGCAGGTTGACGAAGAGTATACTTTCTGAGTAACTGTTAGAAAGGACGAAAAAAGATGAAAGATGTAATGGGTCTTATTTATACAGGCGAGAATGATGCCAGACTTCGTGAACTGACCGTTACGCGTGCCATCGCTGCCATGCCTGTTGCCGGCAGATACCGTGTGATTGACTTCCTTGTTTCCAGCATGGTAAACGGCGGAATGAAGAATATCGGCGTAATTACGCAAAAAAATTACCATAGCCTGATGGATCATCTCGGATCCGGGAAGGAGTGGGATCTGCATGGCAAAAACAATGGCCTGCATATTCTTCCTCCCTTCCTGACAAGGGAAAATGTCGGCCTGTATCCCGGCCTTCTGGACGCGCTTCGTTCCAACAACAATTTCCTGATCCGCAGCAAGCAGGAAACTCTTGTTCTGAGCAACAGTAATATTATATACAATGCACATCTGGATGAACTGGTCCAGTATTATCGCGATACAAATGCGGATATCACACTTCTTTATACGAAAGATCCTTCCATGAAACGCGATGAATACGGAACATACCTGTCTATCGACAAGAGCGGCAATGTGACGGATATGGAAGTGTTGCCAACTCATCCGGGATATGACAATGTATTTATGGAAGTGCTCGTCATCAAGAGGGAACTGCTTCGGGATCTTGTTGACAAAGCTGTTTCCCATGGACTGCATTCTATGGATAAAGATATTATTCTTCGCCTTGTACAGGATAAATCAGCGAAGATCAACGCCTATGAATACAAGGGAAAGTGCTGGCAGATTGATTCTGTACAGAGTTATTTCAAATTTAATATGGACATCCTTGATCCTGAGATGCGTAAAGGACTGTTCCGTGATGAGCTGCCTGTATTTACCAAAGTAAGGGATGAAATGCCGGCCTGTTATGGTGACAATGCAACTGTAATCAATTCTCTTGTGGCAGATGGATGCCAGATTGACGGAATTGTTGAAAACAGTATTCTTTTCCGCGGCGTGAAGATTGCTCCTGATGCACATGTCAAGAACTGTATCATCATGCAGGACGGGCAGGTACATGAAGGCGCCTATATTGAAAACTGTATCCTTGATAAGCAGGCGGTTATCAAACGCAATGCACGTCTGATCGGTCCCGATGCATATCCGATTGTGATCGGAAAAGATGTCGTAATTTAATTCGGAGGGTGAATCTGTGAAAATTCTTTTTACAGCAAGTGAAGCGGTTCCTTTTGTAAAAACCGGCGGCCTTGCCGATGTTGTCGGAGCATTGGCGCCTGTTCTTGCAAAGGAAGGCCACGATGTTCGTGTGATTATTCCTGATTTCAGCGCAATTCCGCAGGAGTACACGTCTCAGATGTCCCATGTCTGTGATTTTGAAATCCAGCTTGGATGGAGAAGGCAGTACTGTGGTATAGAGATGCTCGAAAAGGATGGAGTAACATGGTACTTTATGGATAATAAGTACTATTTCGGCCGTCCCTATATCTATGGTATGGGCGGAGATGAATACGAACGTTTCGGCTTTTTCTGCCGCGGCGTCCTGAACATGCTGCCGCTGATCGGCTTCCAGCCGGATGTGATTCATTCACACGACTGGCAAAGCGGTATGATTCCGGCATTGCTTAAAATCCAATATGCCCACCTGCCGTTCTATGCACCGATAAAATCTGTATTTACTATTCATAATCTGCAGTATCAGGGAATTTTTGGGATTCGTGAGGTACAGGATGTCCTTGGCCTGGGCGACAGTCTCTGGACTGAAGATCAGCTTGAATGCTTTGGCTGTGCCAACTTCATGAAGGCAGCTCTGGTGTATGCCGATATGATTACGACAGTAAGTCCTTCCTATGCAGAAGAAATCCAGACAGCTTATTACGGAGAAAGGCTGGATGGCTTGCTTCGCGCACGAAAAGAAGATCTTCATGGCGTGCTGAACGGGATTGATATGGAAGAGTACAATCCCCAAAAAGATCCGATTATTGCGGCACATTTCAGCTGCGAAGATCTGAACGGAAAGGCTGCCTGTAAAAAAGCCTTGCAGGAAGAACTCGGTCTGGATGTTAATCCGGATATTCCGATTATCGGTATGGTTGGACGGCTCAGCAACCAGAAAGGTCTGGATCTTGTAGATTATGTGATTGCTGATATTATGCGGCAGGAAGTACAGCTTGTTGTTCTTGGTATGGGTGAAGGAAGGTACTTTAACCTGTTCAGTTGGGCAGAAGGGGAATATAAGAGACGGGTAACTGCACGGTTTACAATGGATCATAATCTGGCGCACAAGATTTATGCAGGAGCCGATATTTTCCTGATGCCAAGTCAGTTTGAACCATGCGGACTGAGCCAGATGATTGCTATGCGATACGGGACAATTCCGATAGTCCGGGAAACCGGCGGGCTGAGGGATACAGTACTGAGCTATAACGAATTCAGCGGCGAAGGAAACGGCTTTACATTTTTCAATTACAATGCACATGACATGTTGCATGTTATCGAACGTTCCATCGGTTATTACAATAACCGCAGGGACATATGGAACACCCTGCAGCAACGTGGAATGAAAGGTGATTACAGCTGGGCGCATTCCGCGAAGGAGTACATGAACCTGTATCAATCCCTGTTTGAACCGAAAGCTGAAAAAGCTGAATCAGCCGATGAATCGGATGAAAAAAATCCTGTGGTTGTAGATTTTGATGAATAAACAACAAGGGCAAAAAAAGTCAGAGGGATGTGCGCATGCACATCCCTGTTTTAGGAAAACAGGAGTTCGAGGAATGGATAATACAAAAATCAGGGAAGATGAAACGCTTGAAGATCTCCAGATTGGAGGACTGAAATTACTGCAGAAAAAAACCGGATTCCGGTTTGGAATGGATTCCGTGCTTCTGGCACACTTTGCTTTTATCCATGAAAACGATTCAGTTGCCGACTTTGGAACCGGAAGCGGCGTGCTTCCGCTGCTGCTGATTGGCAGGAAAAAAGGGAATAATTACCAGTGCATCGAAATCCAGCAGGAAATAGCTGAGATGGCACAAAGAACAGTATGGCTTAATCATTTGGATGATCGTATCCGGATTATCTGTGGAAATGCTGAGGATGCACATCGATGGATAAATGACTGTTCAATAGATGCGGTGATATGCAATCCTCCTTACGGTACTCCCGGTGCAGCAATCACCAGTCCATCTGAGACAAGAGCCATTTCAAGAAACCAGCAGGAAAGCACGCTCACAGGTTTTTTCCGCAGTGCTTTCCGAATCCTTAAAGGCAGGGGAAGGCTTTATATAGTTTATCCGGCACCGCAGATGCTGCAGATCATGAAGCAAATGCAGTCATTTCATCTGGAACCCAAACGTTTCCAAATGGTTTATCCTTATGAAAACAAACCAGCCAATCTGGTTCTGATTGAAGCTGTGAAGGATGCACGGCCCACGCTTCACCCGATGGATCCTCTGATTATTTACAATGAAGATCACAGCTTGACAAATAGACTGAAGTCTGTTTATCATATTAAATAGAATCTGGTCTGTTGGCTGTGGGGGGGGATGTGGCGAATGAATGAAATATGGGATTTGGCAGTAATCGGAGGCGGTGCATCCGGTATGGCTGCTGCGATTTCAGCATCCGGCCTTCATGACCGTGTCCTGTTGCTTGAAAAATCATCCTCTCTTGGAAAAAAGATCTCTGCTTCCGGAAATGGCAGATGCAATCTGATGAATATGCATGACCCGGCTTATTACGGTGACAACGGATTCGCAGAAAATGTATTGCGTGACTTTGGCAGGGAAAAGATGCTGCATTTCTGGAATGATCTTGGGCTGTGTCTGTCTGAAGAGGAAGATGGCCGGATTTATCCATGTACTTTCAAGTCCATCAGTGTGCTTGATGCATTGAAAGCCAGGATGAATAAAAATCATGTGACTATTCATCTTCAGAAGAAAGTCATCCGGATAGATAAAAATGATTCTCTGTTTCGGATAATAACCAATGAAGATAAATTTTTATGCAAACGTGTTCTTATCGCATCGGGAGGGGCTGCAGCGCCTAAACTCGGTGGCTCAGAAACCGGATATGAACTTCTCGCATCCTTTGGGCATTGTATGGTTCCGATATTTCCTGCCTTATGTCCGATTGAAACAGACAGTAAAAGTATCTCCGGCCTGAGCGGTATTCGTGTACGATGCATCATCTCTGTTTTTGATCGGAAACATTCAATGCTTCAAAAAAGAGAAGGTGAAATCCTTTTTACAGATTATGGAATCAGTGGGATTTGCGCTATGCAATGCTCCAGGTTTATAAAAGGAAGCGGCTGTATCGCAGAGCTTGACCTGGTCAGCAGAGTATTTTCGGATGAATCTGTATTGATGGATTATCTGAAAAAACGCAGAAAGGATGTCGGTTTGTTACAGCCGGAACAGGTACTGACAGGATTCCTGCTTCCAAAGTTGTCATTTGCCGTAATGAAACAAACCGGAATCAATATGCGCAACCGGCTTGCCGGAGAACTAACAGATGATGAACTTCACGCTGTTGCTGAACGGCTGCATCACTATACCTTGCAGATCAACGGAGTAAAAGGACTTGGAGATGCACAGGTCACTGCCGGCGGTGCCGATTGCAGTGAATTTGAACCGACAACAATGGAATCACGGATTGTTAAGGGATTGCACGCAGCCGGAGAAGTACTGAACGTGGACGGAGACTGCGGCGGATTTAACCTTATGTTTGCTTTTTCATCCGGTATCCTGGCCGGACTGAACGGAAGAGAGGAAGTACGTTAATGAAAAAAGGAGAAATAAAAAAACAGGAAATCCTTAGGACAGCAGAAGCACGATTCTGCCGTTATGGATACGAAGAAACCAGTATCCAGGATATACTTGATGATCTGCATACAAGCAAGGGGAGTTTCTATCATCATTTTACAAGCAAGGAAGCGCTGCTCGAAGCGATCTGTAAATACAGGGCAGAATCCACTTCACTCGAGATCATGGATGCTGTCTCAACGGATGCCATTCCTGTTGATGCTTTGAATACCCTGATTTCAGGAATTATTCCTTTTTCGGGTGAAAAATTATCATTCCTTCTGATGATTCTTCCGGTTTTTTCGGGTCCTGAAGGAGTTCGGCTAAAAAACGGATATATGAATGAATTGTCATCAATTTATAATGATCCAATACGTGATGTCATCAAAAAAGGAACGGAAACAGGTTGTTTTTCTTGTTCCGATTCTGATTTTTCCGCATCACTGCTCCTGACTGTCATTCATCATTACTGGATGGCAGTCTGCGATCTGATTCTGGCAGACCATAAGAGCGGCAACCGCACAGATCCATCCGAACTGCTTACTATGACAGAACAGTACAGGTCTGCCTTGGAAAGAATTCTTTTTGCACCCTTTGGTTCCATTACACTGCTTTCTCTTCCAGACCTGATAAACCTGACAGACCAGATTCATCTTCACCTCCAGGAAGTATAAAGGAGATCAGGACGAAAAAACCCAGGCGATGTATTTTTCTTCAGACTCTCCAAAATTGATTTTTCCGTCTGTGATATCTGTCAGGGACCGAAGAATTTTATCATAATCTTTTAAACGAACGTCCAGAAGAAACTCGACATTTTCCACATAGATGACGTCATGTATATTCACGCTTGTTTTCTGCAGCGCATACTGAACAGTATTCCAAAGGGAATAGTTGATTGTACAGTGAATTGTGGAGGATAATTCCATCTGAACAAGCCCGGCGGCATCCAGCGCAATTTTACATCCGTGCGAATAAGCCCTGGAGAGTCCGCCGGTTCCGAGAAGAACTCCTCCAAAATATCTCACAACGACTACACAGCAATTAACAACCTGTTCATTTTTCAGTACATTCAATATCGGAAGGCCGGCTGTACCGCCGGGTTCACCATCATCACTGTATCGGATAACGCCGCTGTTATTGCCGATGATATATGCATAACAATGGTGCCGAGCTTCCCGATGCATTTCCTTGACCGTCCGGATAAACTGAACTGCTTCTTCTTCAGATGAACATGGACAGACATATCCGATGAAACGGCTTTTCTGAATGATGACTTCATCACTGGCCTGCTTCGGGACGGTAATATATGAATCATTCATCCGAGAATCACACGGCAGAAGCCTTTTTTGCCTTTCTTCAGCAAAATACCTTCTGCACCGATCTGTTCAGCAGACAGAACAGCGGAAACATCTGTAACTTTATCATTTTCAAGTGAAACGGCATTCTGTTCGATTTGTTTGCGCGCATCGCTTTGACTCTTGCAGAGGCCTGAGCGGACAAGCATTGTGGAAACACGCGCATCTTCAGAAAGTTCGGCAGCGGTAACGGTCAGTGTAGGAATATCTCCGCCTGCAGGACCGCCGCTGAAAAGTGCCTTTGCGGCTGCTTCGGCCTGCACAGCAGCTTCATCGCCGTGAACGAGTTTAGTTACTTCGAAGGCGAGGATCTTTTTGGCTTCGTTAAGTTCAGCACCCTGGAGGGCTCCCAGCCTGTGGACTTCATCCATCGGAAGGAATGTGAGAAGGGCCAGGCATTTTTCAACATCCTTGTCATCCACATTCCGCCAGTATTGGTAAAAGTTATAGGGTGAAGTTTTTTCCGGATCGAGCCAAAGGGCACCTGCTTCAGTTTTGCCCATTTTTCTGCCGTCGTGAGTAAGAAGGAGCTGGAAAGTACAAGCAAAAGCTTTCTCCTGCTCTTTCCTGCGAACGAGATCAGCACCGCCGAGCATGTTGCTCCATTGATCGTTTCCGCCCATTTCAAGACGGCATCCGTAACGGTGGAACAGTTCAAGGAAGTCATAGCTTTGCATCAGCATATAGGTAAACTCAAGGAAACTAAGTCCGTTTTCGGTTGCCATTCTGGCTTTGTAACATTCAGCAGTCAACATTTTGTTGACGGAGAACATAGAACCGATATCACGCATAAATTCAATAAAGTTAAGGTTGCGCAGCCAGTCCGCGTTATTGACAATAATTGCCTTTCCATCAGAAAAGTCAAGGAAGCGGGACATTTGTTTTTTGATACATTCAACATTCCGATCGATTGTTTCAGTAGAAAGCATTTTACGCATGTCTGTCTTGCCGGAGGGATCTCCGATCATGGCGGTTCCGCCTCCCATAAGGGCAATTGGTTTATGACCAGCTCGCTGCATGTGTGCCATTGCCATAATCGGAATGTAATGACCGATATGCAAGCTGTCGGCAGTAGGATCAAAGCCGACATAAAACACAGTCGGGGATTTGAGCTGCTCATACAGTTCGTCTTCAAAAGTAGTCTGTGCAATAAAACCGCGGTCTTTCAGTATGTCAAGAATATGTTCCATTTTCATTTCCTCCTGTTATCAAATGTTTTCGCCAACAAGATCCTTCAGTATATTCATTCCTGTTTCGATCTGGTCAAGTGTACTGTTGGAAAAATTCAGACGGATGGTATTTGTGTGTCCGCCGCCAACACAGAAATGGGTACCGGGTACAAAAGCGACTTTTTTCTCAATAGCTTTATCAAGGAGATCCTTCGCATTCAGATGTTCCGGCAGCTCGGCCCAGATGAAAAGGCCACCCTGCGGTCTGGTATATTTAACGCTTCCGGGAAATTCGACAAGTTTGGAAAGCATGAATTTCATCTTTTCACCGTAGTTTGCGCAAATCTTCTGAATATGGGCGGGGAGAAGATTCTTCCGGAGGAACTGATCCACAACAGCCTGATTAAGATTGGCTGTATGCACATCAGTTGATTGCTTTCCTACTGTGCATTTCCGGATAATTTCAGGATCTCCGGCAATATAACCGACTCGAAGACCGGGAGAAATGATTTTGCTGAAACTTCCAAGGAACACGACCCAGCCGTCCCGGTCAAAGCTCTTAATGGACGGAAGGGCTGTGCCTTCATAGCGGAGATCCCGGTACGGATCATCCTCGGCAACAACCATTCCGTACTGATTGGCAAACTTCGCAATCTTCCTTCTTCTTTCAGCGGGAAGCGTCTTTCCGGAAGGGTTCTGGAAAGTCGGAATAGTATACAGGAGCTTGGGATGGTATTGACGAATCTTTGCTTCCAGATCATCCATGACCATACCATCGTCATCGCTTTCAACAGGGACAAGATTGGCCTGATATAGTTTAAGACATTGCATATTGCCAAGGAATGACGGATTTTCAACCAATACAATATCACCCGGATCGATGAGTGCCTTGCTCAGCAGATCCATGGCTTGCGTTGAACCGGTGACGGGAAGCAGATCCGGAATTATACAGTTAAGCTGTGCCTGTACATATTCCTTCAGGCTTTCACGGAAAGGGGAATAACCTTCAGTGGCACCATATTGAAGAAGAACCTTTCCATTTTCACGAAGCACTTCATCTGCGATTTCACGGACAATATCATCCGGAAGGGCTTCCGGCGCAGGATTGCCGCCGGCAAAAGAAATCATACCGGGCTGCGCAATCACTTTAAAAATCTCACGAATTGCGCTTCCGGACACCTGATCAAACCGGTGTGCAAAAGGATACCTGGATGTACTCATCTGCATTGCTCCTTTCAATAAAAAACACGGTTCAGCCGGGAAGGCGATGAACCGCGGTACCACTTCCATTCTGCGAAAAAAAGCTTTTTCGCACTCAACAAGCTGTAACCGGCAGACCGGATTTTCCCTAGTCGGACTCCGGGACCTTTCAGGAAAATAGCTCCAGGATGTACTTCCCCGCAGACGCAAATGCTTTTTCCCACCATCCAAAAGCTCTCTGAAAATGCAGCCCGGGGTACTCTTCCCATCATTGCAGATATTAATATTATGAGGTCAAAGGCCTGTTCTGTCAAGCTATTTTCAGCTTGATTATATAATTTAAATCTTGTATAATTATTTAAATCCTTTTTCATCGCCCGGACCGCATTTGCAGGACCGGAATGCACGGGAGGAATGATTTCATGGAATGCAAGATTAAGAATGATCTCGGAACAATCTATATCGCAGAAGATGTCATGATGAAAGTGGTCGGTTATGCCGCTC
>Ga0310690_10010162_pt1 | contig 11724 bp, 11 predicted proteins | sample AusTroGonzalo_MG_2_FD_207661 | JGI IMG/M metagenome (GOLD analysis project Ga0310690, IMG submission 207661) | Bovine rumen microbial communities from tropical cattle in Woodstock, Queensland, Australia - Gonzalo_04 (v2) (version 2) | ecosystem: Host-associated > Mammals > Digestive system >...
CCGGTTATGCTGAGATTTTCGAGCGTAACATTCTGGCATCAGGTGTGATTCCCCAGATTTCCGGTATCTTCGGTCCATGCGCAGGTGGTGCCGTTTACTCCCCCGCCCTCACCGACTTCACGCTGATGATGGAAGGAACATCGTATATGTTCCTGACTGGTCCGAAGGTGGTGAAGACCGTAACTGGCGAGGATATCGACCAGGAGCATCTGGGTGGTGCTTCTGTACACGCTTCGAAGTCAGGTGTAACCCACTTCACCGCTAAGACTGAGGAAGAGGCTGTCGAGATGCTGAAGACCCTGCTCAGTTATATTCCTTCGAACAATATGGAGCTGGCTCCTCGCAAGAAGTGCGACGACCCCATCGACCGTCTGGAGGATTCGCTGAACGAGATCATTCCCGAGAATCCCAACGAGGCTTACGATATGTACAAGGTCATCACGGCTATCACGGACGACAACGAGTTCTTCGAGGTACAGCCTAAGTTCGCCAAGAACATCATCGTCGGTTTTGCCCGTTTCAACGGCCAGAGCGTAGGTATTGTAGCCAACCAGCCTTCTTGCTATGCTGGTGTGCTCGATGTGAACGCTTCTCGTAAGGGTGCCCGCTTCGTACGTTTCTGCGACGCTTTCAATATTCCTATTATATCACTCGTCGACGTTCCTGGATTCTTGCCTGGAACCGGTCAGGAGTACAATGCCGTCATTCTGCACGGTGCCCAGCTGCTCTATGCTTACGGCGAGGCCACCGTTCCCAAGATCACCGTTACCCTGCGTAAGTCTTACGGTGGTTCACACATCGTGATGGGTTCTAAGCAGCTCCATACCGACCTGAACTACGCTTGGCCCTCTGCCGAGATTGCTGTGATGGGTGCCTCTGGTGCTGCTGCAGTGCTTTATGCCAAGGAGGCCAAGGCCAAGAAGGAAGCCGGTGAGGACGTGAAGGCCTTCATCGCTGAGAAGGAAGAGGAGTACAACGATCTCTTCGCTAATCCTTATCAGGCTGCCAAGTATGGCTATATTGACGATGTGATTGAGCCGCGCAACACGCGTTTCCGCATCTGTCGTGCTCTGGCACAGCTCGCTACCAAGCGTGATGCTCTGCCCGCCAAGAAGCATGGTAACATTCCTATGTAATGCATAATTCATAATGCATAATTCATAATTATTTTGCGTATGAAGAACGAAGTTTATGCCGCCATTGCTATGGCACTTTACGAGTTCAAGGGCAACAACGTACACGACAAGGAACCCGGCATCATTACGATTGCCGAGAAGCAGACTCAGTGGAACGGCTATGCCCTCACTATGACAGAACATCCTTAAAACAGACTGAGCATGAAGAAAGAATATAAGTACACCATCAATGGTAACAAGTATGAGGTAGCCATTGGTGATATCGTAGAGAACGAAGTGACTGTCACCGTCAATGGTGAAGAGTACAAGGTTGAGATGGAGCCAGAACCCGAAGAGGAGAAGAAAGTGGTGGTACGTCCAACAGCTGCTCAAGCCAGTCAGTCAAGCGATGCTGGCGAGACGAGTGCTGCCAGCGTCAACACCAACAATGCCATAAAGGCTCCACTTCCCGGTGTCATCACCTCTATTGAGGTGGCTGTCGGCGACGAGGTGAAGGCTGGTGACACGCTGCTGGTATTGGAGGCTATGAAGATGGCCAACAATATTGAGGCAGAAAAGGACGGTAAGGTTACTGCCATCTGCGTACAGGCCGGTCAAAGCGTGATGGAAGATGACGCATTGGTTGTGATTGAGTAAATCTTATCTATATGCAACAGTAAAGCCGCCCAGAAATGAGCGGCTTTATTGTTATCTTTTGGGTAAGCAACTTTTTAAACTTTGTTCCCTTCCTGGGGAAAGACTACTGTCGGTTTGAATGACTTGGCCTCTTCAAAGTCCATCAGGGCATAGGAAATGATGATAACTACATCACCCACTTGTACCCTACGCGCTGCGGCACCATTCAGGCAGACACAACCCGAACCGCGTTCTCCTTTTATAATATAAGTCTCAAAACGCTCACCGTTATTATTGTCGAGCACCTGCACCTTCTCGCCTGCAATCATGTTGGCAGCATCCATCAAATCTTCGTCGATGGTGATACTGCCCATATAGTTCAGGTTGGCCTCTGTCACCGTCACACAGTGCAGCTTCGACTTCATCACCTCTATCATCATACTTCCTTATATTTTATGTGGTCAATGAGTCGGATGGGTGTCTTACCGCAATATACGGTAATACAGCCAACGACATACGGTGTATCTTCCCAATTCTCAATATCTTGCAGTGTATTACCGTCGACAATGCTGAAATACTCCACGTCCAGGCCGTCCACAGCATTGATGTCGGCGACAACCTTGTCGTGGGTCTCTTTGACGGTATGCTTTTTGGCATACGTCAGACTGCTCTTCAGCGCCTTATAAATGGTCGGAGCAATGGCACGCTCCTCTTTTGACAGCAGGGTATTACGAGAACTCTTGGCCAGACCGTCTTTGTCGCGAACGATGTCACACTCAACGATTTGCACGTTGATACCCAAATGACGAACCATAGCCTTCACAACGGCAATCTGTTGCCAGTCCTTTTCTCCGAAATACGCACGCTGCGGCTTGACAATATAGAACAGGCGGCTCACCACCTGACAGACACCATTGAAATGTCCGGGGCGGTGTGCTCCTTCCATCACGGTAGATACGGGAGGATACTCGAACTGACGGGTGTCTGGAGTGGGATACATCTCCTCTACTGACGGAGCCAACACATAGTCGGCACCACACTCCTCCAACAGCTGACAGTCTGCCTCCAGCGTTCTGGGATAGTTCTTCAAGTCGTTCTTGTCGTTAAATTGCGTAGGATTAACGAACACCGACACAACGGTAACGGCATTCTCCTTCACACTACGACGTACCAACGAGGCATGACCCTCATGAAGTGCACCCATGGTCGGGACGAGTCCAATCTCTTTTCCTTCCTTGCGATCATCAAAAAGCTGGTTCTGAAGATCTACAATTTTATAGAATACTTTCATTGTCTTTTCTATGCTTATCTCTGAAATCGGGTGCAAAATAACAACATTTTTACCAAATAAGGAAAAAATAACGTAAAAATATGCCAAATTTGAGGCTAAAAATCCTTAAATGTGCACGTTTTTGCGTTTTTGTGAATTATTTTTCGTAACTTTGCACATGGTTTAAACTACATCGCATGGCAAAGAAGATATTATTCATCAACCAAGAGATTGTTCCTTATGTTCCCGACAGCGACCTGTCGCTCATGGGTAAGGCACTCCCTCAGACTATTCTTGAGAAGGGCCACGAAATTCGTACGTTCATGCCCAAATGGGGTAATATCAATGAACGGCGCGGTCAGTTGCATGAGGTCATTCGTCTCTCGGGAATGAACCTGATTATCGATGACACCGACCACCCGTTGATTATCAAGGTGGCAACAATCGTCCAGACGCGTATTCAGGTTTATTTCATTGACAATGATGATTACTTCTCGAAACGCCAGATGGCACAAAACGAGCAAGGCGAGGATTATGCCGACAATGGCGAGCGAGCAATTTTCTTTGCACGTGGTGTGTTGGAGACCGTCAAGAAACTCCGTTGGGTGCCCGACATCATCCACATTCAAGGATGGATGGGTGCTGTTGTACCGCTGTACATCAAGACTGCCTATCACGAAGAGCCCTCATTTGCCAATACCAAGGTGGTGACGTCCCTGTTCCCGAACAACCTCAAGTCCGACCTCGGCAGCAATTTTAAGAATTGCATTGAGTTCCGGGAGGCTACAGCAGACATGCTGAAGAAGTACAACGACATTTTTGATTTCAACGAATTAGCTAAGTTGGCTATAGACTACAGCGATGGAGTTATCGCCGCCCACAAGAATGTTAACAAGGAATTGATTAAATACGCAAAGGATAACAATATCCCCACGCTGGCCTATCCCGGCGAGGACTTTGCCGAAGCTTATGAAAACTTCTACGAGAAGATATAACATGATAAAGAAAATAGTATTGATGGGGATTGCAATGATTACAATTGCAATCTCTTCGTGTACAGAAGATACTACGATGGTGGGTAACACACTCGTCAGCAGTTCTGACCAGTTCACTATCGTATCTGACACATTCGATGTATCAACACGTTCTTTCATTGCCGACTCTGTGCTGGCTCGCAGCTCATACAGCTATTTAGGTAAGATTAAGGATCCAGAGACCGGTTCTTATATCACGGCAGATTATATGACGCAGTTCTCTGTATTGGAGGAAGAGGCAGATCTTGTATTCCCTCCCTTGGATATCTTACGTGGGGAACAGGACGATCACTCGGACCTTGCACTTGCTGACTCTTGTTTCATTCGTATTATTGTCAACGACTTCATGGGAGATTCGCTAGCCGCCATGAAAATGACCACCTACGAACTTAACAAGCCCGTCAAGGAGAATCGTCAGTACTACACTAACTTTGACTTAGAGAAGAATGGTTTTCTGCGTACCGATGGTATTCACAAGAGCGCGCTCTACTCTTTGTCCGACCTGACTCAGAGCGATAGTCTGCGCCAACTGAACCAAGATGGTTTGAACTATTTCCGTATCGAGATTCCCCTCAACGATCCATATACAGATAAGAATGGAGTTACCTACAACAACTATGGCTCCTATCTGATGCGTACCTATTACGACCATCCTGAGTATTTCAAGAACTCGCAGACCTTTATCCAGAAAGTATGTCCTGGATTCTACTTTAAAACAACAGATGGTTTGGGGTTGATGACCGAAGTCTACCAGACCCAGCTCATCGTACATATACATTATATGATGAATGAGAAAATCGTCAGTCGTTCGAAGGCATTCATCGGTAATGAGGAGGTTTTACAGACCACACATTTCACCAGCGATAAGGACATCATCAAACGACTGGCAGCAAACACTCAGTGTACCTATCTGAAGGCTCCCGACGGAATCTTCACTGAGGTCACCCTGCCTGTTGACGACATCAAGCGAGGTCATGAAAACGACACCATCACCTCTGCCAAGATTGTGTTCCGCCGCATGAACGACATCAGTGAACTTAGCGACGACCTCTTGATGGAGCCCAAATATTTGATGATTCTTGAGAAAGACAGTTTGTATTCATTCTTTGAAAACAGGAACCTGCCCAATAATATGGCATCGTATCTGGCTGTTTATAATAGCAACAAGAATACTTACACGTTCAACAACATCTCCGGATTGATAAACACGATGTATGCCAAACGCAACCAATCTGAAAACTGGAATAAAGCAGTCATTGTACCTGTGCAGGTTGTTACTGCCAGCACTTCCAGTTCTACCACTTCCGTGGCCGGTGTCAGCAACGAGCTCAAGGTGGTTAGTGTACGATTGGTCGGTGGCAGCGACAATCCATACGATCCGGTACGTATCAGTGTTGTTTACAACCAAAACGAATAATGGCTGACAATTTTCTTGAAAAGCATTACGAAGAATACGAAGCCCGTAAGGCTGCCTATCTTCGCAAGAAGAAACATCTTCCCCCAATAAAGCATCATCATCTTCCAGAACCGGAAGATGATGCGCTTTAACCTCTTACCTTACTATCGTATATTTTGCGAATTTCAGCAACAGCTGTTTGATGCCGGCATTCTTAAATTCCACTGTAGCTTTGGTGTTCTCGCCTGTACCCTCTACCTTGATGACGGTACCCACGCCAAAGCGTTGATGTTCAATGACATCTCCCTCTTTCAAACCGATATTGCCAATAGCCGACTGCGGGCGCGGCGTCTCCTGTCGAATAGGCACTATACGGCGTTTCGGATCTGCCATAAACTGCGTAGCCACCGGTCGGGGATTCTGTACCGGACGACTAAAACTAGTACGACTAGAAAAACTAGATTGACTAGCATGACTAGAGATACTAGATTGACTAGAAATCCCCGACAACCCAGAATTCCCTTCAACCTTTAGCAAGCTGGGGTCGAAATCCTTAATGAATCGCGACGGCGTATCAAACTCCATCCGCCCATATCGGAAACGATTCTGAGCACAAGTCAGGATACAATGTTTCTCTGCTCGGGTAATTGCCACATACAGCAGACGTCGCTCCTCTTCCAGTTCCCGCATCGTATTGACACACATCGGCGAGGGGAAGATATTCTCTTCCAGTCCGACAACAAACACTGTCGGAAACTCCAGTCCTTTGGCAGCATGAATGGTCATCAGCGACACCTTGGGCTGTTCCTTGTCATCATCGCTGTCCAAATCGGTCAACAGTGCGACTTCCTGCAGGAAATCGCTAAGTCCGGTTTCATTTTCCCGATCTTCCTCTTTACGGGTTTCCACGAAATCCTGCATACCACCCAGGAATTCCTCCAGATTCTCCTGTCGCGACAAGTCTTCCGGATTAGATGAACTATAAATCTCCTTACTGATACCACTTTCCATAATGATGGAGTGTCCCAGCTCATAGGTGTCTTCCTGTCCGACCCGGGCCGTCCACCCTTCTATCAAGGTCTTAAAGGCCTCCAACTTCGTTAGCGTTCCCTTAGCCAGATTCAAATCAAACACGATAGGTTGCTGGATGACCTGCCACAAACTGACCTGATGTCTGTTTGCCGTTTCCGCAATCTTCCCTACCGTTGTATCACCAATCCCACGTGCAGGATAGTTGATGATTCGTCGCAGCGCCTCCTCGTCATTGGGGTTGACCACCACGCGGAAATAGGCGATAACATCCTTGATTTCCTTACGCTGATAGAAGCTCAATCCACCATATATCCTATATGGAATACCGTCTTTACGCATCTGCTCTTCGAACGAACGGCTCTGAGCGTTGGTACGATAGAGAATGGCAAAGTCCGAGTACTCTCCATTTTCCTGTCGGCGAATGCGCTTGATATCATTACAAACAATCATTGCCTCTTCCTTGTCACTATAGGCAGGCTTCAGCGTCAGACGCTCGCCGACCTCGTTCTCACTGAACACATCCTTATGAATCTGTCGTTCATTCTTTCTGATCAGACTATTTGCAGCACGTACGATGAGTTGCGTCGACCGGTAATTCTGCTCCAGTTTATACAACTGAGCGCCTTGATATTGTTTCTGGAAATTCAGAATATTATCAATATTGGCCCCTCGGAAACTATAGATACTCTGGGCATCATCGCCAACCACACAGACCCGGCCGTGTTCATGCGCCAGCAACAAGACGATCTCCTGCTGAGCATAATTCGTATCCTGATACTCGTCGACCAACACATATTGGAAACGCTCTACGTATTTTCGACGGATATCCTCATGGTCCCGCAACAGCACAAAGGTCTTGACCAGCAAATCGTCGAAATCCATCGCATTAGCCTGATGGCAACGCTCCACATAGCGCAGATAGATCTGTGACATCATGGGGCGTTTGTGCTGGGCATCATCAGACGCCCAGGAACTGGTAGCATACTGTTGTGGCAACAGCAAATGGTTCTTGGCCATCGAGATGCGGTCGGCCACACTATTGGGCTTATACGTTTTGTCGTCGAGCTGCATCTCTTTGATAATACTCTTCACCAGCGACCGTGCATCTGCCTGGTCATAGATGGTGAAATTAGAACTGAAACCGATTCGTTCTGCCTCGGCTCTTAAGATGCGGGCAAAGACAGAATGGAACGTCCCCATCTGCAAATACACAGCCCTCTCCTGCCCGACCAGTCGGCCGATGCGTTCTTTCATCTCACGCGCCGCCTTGTTAGTAAAGGTCAGTGCCAGAATATTCCACGGGGCCATACCTCGCTCCAACAGGTAGGCTATCTTATAGGTCAGCACACGGGTTTTTCCCGATCCGGCACCGGCAATTACCAACTGCGGACCATCACAGTATTCCACAGCCACACGCTGGCCTTCATTCAGTTCATTCAACAAATTGTCATTCATATCGGTGACAAAGGTACGAATAAGTGAGCAAAATGCCAAATTTTCTTTGGGCATTTTCGAACGAGAGTACCTTCAATGCAATTAAAGGTACGATTTTTTTTGGTAGTATCAAAATATATTTGTATTTTTGCAGTCAATTATCAACTACAAGGAATGTTATGGCAAAAATAAGCAATCACCTCGTCATTATGGCCGGCGGCGTAGGAAGTCGCTTCTGGCCCATGAGTACAGCCGACAAACCTAAGCAGTTCATCGATGTCTTAGGCATTGGGAAGTCGCTGCTCCAGTTAACAGTTGAACGTTTCAGTGGCATCGTTCCCGCAGAGAACGTATGGGTTGTCACTAACCAGAAATATGCCGACACTGTCAGCAGCCAACTGCCCGACATGCCCACCGACCATATTCTTTGTGAGCCCTGTCGCAGAAATACGGCACCATGCATTGCCTACGTTTCGTGGCGTATCAAGTCGTCAGATCCGAAGGCTAATATCGTGGTATCTCCCAGTGATCATGTTGTCATGGATACGACAGAGTTCCGCCGGGTTATCACCGAGTGCCTTAAGTTCACCTCCGACACGGATGCCATCGTCACTCTGGGTATGAAACCGACGCGTCCCGAAACCGGGTATGGCTACATCCAAGCCGACCTGTCGAGTAAGTCGCTGCGCAACAAAGAGATCTTCCGTGTCGATAGTTTCCGCGAGAAACCCGATTTGGAGACCGCCCAACAGTACATCAGCGAAAAGAATTACTATTGGAATGCCGGCATCTTCATTTGGAACGTGTCGACCATCGTCAATGCCTTCCGCATCTATCAGCCCGCCATGGCCAAAATCTTTGAGTCCATGATTCCGATTTATGGAACTGATCAAGAACAGCAGGAGATTGACCGTTTGTTCCCCGAATGCGAGAATATCTCCGTCGACTATGCCATTATGGAAAAGGCCGAAGAGATTTTCGTCTGTCCTGCCGACTTTGGTTGGAGCGACCTGGGCACCTGGGGATCGCTGTTGCAGCAAAGTAAGAAGGACCTATATGGCAACGCCTGTATCGGTCCCGACATCACCCTTTTTGAGTCCAACGACTGCATCATCCACACAACCCAGGAGAAAAAAGTGGTAATACAAGGTCTAAACGGCTTTATTGTGGCAGAAAACGATGATACCTTATTAATATGTAAGCTCTCCGAGGAACAACGCATCAAGCAGTTCTCCGGTCAGGACTAATCGTTAAACCCAAAATATCGACTAGAACATGAGTAAAGTTGCCCTTATCACTGGTATCACAGGCCAGGACGGAAGCTATCTGGCTGAATTTCTTATCGAAAAAGGTTATGAGGTTCATGGTCTCATGCGCCGTTCATCCAGTTTCAATACCGCTCGCATCGAACACCTGTATCTCGATGAATGGGTACGCGATATGAAGAAAAAACGTCTGGTGAATCTTCACTGGGCTGATATGACCGACTCGTCATCACTCATTCGTATCATCTCGAAGACTCGTCCTGACGAGATTTATAATCTCGCTGCCCAGAGTCATGTGAAGGTATCGTTCGACGTACCGGAATACACCGCCGACACTGATGCCAATGGTGTGTTGCGTCTATTGGAGGCTGTTCGCATTTGTGGACTGGAGAAAACCTGCCGCATCTATCAGGCCTCGACATCGGAATTGTATGGTAAGGTACAGGAGGTTCCTCAGTCAGAAACGACACCTTTCTACCCTCGCTCACCTTATGCAGTAGCTAAGCTTTATGGTTTCTGGATCATGAAGAACTATCGTGAGTCGTATAACATGTTCTGCTGCAATGGCATCCTCTTTAACCACGAGAGTGAGCGCCGTGGTGAGACCTTTGTCACCCGTAAGATTACGCTGGCAGCTGCCCGTATTGCTCAGGGCTATCAAGATAAGCTCTATCTGGGTAATCTGAACTCACTGCGCGACTGGGGCTACGCTAAGGATTATATTGAGTGCATGTGGCTCATTCTGCAGCAGCCGGAGCCCGACGACTTCGTGATTGCCACCGGTGAATACCATACCGTTCGTGAATTTGCAACCCTTGCTTTCAAGGAGGTGGGTATCGAACTTGAATGGCGCGGTGATGGCGTCGACGAGAAAGGTTACGACAAAGCTACGGGCAAGTCACTGGTGGAGGTCGATCCCAAGTACTTCCGTCCTGCCGAGGTCGATCAGTTGTTGGGTAATCCCACCAAGGCTAAGGCTAAGTTAGGATGGAACCCACAAAAAACCTCTTTCGAGGACCTCGTGAAGATTATGGTTCGTCACGATATGAAGTTCGTGAAGAAACTGTTCCTTAAAGCACAGATGGACAAAGAAGATGCTGAGTAATAGTAAGATATATGTAGCAGGCCACCGAGGCATGGTGGGTTCTGCCATTGTCCGCGAGTTGCAGCGTCAAGGTTATACCAATATCATCACACGGACTCATGCAGAACTTGACCTCACCCGTCAGGATGCTGTCGAGCGGTTTTTCGCTGAAGAGAAACCTGAATACGTGTTCCTCGCCGCTGCCAAGGTGGGCGGTATCATTGCCAACCAAAGCGCACTGGCTGACTTCATGTACGACAACATGATTCTCGAAATGAACGTCATTCATGCTGCTTGGAAGAATGGCTGTAAGAAACTGGAGTTTTTGGGTTCCAGTTGCATCTATCCTCGCATGGCCCCACAACCGATGCCGGAGAGTTGTCTGCTCACCAGCGAGTTGGAAAAGACCAACGAGGCCTATGCACTGGCGAAAATCAGCGGTTTGAAGTATTGTGAGTATCTGAACCGTCAGTATGGCACAGACTATATCTCAGTAATGCCCACCAACCTCTACGGTCCCAATGACAACTACCACCCAGAACACAGCCATGTGCTCCCCGCGTTGATACGTAGGTTCCATGAGGCCAAGGTAGCTGGATTGCAGTCTGTTACCTGCTGGGGTGACGGCTCACCACTCAGAGAGTTCCTGTATGTGGATGACCTCGCTAACCTCTGCGTCTTCCTGATGAATAATTACTCAGGAAACGAAACTGTAAATGCTGGCACTGGTAAGGAACTGACCATCAAGGCGTTGACGGAGTTAGTCGCTAAGGTGGTAGGTTATCATGGACGCATTGAATGGGACACCACCCGTCCGAATGGCACACCTCGCAAGCTGCTCGATGTCAGCAAAGCCACTAAGTTAGGATGGACGTACAAGACAGAACTTGAAGACGGCATCCGACTGGCCTACGAGGATTTCCTCCACAATCCCATGCGGGCAGAACGCTAACTTGAAACTTAAAACTTGAAACTTTTAAACTTCTACTATGCAATCTATTAGAACTTTGAACGACATGATTGTCTTCCTGCAAGAGCGAGGCGACCGTAAACGTGTAGCGGTGGTATGTGCAAATGACGCCAGTACCCGCTATGCAGTAGAAAAAGGTAAAGAGATGGGATTTATTGAGCCCATTTACGTCGATGGTGACGACAAGGAAGAGTGTGCCCGTCGGGCCGTAGCACTCTGTAAAAACGGCGAGGCAGACATCCTGATGAAGGGTCTGATCAACACCGATGTGCTGCTGCGCGCCATTCTGGACAAAGAAAAAGGCATCCTCCGCCCCGGACATGTACTGACCCATGTGGCAATGGCAGAGATTCCCAAGTACGAGAAACTGTTGTTCTTTACCGATGCCGCCGTCATTCCCGTACCGACAACTGCCCAGCGTCGCCAGCAGATTCACTATATGAACTATGTGTGCCACGCCCTCGGCATTGAGGAACCCCGCATTTCAC
>Ga0310690_10010163_pt1 | contig 11724 bp, 13 predicted proteins | sample AusTroGonzalo_MG_2_FD_207661 | JGI IMG/M metagenome (GOLD analysis project Ga0310690, IMG submission 207661) | Bovine rumen microbial communities from tropical cattle in Woodstock, Queensland, Australia - Gonzalo_04 (v2) (version 2) | ecosystem: Host-associated > Mammals > Digestive system >...
AGATATCTGCCTCTTGAGCCTCAGCAGCAGCGGCACTGATCATCGGTACACCCTCACCAAAGAAGACGATAAACGGACGGAGCAACGAGCCGTCACCTGCCTTCGTTCCTGGTTCTATCTCACAATTCTCTGGCGTCAATGTAATCTGATAACGGGGATCGTCAACATCACGGCTCGAACATACCTTCATCAGTTCACCATGTAAATGGATGACCTTACTGGAACCTGCCATCTCGTGAAGGTTGTCGACATTCTGCGTAACGACCGTTACATCATACTTCTCTTCCAACTTTGCCACTAGGCGATGACCTTCATTGGGCTGAACGCCCCAACACTTCTTGCGTAGCATATTATAGAAGTTCGTTACCAAAGTAGGGTCTTCCAACCATCCCTCATGGGTCGCCACCTTCTGTACAGGATAGTTCTCCCACAAGCCATCGGCATCACGGAAGGTCTTCAGTCCACTTTCCACCGACATTCCAGCACCTGTTAATACCACTATCTTCTTCATAAGTTTCTCTTTTATAATAAAATTCCTATTGCAAAAATAGAAAATATTTCCCAATTAACAATTGTCGTTTCTCAATTATTTTGTATTTTTGCAAAATTAAACAAAATCACTATGAAAGTATTACGCGACAGAATCATGCAAGACGGTCGTTGCCTAGAGGGCGGCATCTTGAAAGTAGATCGTTTCATCAATCACCAGATGGACCCCTATCTGATGAAACAGATTGCCATTGAATTTATTAGACGCTTTGCCGACGAGGACATCAACAAGATCGTGACTGTTGAGGCATCAGGTATTGCACCTGCCATCATGCTGGGTTATCTAATGGAACTACCTGTGGTCTTTGCCAAGAAGAAAAAGCCTTCTACGATGGGTGAGTTCTATGAATCAACCGTACGCTCATTCACCAAACAGCGTGAGTATCCGTTGACCGTCAGTCGTGAATATCTGACCAGTGACGACCGTGTATTGTTTGTTGACGACTTCCTCGCCTACGGTAATGCCGGACTTGGCATCATCGACCTCTGTAAGCAGGCTGGGGCTCAAATTGTTGGTATGGGGTTCATCATTGAAAAAGAGTTCCAACAAGGCAGGAAGGTTCTGCAAGAGGCAGGTATCCATCGCATTGAATCATTGGCAATCATTGAATCACTGGAGAATAATCAAATCAAACTGAAATGATGACTACGATGGAAAACAAAAGCAAGCTCTATCAACTGGACGGCAAAATACCTCTGGTACAAGCCGTTCCTTTTGGATTGCAACATGTATTGGCGATGTTCGTTGCCAATATCACACCCATTATTATTCTTGCCAATGTGGTAGGTATCGACTCTGTTACCAGTGCAACGCTGATACAGAACTGTATGATTATCGCAGGTATAGGAACGCTGATACAACTATATCCCATTTGGCGCATCGGTTCCCATTTGCCTATCGTCATGGGTATTAGTTTCACATTCCTCTCCGCTTCTCTTGCCATTGCATCTGCTCAAGGCATGGGTGTACTGATGGGTGCTGTTATCATTGGCGGTATCATAGAAGGACTATTAGGACTGTTTCCTAATTATTGGACCAAACTCATTCCGCATATCGTTGCCGCTACCGTAGTAACCGCCATTGGTTTTTCACTATTGCCCATTGGTGCCAACTCATTTGCCGGCGGACAAGGAGCTGCAGATTTCGGCTCAATGAATAACTGGATTGTAGGAACGTTCACGCTGTTGGTATGTCTAGGCTTTCAAATCTTTGCCAAAGGCTTCCTTCGTTCTCTGTCTGTCCTGATTGGTTTGATAGCAGGTTATATCCTTGCTATCTGTATGGGAATGGTAGATTTCTCTGGTTTGCAGAATGCGGGAATTGTCTCATTACCCAACTTCATGCCTTTCAAGCCAGAATTCGAGTTAGGTGCTTTCCTTTCCATCCTCGCTATCTATATGGTTTCTGCCACAGAGACCATCGGTGATACCAGTGCTCTTTGTTTGAGTGCTTTGAATCGTACTACCCATAAACGAGAGATGGGATCCAGTGTTGCCTGTGACGGTTTTGTGAGCAGTATTGCAGGACTTTTCGGTTGTACTCCTATTACCTCATTCAGTCAGAACGTGGGATTGGCGGCTATGTCTGGAGTTGTCAACCGTTTCGCTATTGCCACAGGTGCCTGTATTATGATCTTAGGCGGCATCTTCCCTGCGGTTGGTGCTCTTCTGGCAACGATTCCACAGGCTGTTCTCGGTGGTTGTACCATCATGATGTTCGGTTCCATCTTGTTTGCAGGTTTCCGTATGCTGGCGAACTGTGGCTTCAGCGACCGTAATATGATTATTGTCGCTATGTCGCTTAGCGTGGGACTTGGATTCACACAAGCAGCAGGTATGTTCTCCATCTTCCCAAAGATGATACAGACTGTGTTCGCAGAGAACTGTGTTGCCGTTGTCTTCCTGCTTGCTGTCATCCTCAACCTCATTTTGCCTAAGGATCATCACGAGAATCCAAAGAAGACCAATGAGTGAACTGACCTTCCGTAAGCGTATTGCCCTAGAATTGGCAACACGTATCAGCAATAACATCCGTAAGGACCATCCTCTAAGGCAACTGTTCTGGGAGTGCACCCTACGCTGTAATGTGAGTTGTCGCCATTGCGGAAGTGATTGCAGGAAACTCTCGGAAGTGAAAGACATGCCGCGCGAAGACTTCTTTCGTGTACTTGACAGTATTGCTCAAAAGACCGATCCCCATAAAGTATTCGTCACCATTACAGGAGGAGAGCCTCTGATGCGTGATGACTTGGAACTCTGCGGACAAGGTATCTTCGAAAGAGGGTTTCCTTGGGGTATGGTTACCAACGGCTTAGCACTTACACCTGAACGCTTTGAATCGCTTCGAAAGGCTGGTATGCACAGTATTACCGTCAGTCTGGACGGATTAGAAGAGAATCATAACTGGATGCGCCGCCATCCACAAAGTTATCAGATGGTTGACCAGACTTTGGACCTCTTCGTGAAATATCCGCAGATTGCCTCCGATGTGGTGACCTGTGTCAATCAACGTAACTACGACCAACTGCCTGCCATCCGTGATTATCTCATCCAGAAAGGTATCAGCTATTGGCGTATTTATTCTATCTTCCCAGTGGGGCGTGCCGCCAATGACCCAATGATGCAGATCAGCAACGAGCAATATCGGGGTATGCTTGACTTCATTCGTCAGACACGTCAAGAAGGAAAGATCAATGCTTCCTATGGCTGCGAAGGTTTCCTTGGACGTTACGAAGGCGAAGTACGCGAGATGTTCTTCGACTGTCAGGCAGGTATCACTGTTGGTTCTGTGATGGCTGACGGCTCTATTGCTGCCTGTGCCAGTATCCGTGCTGACTATAACCAAGGGAATATCTATGAAGACGATTTCATGGAAGTATGGGAAAACCGCTATGCCCCCTATCGCAATAGGGAATGGATGCACAAGGGTGAATGCAAGGATTGTCGCTATTGGCGCTATTGTCGCGGTAACGGCATGCACCTGAGAGACGACAAAGGCAACCTGATTCTCTGTCATCTGCAACGCATTCAAGAGACAGACAAGACAGTTAAATAATCTTTAAATTGATACATCATTCAAGAATTATCATTAATTTAGCAGCCGAAAATAAAACGACATATCGTATGATGAAGAAAATACGTAATATCATTAATATCGCCCTCTCTGCTATCATTGTAGCTTTGGGCTTTGGTTCTTGTGTCTCTCAGAAGACTTATAATGCTGCCCAAGAACGAATCAATCTTCTCCAAGCAGAGAACGAACGTCTGCAAAACGAAAATCTGAAATTGCAGGATCAGATAAAGACAGTTTCTGAGGCAGCAGGTCAATATCGCCAACAGATGGAACAGCGCAAGGTGGTATATGGTCCTCGTCCTACAAACTTTAACGAGAAAATCAAAGAATAATTCATTTATTCACAACTAGAGTTACAAAGAAGGCTCCTTGGCGATATGACCAAGGGGCTTTTTACGTTTAAGAATGCTAATTTTTTTGGAAATATGGTGTTCGAATCAGAAAATAGTTGTATCTTTGCGCCGTTTTTGAGGTATATACATTATTTAATATAGAGAAAGAATGGATAAAGTAAGTTATGCTCTTGGTTTGGGCATCGGTCATCAGTTGGCACAGATGGGTGCTACAGAACTGAACATCGACGATTTTGCTACAGCCATCAAGGATGTGATTGCAGGCAATGAGTTGAAGGTGTCTAACCATGATGCGCAGCAGATTGTGCAGGAGTATTTTGCCGCACAAGAAGAGAAAATCAACAAGCAACGTAATGAGCAGGGTAAGGTGCACAAAGAGGCTGGTGAGAAATACCTCGCCGAGAATGCCAAGAAAGACGGTGTCATCACATTGCCCAGCGGATTGCAATATCAGGTGCTGAAGGAAGGTAACGGTAAGAAACCTTCTGCCAAAGACAGTGTGAAATGTCACTATGAGGGTTTCCTCATCGATGGTACGGTCTTTGATAGTAGTGTACAGCGTGGTGAGCCTGCTGTATTCGGACTCCAACAGGTCATTGCAGGATGGACGGAAGGTCTGCAACTGATGCAGGAAGGTGCTAAGTACCGTTTCTTCATCCCTTATCGTCTGGCTTATGGTGAGGGTGGTGCAGGCAGTTCTATCCCTCCCTTTGCAGCACTTATCTTCGATGTAGAATTGATCGAAGTGATGTAAAAATGATATAACGTCATAACGATATAACGAAATAAATAATTAAATAAAAAAATGAGAAAGTTTACATTTGCTGTTATCGCAGCAGTAGCCGCAGTTACATTCTTTTCTTGCGGCAATTCCACTCCAAAGGCTAACCTGAAGAGTGACATTGATTCTGTTAGTTATGCTATCGGAATGGCTCAGACACAGGGTCTGAAGGATTATCTCGTAGGTCGTTTGGATATTGACACTGCCTACATGGATGAGTTTATCAAAGGTCTGAACGAAGGTGCCAACGCTGGTGACGACAAGAAGAAAGCCGCTTACTATGCTGGTATCCAGATCGGTCAGCAGATTGCTAACCAGATGGTAAAGGGTATCAACCACGAACTGTTTGGTGATGACTCAACCCAGACGATTTCTCTGAAGAACTTCATGGCTGGTTTCATTAGTGGAACAACAGGTAAGGGCGGACTGATGAATCTTGATACTGCCCAGCTTCTTGCTCGTTCAATGATGGAGACCATCAAGGCTAAGAACATGGAGAAGGAGTTTGGTCCTAACAAGGTGGCTGGTGAGAAGTTCCTTGCTGAGAATGCCAAGAAAGAGGGTGTGAAGACACTCGAGGGTGGCTTACAGTACAAGGTCATCAAGGAAGGTAACGGTGCTATCCCTGCTGACACCTCTCGTGTAAAGGTACACTATGAGGGACGTACTATCGACGGTAAGGTGTTCGATAGCTCTTACAAGCGTAATGAGCCCACTGAGTTCCGTTGCAACCAGGTGATTAAGGGTTGGACTGAGGCTCTCGTTCACATGCCTGCTGGTTCAGTATGGGAGGTTTATATTCCTCAGGAACTCGCTTACGGTTCTCGTCAGCAAGGTGAGGACATCAAGCCTTTCTCTGCATTAATCTTCAAGATTGAACTGATTGAGGTTAATCCTAAGAAGAAGTAATTAGTGATGAGAAGAATCATTATAGTAGCACTCGTCCTTGTGACGGGTGCTTCTTTCAATTCCGCCCAGGCACAGCAACTGCTGTCACGCACTGACACACTGAGTTATGCCATTGGTATGGCACAGACTCAAGGACTGGTAGACTTCCTGAAGAATCGCCAGCACATGGATCTTGACTACATGGACAACTTCATTGAAGGACTCCGTGAAGCCGTTGCCTCTAGCAGTGATAAGGGTAAGACCGCCTATTTTATCGGTACACAGATCGGTCAGCAGATTGCTAATCAGATGTTGCCTGGTGTCAATAAGGAAATCTACGGTAATGACTCTACCAAGAGTATCTCTACCGACCTCTTCTTGGCTGGTTTCATCAGTGGTACTACTGGCAAAGACGGACTCATGACAGTGAAAGATGCCAACGACAAGGCACAGACACTGATGAAGGAAGTCAAGACAGAGGAACTGATGAAGAAATTTGGTGATAATAAGAAAGCCGGTGAGCAATTCCTTGCCAAGAATGGTAAGAAGAAAGACGTAAATACACTCGAAAGCGGAGTACAATATAAGATCTTGAGAAAAGGCACAGGTATTATTCCTAAAGTAACCCAGAAAGTCAAGGTGCACTATGAGGGACGTACTATCGACGGTAAGGTATTCGACAGTTCCTATGAGCGTGGTGAACCTACTGAGTTCCGTTGCACTCAGGTCATCAAAGGATGGACGGAGGCGCTTACCCACATGCCTGTCGGTTCTCTTTGGGAAGTATATATACCTCAGGAACTTGCCTATGGTGAGCATCAACAAGGTAAGGACATCGATCCCTTCTCTATGTTGATATTCAAAATCGAACTTCTGGAGATCGTTGACAAACAAAAACAAGAAGAGTAGACCAAAAATCTACTCTTTTTGTTTAAATAATTGTATTTTTCTTTGCATTTTGTTGCTTATATCGATTAAATTACTTACTTTTGCTTACAATTTGTAAACTTAAGCAACCTATTTCGATATGGCAACAACGGAAAAGATCGACAATCTTGACAAAAAGATTCTGAACATCCTGTCAAAGAATGCCCGCATTCCTTTCAAGGATGTGGCAGCAGAGTGTAATGTATCACGTGCCGCTATCCATCAGCGTGTGCAACACCTGATAGAGGCGAACGTCATTATGGGTAGTGGTTTCGACGTGAATCCCAAGAGTCTGGGCTATAGTACCTGTACTTATGTAGGTATCACGTTGGAACGCGGATCTATGTATAAGGATGTGGTAGAATGTCTGCAACACATCCCTGAGGTGGTAGAATGCCATTTCACCACTGGTCCGTACACGATGTTGGTGAAACTCTATGCCCGTGACAACGAGCAGTTGATGCATCTGTTGAACGGTCGTTTGCAGGACATCCCTGGTGTTGTGGCTACGGAGACCCTTATCTCTCTTGAACAGAGCATCAAGCGCGAGATTCCCGTTAGTATTGAAGAATAGTCTTTTCCTATGGATCGTTATGACTGGCAGTCGCAACTGACGGAAAAAGTCTATGCGACAATTCCTGAGGCATCCATCAAACCTGTGATTGGTATTACGGGTAATTACGGTGGCTTGACTTGTAAACTCGCTGAGGGTTACTATAAGTCGGTGCTGAAGGCAGGAGGCGTTCCCATTATCATCCCACCTCTTGCTGATACAGATACCATCATCAACACATTGGAAAAGATTGATGGTTTGGTTCTTAGTGGTGGAGGAGACTATGACCCTCATTATGCAGGAGAGGAACCTGATCCTAAGTTGGGAGAGATTAATGAGGAGCGTGACCTTCCTGAACTGTTTATCACCCGTCTTGCTTATCATCGTCAGATTCCTATGTTGGGTATCTGTAGAGGTATTCAGACGTTGGCAATGGCTTTGGGAGGAAGAGTGAAACAGGACATCACGGATATCGCCACTCTTAACCATTCACAACAGGAAGAGCGTAGCATACCTACTCATAACGTTATTATCGAGAAAGACTCCACCCTCTTTCAACTCTACCCTCAACTCAATCCTCTACGCGTCAACTCTTTCCACCATCAGGCAGTATGTGACGGTGGTGAGAAGTTCAAAGTGGTGGCGAAGTCGGAAGACGGTATCATTGAGGCGATGGAGAGTCGGGAGTTCAAGAGTATTATCGGTGTTCAATGGCATCCCGAATGCCTTGCTGACGGACTGCCTTTGTTTGAATGGCTTGTGAAGGAAGCAGCTATGTATCGCAAGACCATTCAACTTCATCAGCGCATCCTTACGTTAGACACTCATTGCGATACACCGATGTTCTTCCCACAAGGCGTAGACTTCGGTAGTCGTGATCCCAAACTGCTCGTCGATTTGCATAAGATGACGGAGGGACATCAGGACGCTACTATCATGGTGGCTTATCTGCCTCAGCCCACTGATCATCCGACGGCGTATGCCGATGATATCTTCGACAAGATAGAGGCGATAGTTCGGAAGGACAGCGACTATCTTGCCATCGCACGGACACCTGCTGATCTCTATACCAACAAGCAAAACGGACGTAAGAGTATCATGCTCGGAATCGAAAACGGACATGCACTTGACGGGAAAATAGAGAACCTGCATCATTTTGCCCAGCGAGGTATTGTCTATATGACGCTTTGCCACAATGGTGACAACGATATCTGTGACTCTGCCAAAGGTAGCAATACACATGGTGGTATCAGTGACTTCGGCAAGGATGTCGTTCGCGAGATGAACCGTCTTGGCATCATGGTTGACCTCAGTCACGCTGCCGAGAAGAGTTTCTACGATGCCTTGGAAATCAGTCAGCAACCTATCGTATGCAGTCATAGTAGTTGCCGTGCACTCTGTGACCATCCTCGTAACCTGACGGATGACCAGATGCGTGCCCTTGCAGCCAAAGGAGGTGTGATGCAGGTTACTATCTATAACGGTTTCCTTCGCTTAGACGGAGAGGCAACCATACTCGATGCGATGGCACATCTCGACCATGCCATCCAGATAATGGGTATCGACCATGTAGGACTGGGTACAGACTTCGATGGTGATGGTGGTGTGCCTGGACTTGCTAACTCTGCTGAGTTGCTTCACTTCACACGTCAACTGCTAAACCGCCGCTATTCCGAAAAGGATATTCAAAAGATTTGGGGAGGAAACTTCCTACGTGTCATGAACCAAGTACAATCTGTAAGAGTCTGAGCCTATGATTACTTACAATACAGAGAACGTTCATTTCCCGAACATCAAGCGACGTGAGACTACAGCATGGATTCGCCGTGTGGCTGCCACCTATGGCAAGAAGGTGGGTGAGGTAGGCTATCTCTTCTGCGACGACGAGCATATCCTGGAAGTCAACCGCCAGTATCTCGGACATGACTACTATACAGACATCATCACCTTCGACTATAACGAAGGGAAGACGATTAACGGCGACCTCGTCATCTCATTAGATACCGTACGCTCGAATGCTGAACTCTTTCACAAAGACTATGAGGAAGAGTTGCACCGTGTCATCATCCACGGCATCCTGCATCTCTGTGGTATTAACGACAAAGGCCCTGGAGAACGTGAACTGATGGAAGCCGCAGAGGATAAAGCACTTGCTTTACGTAATACGATTGCCCCATGATAAGAGGATTGATGCTGACAGGATTGCTGGCAGTGACTATGGGCGTATGTGCCCAAAACACTAACCAGAAGCGACAGGAGGTGGATATGGATAGTCCTACCTTCGTGCCGATGGTGAAGGTTGGTAAGGTCTTGGAAAACGGCGACAGCATCCAATATATGGAGATGAACAATGTCTACGTCTATCCACCTATCACTTTCAGCAGCAAGAAACAGCAGCAGGCATACAACCGTTTGGTGAAGAACGTGAAGATTGTGCTGCCCATTGCCAAGGAGGCACGTGCCATCATGATGGAGACGGCAGAGTATCTGGAAACACTGCCCGACAAAAAGGCAAAGGATGCACACATGAAACTGGTGGAAAGGAGTATCATGAAGACCTACAAGCCTCGCATGAAGAAACTAACGTTCTCACAGGGAAAGTTACTCATCAAACTCATTTATCGTGAGAGTAACTCTTCTGGTTATGAACTCATACAGGCATTCCTTGGTCCTGTACGTGCAGGTTTCTATCAGGCTTTCGCATGGGCTTTCGGTGCCAGCCTGAAGAAGAAATACGACCCCGAGGGCATCGACCGATTAACAGAACGTGTTGTTCTGTTGGTCGAAGCAGGACAATTATAAGACTATTCGCTGAATAATAACTGGACGAGTGTTTGTCCGACGGCTTGCAGTGTGTTCTTATCGATGTGCTGCATATCGTCATAAATGGTATGCCACGTAGGACCGAAAGAACCCTGCGGACAATCGGGATAGCAGTTGATGATGTCTATACAGGGAATATTCGCCACATCATTCACAGGAATATGGTCGTCCGTCACACCGCCACCCTCTTTCATCGGGAAGATACTGCCATAGCCTGCTGCACTGGCGGCACGCCATACCTTCTCGACAATATCACTCGCCTTTTGCAAAGAGAAACTCTCTTGATAGAACTTTGCACCCTGACCGCCTACCATATCCAGCAGGATTCCATATTGATAAGGCTGTTCACCATTGGCGGTTGCCTGTTGACTGTATTCCTTCGCCCAGTATTGTGAACCCAGTGCCCACGAGTCAGTACCATCGCCTGTCTGGTCCCACTGGGGAATACCCCAATCCTCTGCGTCGAAACAAATAAAATCGACAGCAATATTAAGGGAATCATTCTGTTGAATCAGACGTGCCAATTCTAACATCACTGCTACACCACTGGCTCCGTCGTTGGCAGCCATCACAGGCTTGCGCCAGTTGGCAGAGTCTGGGTCATTGTCTGCCCACGGACGACTGTCCCAATGGGCACAGACGAGTATTTTGGCTGTTGGCTCTTTACCATTATCTTTTTGCTTAGCGATGATATTCGTACTCTTCAGGATGGTACCATCATATCCCTTCAGGTCAGCCTTCTGCATCTCTACCTGATAACCATATTGCCCAAACTTCTGCTGAATCCACTGACCGCATTGCTCATGTGCCTCACTGTTCATCACACGTGGTCCAAACTGACATTGTGCTGCACAGAAAGCATAGGCAGAATCTGCATTAAACTGAATATTGACTACAGACTGCTCTTCCGTATTCTGCTGTTTGGTGGAATTACAGGCTATCAAGCCGACAAGGCTGAGAAGGAAAATAAACTTCTTCATGATGGATTAATCTTGTTTCTTAGGCAGGAACTCCGACACATCCTTTCCGAAATGCTTCAGTTCACGTACTACCGAACTGCTGACACTTGCCAGATGAGGCTCAGCATAGAGCAGGATTGTCTCAATACCACCTATCTGACGATTGATGTCCGCCTGTTCACGCTCATACTCAAAGTCCTTCACTGAGCGCACTCCCTTCACGATATATCGGGCACCTTCCTGTTGGGCAAACTCGATGGCAAGACCATAATAGGGTTTCACCTCAATGCGAGGCTCGTCCTGATAGAGTTCACTGATGGCTTTCATACGCTGTTCAGCAGGTTGCATATCAGGCTTATGCACCTGATCGCCCACGACACCAATCACCAAACGGTCGAACAGTCCCAATGCACGACGTACAATGGAATCGTGACCTACCGTAAACGGATCGAAACTTCCTACAAATATTCCTATCTTTTCTTTCATAATCTGTACTTTTTTGACTGTTCAGACCCCTGTAGCCCCCTAACTTAGGGGGCAAAGTTTATTCAAACAGGTTCGGTTCCATGATATTCCCCGTATAGGGATTACGCCCAAAGTGTTTATAGGCGAGCTCTGTTACCATACGACCACGAGGCGTACGCTTGATGAAGCCTTCCATGATAAGGAAAGGCTCATACACTTCCTCTACTGTTCCGGCATCCTCACCGATGGCTGTTGCGATAGTCGTAATACCCACAGGGCCGCCTCTGAACTTATCGATAATCGTCAACAGGATGCGGTTGTCTATCTCATCTAGTCCGAACTTGTCGATATTC
>Ga0310690_10010164_pt1 | contig 11724 bp, 10 predicted proteins | sample AusTroGonzalo_MG_2_FD_207661 | JGI IMG/M metagenome (GOLD analysis project Ga0310690, IMG submission 207661) | Bovine rumen microbial communities from tropical cattle in Woodstock, Queensland, Australia - Gonzalo_04 (v2) (version 2) | ecosystem: Host-associated > Mammals > Digestive system >...
CTTCGGAACGACAGCTCCGTACGGCAACCTGGACAGGCCGTTCGACATCGCCGGACTGGCATACGGTGCAGGTGCGTCGTTCGCCGCGAGGGGAAGCGCATACCACGTCCAGCAGACGATCAACATCATCCAGGAGGGAATCCACCACAGCGGTTTCTCACTCATCGATGTCGCAAGCGTCTGTCCCACATACTACGGACGCAAGAACAAGAGCGGAAGCGCCGTGGACATGCTCAAATGGCAGCGGGACAACATGATCCCCGCGGAGAAGGCCGCGACGATGGAGCCTGCGGAACTCAAGGGCAAGCTGGTGGTCGGAATACTCCACCAGACACAGTACAAGGAGTTCACATACGCATACGACGAGCTGATCAAGCGCCTTTATCGGGAGAGGGAAGATAATGAATAAACAGGAACTCAGACTTGCCGGAAGCGGCGGACAGGGTGTCATCCTGGCTACCGTTGTCCTGGCCGAAGCGGCACTTCTTTCAGGTAAGTACACGGCACAGAGCCAGGCCTACGGGCCCGAGGCCAGGGGCGGCTCGTGCAAGGCGGAAACACTGATCTCCGACACACCCATCGGGTTCACAAAGGTCCAGAACCCCACGTTCCTCATGGTCCTGACACAGAGGTCGTTCAACCACTACGGACCGGAGACGGACGAGAACTGCCTGATTCTGATGGACAGCGAGCTCACCGTTCCGGAGGGCACACCGGCCAGGAGGATCGTGAGTCTTCCGATCCTGGACACCGCCAAGAACGTCGTCGGCAAGATACAGACTGCGAACATCGTCGCCGTAGGCTGCATCAACGGTCTCCTGCATATCACGGATGACGCCACGATGGAGAAAGCCGTGTCCATGCACATACCCAAGGGAACCGAGAAGCTGAACATGAAGGCCCTTGCCGAGGGTAAGAATCTGGCCGAGACATGGCTCAGGGAGAACAAGGAATGAAGATCCACGAGTACCAGGCCAAGGAACTCCTGGCCTCCTACGGAGTAGCGGTCCAGCCCGGAAAGGTCGCGGTGACGGCCGACGAGGCCTATGAAATCGCGAAGGAGATCTGTCCGTGCGTCATCAAGGCCCAGGTCCACAGCGGCGGAAGGGGGAAGGCAGGCGGAGTCAAGCTCGCCGAGACCCCGGAGCAGGCCAGGGAAATTGCAGGGAAGATGCTGGGCATGACGCTGGTGACCAAGCAGACAGGTGCCGGGGGCAGACCTGTGAGAAGCGTTCTGGTGGCCAAGGCCGAGGACATAGAGCGCGAGTACTATCTCAGCCTGACCGGCGACAGCGTGAACGCAGGGCTCGTCCTTGTCGTGTGCGCCGAGGGTGGAACGGAAATCGAGGACCTCGCCAAGACACGTCCGGAAGCGATAGTGCAGATTCCGGTATCGGCCATCGAGGGTTTCAGGACCTACGAGGGAATCAGGGCGGCGGAAGCCCTTGGACTGGACGATGCGCTGCAGAAGCAGCTCGTTGCCATGATCAGGGACATGACGCGCCTGTACCTTGAGAAGGACTGCTCGCTGATCGAGATCAACCCGCTGGTCAAGACAAAGGACAACAGGCTCATGTGCCTGGATGCCAAGATCAATTTCGACGACAACGCACTGTTCCGCCATCCCGATATCGTGGAGATGCGCGACTACAGCCAGGAGGATGCCAAGGAATACAAGGCCTCATGCTCCGACCTCAGCTACGTGTCCCTCGACGGAGACATAGGATGCCTGGTCAACGGTGCAGGCCTTGCCATGGCGACCATGGACATAATCAGGAACTTCGGAGGCAATCCGGCCAACTTCCTGGACGTCGGCGGAAGCGCCACGACTGAAAGGGTCAAGGCCGCTTTCGACATCCTGCTGTCCGACAGGAACGTGAAGGCTATCTTCGTGAACATATTCGGCGGCATCATGAAGTGCGACATCATAGCCGAGGGCCTCGTGCAGGCCACGCGTGAGATGGATGTCTCCATCCCCATTGTCGTCAGGCTGGAAGGCACCAACGTGGACGCCGGCCGGAAGATAATCGAGGATTCCGGACTCGCCATCATTTCGGCTGCGGACATGGCCGACGGCGCACGCAAGGCGATTGCGGCCGCGAAAGGAGGCTGTGCATGAGCATCTTCGTGAACAAGGATACGAAAGTCATAGTCCAGGGCATCACCGGAAAGCAGGGCGCCTTCCACACGGAGAAGATGCTGGAGTACGGCACGGCCATTGTCGGAGGTGTCACTCCGAGCAAGGCGGGACAGACGCTTCTCGGTGTCCCGGTGTTCAACACGGTCTACGATGCCGTGAAGGAAACCGGTGCAGATGCCTCGGTGATATACGTCCCGCCGAAATTCGCGGCGGATTCCATACTTGAGGCCATCGATGCAGGGATAAGGATCATCGTCTGCATCACGGAGGGCATCCCCGTGCTGGACATGGCCAGGGTGCGCCACTACCTCGACGGAAGCAACAGCAGGCTCATAGGACCCAACTGCCCGGGCATCATCACACCGGACGAGTGCAAGATCGGCATCATGCCGGGCTACATCCATAAGAAGGGCCATGTCGGTGTCATCTCACGTTCGGGAACCCTGACCTACGAGGCCGTGAAACAGCTCACGGACCGCGGCATAGGACAGTCCACCGTCGTCGGAATCGGCGGAGACCCGATCAGGGGTACTGGCTTCCTGGACTGCCTGAAAGCCTTTGAATCCGATCCCGACACTCTTGCCGTGGTCATGAACGGAGAGATCGGCGGAAGCGGTGAGGAAGAAGCCGCGGAGTTCATAAAGACAATGACCAAGCCGGTGGCCGCGTTCATCGGAGGACAGAGCGCTCCTCCGGGAAAACGCATGGGCCATGCCGGTGCCATAATAAGCGGAGGAAAGGGAACCGCGGCGGGCAAGATCGCCGCACTGCGCGGGGCAGGTGTCCGGGTGGCCATGACACCGGACATGATCGGCCAGGCGCTGGTGGACGCGGTGACCGCAAGGGGTATCGGTATTTCCGATCTGTAAGGGAGAAAGCGAATGCGACACGGGTTCATCAAGACAGCAACAGCTACACCGGCCATCAGGGTGGCCGACTGCAACTACAATGCCGACAAGATACTGTCACTCATAAGGAGGGCCCATGACGAGGGAGTGCACCTGCTGGTGCTGCCCGAGCTGTGCGTGACCGGCTACACCTGCCAGGACCTGTTCCTGCAGCAGGCCCTGATCCAGAGCGCACAGGAGAGCGCCGTGAGGATCGCATCCAAGGTTCCCAGGAACATGGTCGTGGTTTTCGGTGCTCCCGTGGAACTAAGGGGCAAACTGCACAACTGCGCCATCGTCGCATCCGCCGGCAAGGTCCTGGGAATCGTGCCCAAGATCAACATCCCCAACTACCTGGAGTATTACGAGCAGAGATGGTTCAGCCCGGCGCTCCCCAACGAGGAGCTCGTCGAGTTCGGCGACAGCAAGGTCATCATGGGCGGCAAGCTCATCTTCACCTGCAACCAGATGCCGTACTTCCGCCTGGCGTGCGAGGTCTGCGAGGACCTCTGGGTCCCGAACCCGCCAAGCGTCAACCACGCCATCAACGGGGCGACCGTGATAGCCAATGTCAGCGCCAGCGACGAGTTCGCAGGCAAGGCCGCCTACCGCTACAACCTGATCGAGAGCCAGAGTGCAAGACTCATCTGTGCATATGTCTATGCCGATGCCGGTGAGGGTGAAAGCACCACCGACCTCGTGTTCTCCGGGAACAACCAGATAAGCGAGAACGGTATCACGCTGGCCTCGACCAGACTGGAATCCGACGAGCTTCTGATCACGGAGCTCGATCTGGAGCATCTGGAGCATGAGAGAAGGCTACGCAACACGTTCGTCACCACGAACGACAAGGAGTACCGCTACATAGGGTTCGACATCGAGCCCGGCGAGACGGTGCTGACAAGGAAGGTCTCCCCCATGCCGTTCGTTCCCGAGGACGATTCGGAAAGGGACAGCAGGGCGGAGGAGATCATCGGTCTGCAGTGCATGGGCCTGAAGCAGAGGATGAGCCACATAGGCTGCCGTACGGCCGTCATCGGCATATCCGGCGGGCTTGATTCCACGCTCGCGCTCCTTGTCACCGTGCGTACGTTCGACATGCTGGGACTGGACCGCACGGGGATAATCTGCGTCACCATGCCGTGCTTCGGAACCACGGAGCGGACGAAGACCAATGCCATGACCATGGTGGAGCGTCTCGGGTGCACGCTTAAGGTCGTGGACATCCATGACGCCGTCATGCAGCATTTCAGCGACATCGGTCAGGATCCGGATACGTACGATGTGACGTTCGAGAACTCGCAGGCCAGAGAAAGGACCCAGGTCCTCATGGATATGGCCAACATGGTGAACGGACTGGTGATCGGTACGGGGGACCTTTCCGAGCTCGCACTGGGATGGGCCACGTTCAACGGCGACCACATGTCCATGTACGGGGTGAACGCCGGTGTCCCCAAGACCCTGGTCAGACATCTCGTCAGCCATTTCGCAGACACGACGGGGGACAGGGACCTTGCCCAGACGCTGCGTTCCGTCATCGGTACGCCCATCAGCCCGGAGCTGGTTCCAGGCAAGCAGGAGACAGAGGACCTGGTGGGGCCGTACGAGCTCCACGACTTCTTCATATACCATATGCTCAGGTGGGGGAGCTCGCCGTCCAAGGTCTACAGGCTCGCCAGATACGCCTTCGACGGAAGGTATTCCGATGAGACTGTCCTCAAATGGCTCAGGACCTTCTACCGCAGGTTCTTCTCACAGCAGTTCAAGCGTTCCTGTCTGCCTGACGGACCAAAGATCGGTTCCGTGGCGCTTTCACCGAGAGGGGACTGGAGGATGCCGAGCGATGCCTGCGTGAAGGTATGGCAGGTCGAACTCGAATCTTCGCTTGAGTGACGCGGAGGATTTGTTGTAACATAAACGGGAGAACAGTGTTTTGTATGTGTCTGCAGAAGTGCAGACGGACATATCATTCCATTAGAAAACAGGCCTTACGGGGCCTCCGGGAGAAAGAGAAAATGAAGAAATTTGCAATTGCCCTGCTCATCGCAGTACTTGTCCCCACCTGCATCTTCGCAGCGAACAGAGGGATCTTCGATTTCACGGTCGGAGCCACTGCATCCACATCCTACAGCATCGATGACATCGAGAGTGGTGCCATCAAGGAGTTCACGATCGATTCCGTCAGATTCGGTGCCGATGTCGAGACCAAGCTGGCTTTCCTCTCCATTGACGGAAAGATCTTCTACGACCAGGCCAACAAGGGAATCTCCGGTCTCGTTTCCGCCAACATCGCCGCAGACATCTTCTTCGTGAGGATCAAGGCCGGTCTCGGATACGAGTACACATACAACTTCGATTCCAAGACATTCTACTTCGGCAACGCACTCAACGGCGGTTACGCCACTGAGTTCTCCGAGTTCAAGAAGGCCAACTTCGATGTCAACGTCGGAGTCGATTTCCTGCTCGGACCCGTCACGGTCGGTGCATATGCAACACTGCCGACAGCGACATCCATCGAGAACGGACAGTGGAAGGAGCTGTTCACCGCAATCGGCGAGAACTGGAAGTATGCAAAGCTCGGCGCGGTTGTGGGTTTCGCACTCTTCTGATAGATATAAAGCCGATCAGTCATGAAACGCTGCACGGGTAATCCGTGCAGCGTCATGTTATGGAGATACCGATGAAGCGTACGCTGATGTTGTTTGCAGTCCTCACAATGCTCGTCATGCCCGCCGTGGCCATGGATTCATCGCTCGATCTGGGCGTGAACATAAGCTACAACGCGGCCACCGAGGTCGTCGACGACGACAGCCCGGATAAGTTCAGTCTGGACAGGGTCGCCGTAGGACTCGAGATGCGAGGGAACCTCAGCAACTTCCAGATCGCCATCGCCGGGGACATCTCCGTCCTGGACAGTTCGAGCCTTCTTTTCTCCGGTATCTTCACAATGGGATTCTCTGTCGAGATGTTCTCATATCTCAAGTTCGGTCTGACCACAGGTCCCAGGATCACCTATCTCACTGGATCCAGGCCCAACGGGGACGACGGCGTCAACGGTTTCTTCGATGCCCTCTACAACGGCAAGTTCCACCACCGGATCATGCTTGATTTCCTTGCGGGTCCGGTGATGAAGATAGGGGTGTCGTATACGATCCCGACATCGTTCAGCCTGTCCGGGGAAAAGTTTTCCGACATAATACCGCATCGTTCCGACCTGAAGGAAGGTAAGATCGCGCTCTGCATACAGATGAAGGTCATCTGAGGAGGTTTGTCATGGGTAAGGGTACACGCAGGCTCACGGGTTTCCTCTGGGCTCTGATCATAGCTATAGTCAGTTTCTTCGTGATCTTCCTGTTCTTCCCCAAGGTCTCGGACAGATTCTTCGGTGTCAGCCTGAGCAAATCCGATAAGGAGAAGGCAAAGGAGGCGGTTGTCCAGACCGTCTCGGATACGGCCGACAAGGCCGTCGATGCGGCCACCGGTGCCCTGGTGGACGCGGCCGCCGGAGTTGTTAAGTGATTCTCCCTGCGCTATAATCACACCTGATGTCAGATACAGGTGAAAGCAGGAAAAGAGTATTCATAATTGACGGGTACGGTCAGATCTACCGTTCCTATTTCGCATTCATGAACAATCCCCTGAAGGACAGGGACGGCAACAACGTTTCCGCCGTCTACGGGTTCTTCAACACCGTCATGAGCATTGTCCGCCAGTACTCCCCGGAATATCTGGTGGTTGCCATGGACTCCAAGGGGAAAACCTTCAGGCATGAGCTCTACGGGGAATACAAGGCCAACAGGGACAAGACCCCCGAGGACCTCCACGCCCAGATCCCGGTCATATCGTCTTTCCTCGATTCCATGCACATAAAACGCTTCGAGCGCACAGGCATGGAGGCCGATGACATCATCGCCACCATAGCCGGTAAGGCCACATCCGAAGGCCTGTGCACCGTGATGGTGACAGGAGACAAGGACCTGCTGCAGCTGGTCTCCTCCGACGTGCTCGCACTCAGGCCGCCGCGCAAGGGGGAGAAGGAATACCGTCTGTGCGGACCGGACGAGGTCAGGGAGATATTCGGAGTCTCTCCCGAACAGATCGTCGACTATCTCACCATACTCGGTGATACATCCGACAATGTCCCGGGAATCGATGGTATAGGTGAAAAAGGTGCCGTCAAGCTGCTTCTGGAACATGGAAGCCTGGACAAGGCCTATGAGGATATCGCAAGCCTGCCCAAGGGGACGGCCGCTAAACTCGAGGCCGCAAGGGACCACATAGAACTGTCCAGGACACTGGTGACGCTCAAGGACGATGTGTTCGACGACAGTGAGATAGATTTCGATTCCTTCAGCACGGGTTCGATAGACTGGAAGGAAGGCTCCAGGCTCTTCCGCTCCATGGGTTCCGAGTCGCTCGCCAAGGCGTCCGACAGACTGGTGCCTGCAGACAGGTTCGAGCTGGAGCCCGATATGCCGGAATCCGGAAATGCACCGGAACCGGAGGAGCGTGGTACAACCGTCCGCACCGAAAGCATGGATGCCGCAAGGCTCGGTGAGATGCTCGGCAGTCTTCCGGACGGGGCCGGACTTGCCCTTTCAATGGATCCGGACAGGCCTTCTGTCCTTTCCCTGACAGCGGACGGCAGTCTGTGCATCGAGGTGGACCTGGGGGACGATGCCGTGAAGGATGTCCTCAAGTCCGGGCTCGGACGTTTCAGGATCATCGGTCAGGACCTCAAGACGCTTATGAAGGATCTTCACAGGCTGGGGATCGGACCGGTACACCCGTATGCCGACACCATGATAGCAAGCTGGATGCTCAACTCGGCCCTGACGAGGTTCGACAGGGAGGACTGCTGCCGCAGCATGGAGAACATGGAGGATCTGGAGGCGAAGCTTGCCGCAAGCGGTCTCTCGGATCTTTTCCACGGCATGGAGATGCCCCTGATGGAGGTCCTGTGCGACATGGAGCTCAACGGCATCATCCTGGATGTCGGAAGGCTCGAATCGTTCGGGAAGGACCTGGAGCAGGAGATCTCAAAGGTCCAGCAGGACATATACACGCTGTGCGGCAAGGAGTTCAACCTCAATTCGACCAAACAGCTCCAGGAAGTGCTTTTCGTGGACAGGAACCTGCCTACCGGCAAGAAGACCAAGTCCGGTTTCTCGACCGACTCTGATGTGCTTGAGGAACTCACGTTCCTTACACAGGATCCGGTTCCGGCAATGATCCTTCGTTACAGGGCTGCAAGCAAGCTCCTGAGCACCTACGTCCAGGCCCTGCCGGTACTGATCGGCAGTGAGGACGGAAGGCTCCATACGACATTCATCCAGACCGGTACCTCAACCGGAAGGCTCTCGAGCAAGAACCCCAACCTGCAGAACATACCGATCAGGACGGAAGAGGGAAGACGCATAAGGGATGCCTTCGTTCCGGCCTCCGGATGCAGGCTGATGTCGGCCGACTACTCCCAGATCGAGCTGGTGGTCCTGTCCCATGTGACGGGTGACGACAACCTTCGCAACGCCTTCATCAACGGAAGCGATGTCCACAGGGAGACCGCCGCAAGGATCTACGGGGTTTTCCCCGAGATGGTGACCCCGGAGCAGCGCCGTACGGCCAAGACGATCAATTTCGGAATCCTGTACGGGATGTCGGCCTTCAGGCTGTCCAACGACACCAAGATGCCGATCAAGGACGCGAAGAAGTTCATCGAGACGTATTTCGAGCAGTATCCGCTGGTGAACGCATTCATCGAGGAGACGAGGAAGAAGGCACAGGAGGACGGGTTCGTCAGGACCGCCATGGGCCATATCCGCTACATCCCCGAGATACACAGCTCGAACAAGACCGTTAGGGCCGCCGCCGAGCGCATGGCCGTGAACACGGTCATCCAGGGGACGGCCGCCGAGATAATGAAGAAGGCCATGCTCTCCATCGCCTCGCGGATGAAAGAGGAGGGCCTGAAGTCCCGGATACTGCTCCAGGTGCACGATGAGCTGATATTCGAGGTGCCGGAGGATGAGATCCCTGTCATGGAGGGTCTTGTCAGGGACTGCATGGAGAACGCGTACAGCCTGAGCGTGCCGCTCAGGGTCGAGATAGAGACCGGCAGGAGCTGGGGAGAGATGCACTGATGGTCATAGGGCTTACGGGCAAGAGCTGCAGCGGGAAGAACGAGGCGGGGAACATACTGGCACAGGCAGGCCTGGAGGTCTGGGACCTGGACAGGATCGCCCACCGCGGCCTTGAGGAGAACCGGGAGGCCGTGGAAGCCGTTTTCGGACCCGACATCTCGAGACCCGCGATCGGCAGGATCGTCTTCCGCGACCCGGAGAAGCGCAGGCAGCTGGAAGGAATCCTTTATCCATGGCTGGGAAAGAAGATATCGGCATGGAAGGATGAGAATCCGGACGGGGTGCTGGTCATCAACGGAGCACTCCTCCACAGGGCCGGTTTCCACCTCCTGTGCGACTGCATCATCTACGTCGATGCCCCGTTCAATGTCCGTCTGGAGCGTGCGCTTCAGCGTGACGGTGTGACGGAGGAGCAGTTCCGTCTGCGGGAGGACTCCCAGGACGATGTCGATTTCAGGGTCGTGGACTACAAGGTGCCTGTCCATGTCATCCTCAACGTGGACCTGAATCTTGACGAACTTCGTCGACAAGTATTGAATATATGTGATAAAATTGGTGTGCTGACAGTGCCCGTGCAGGCATGAACGGCCGAGAGGTATTTACAGTGAAGAAGAACAATCTAATTTTGCTGACAGTACTTATCATGCTGGTCATCTATTGCGGAGTGGTCATTTTCGTGACCAAGCCCAGTGACTTTGCATATGAGGCGATATTCAAGGATGTGGACTCGACCGTAAAGGTCCCCGCCTCCGAGACGCCTGCTGTCGACATGGCCGAACTCAAAGCCGAGATGGAGGCCATAGCCTCCAGGTATGCCGAAAAGGCTGTTGACGAGGCAGTCGACAAAGCTGTGGGCCAGGCTGTTGAACAGGCAGTCAGCCAGGCTGTGGACCAGGCTGTCGGACAGGCCGTGGACCAGGCGGGCAGGAACACCGATGCCGCCATCAGGGAAGCGATCGGAAAGATCAATATCGACACGGAATCTGGATCGGTCGACGTAGCCGCCATCGTCAGGACCGCCGTCAATGACGCGGTTGCAGAAGCCAGGGAAGGAATCATCAGGGACGCCGTCGAGACGGCGACATCGAGCATCCTTTCCGGAAAGGACGAGTTCGTGAATGAAGTCGCCGGCAAGGTCAATGCGGATCTCCAGTCACGCAGGGACGCCGTCGTGAAGGAGATCACCGACCAGGTCACTGCCAATGTCCTCCTGCATGAGGATGAGGTCGTCCAGTCGGCTGCAGACAAGGTCCGCGCGGATATCCTCTCCCGTGAGGATGAGGTCATTAAGACCGTCACCGACAACGTCAGCGCCAATGTCCTTGCACATGAGGATGAGGTCATCAATGCCGTTTCGGAGAATGTCGGTGCCAAGGTCCTCTCCCGTGAGGATGCTGTCGTACAGGCTGTCACAGAAAACGTCCTTGCACGCGAGGATGAACTTGTCGAGCGTGTGACACAGGCTGTCATGGAAAAGCTCAAGTCCAATCTCATGACGGCACTGCAGCAGGGTACGGCCGCTGCGGAGAAACCCGCGGAGACAACCGCTGAGACAACTGCTGAGACATCTGCCGAGGAACCCGTCGAAGAGGATTATGAAACAATCAGAAAGAGGATTAGGAAGCAGGAGATAGAGAATCTTCTCAATCAGCTTCAGGACTGAGGATCCGTAAGGATTCTGGTCTTTCCCTCAGGGGTCCTGAATGTCCAGGACCCTTTTTCTTTGTCCCGGGACACGATGTAGCTTCCGCAGAGGGGAACCTTGCCGCCTCCGTCGGGGAGGTCCGCCGTGTACGACGGCATGGCCAGACCTGAAAGGCGCCTTCTCAGCTCCTGTTCGATTTCAAGGCCCTTCTCGAGCGGGACACGGAATGCGGCTGTGCCGCTTACCATGTCGCCCTGGAAAAGATAGTAGGGCTTGATCCTGTTGAACAGCAGGCTGTTGCACAGCTCCTCAAGGACATCGGCGTTGTCGTTGACTCCCCTGAGCAGCACGCTCTGGTTCATGGCCGGGATTCCGGCATCGACGAACAGCGATACCGCCCTTATGCTCTGGGGAGTGAGCTCCCTGGGATGGTTGAACTGGGTCATCAGGTAGAACGGGGCGGTGTCATGTTTCCTGAACATGGCCACGAGTTCTTCCGTGATCCTTTCCGGCTGGGATACCGGATAGCGTGTGCATATCCTGATGATCAGATGCGGGCTTGCTTTCCTGAATGTCCCGACCATGCTGTCGAGACGGCTGTCGGAAAGGGTGAGTGGGTCTCCTCCTGTGAGGAGCATTTCCCGTATCTGCGGGTTTTTGCGCAGATACTCCGCAGCAGAGAGGACATCGGCATCGGATGCGGGACCTGCCATGTTGCCGGTGAAGCGGCGCCTGAAGCAGTGCCTGCAGTACATCGGGCAGATGTCGGTGGCTAGGAAGGCCACTCGGTTTGCATACCTGTGCACGAGCCTTTCGCCGTGGCTGTGGTCCACTTCCTCCAGGGGATCGGATGATTCCGAGTCCTCGCTGGAGTTCTCGCGGCAGCTGGGTACCACCTGGCGCCTGAGAGGG
>Ga0310690_10010165_pt1 | contig 11722 bp, 9 predicted proteins | sample AusTroGonzalo_MG_2_FD_207661 | JGI IMG/M metagenome (GOLD analysis project Ga0310690, IMG submission 207661) | Bovine rumen microbial communities from tropical cattle in Woodstock, Queensland, Australia - Gonzalo_04 (v2) (version 2) | ecosystem: Host-associated > Mammals > Digestive system >...
ATACAATGAGAAATAAGAGATTTTTGATAGGATTAATGAGTTTAATGGGCATTATGGGATTACTGGGTAATGCTCAGGCGCAGAACGGCTTCAACATGCCCTATTCGCAATTCGGCATCGGCATCAGCGACCTGCCTTATACCATCCCTATGACCAGCCGTACGGGCGGCGTGGTCTACACCCTTTCGGGCGACAACTTCATCAATCCTTTTAACCCCGCTTCTTACGGGAGCATCGGCACGGAAAGTTTTGTGTTCGACATGGGTGCCAACATCCAGATGACACGTCTGCAAAACAACGACAAGAGCGTGAAGGATGCCGACGGCAACATCAGCCACATCACCTTCGGCCTGCCCATCACCAGCTGGTGGAAACTGGGAGGCGGACTGCTGAACTACACCTCGGTGGATTATGCTTCGACATCGCAGGGCATGTACTTGGACAGCAGCATCGTGAAGACCGTCTATGACGGCACTGGCGGCGTGAATATTGCCTTCGTGGGCAGTGCCTTCAACCTTCTGGGCGAAGACAAGGAGGAACGTCGTCTACAGCTGGGATTCAACGTCAATTACCACACCGGCCGCGTACAGCACGCTATCACCTATTCCTTTGTAAGTATCGACTCGACACACTACAAGCCCTCACGACGCTACAAGGAGACCAAGGTAGGCAATGTGACCTTCGACCTCGGCCTCCAGTACTGGGAACCGCTGGGCGAAAACTACACCCTCGGCGTAGGCCTCGTCTACAAGCCCTATCGCAAGATGAACGTCACCGACATTGCCCTCATCTATACTTTCTACCCCAGCGACCAATCGATAGCCGACACGATTTTCCCCGCCTCAGGCGAGTCGCCGGAGTTCACAAGCATCCTTGAGCAAGACCACACCTTCGGCATCGGCCTGAGCTTCGAGCGCAACGACAGTTGGCGTGTGTCCGCCGACGCCACCTTCGCGGGTTGGGCCGGTATGAAATACACCGAGGGTGTGAACCCTCCCATCATGGGAGAGAGCGCGATAACCTACGGACCCTACAGCCGCTACGTATTGGGATTCGAGAAGATTGGCGTGATGGATGCTTCCACCTACTGGGGCCGTATCAGTTGGAGCGTAGGCTTCAACACCGACCAAGGACTTATGCGTCTGATGATTGGCGGAGAAGAGCAGGTGATTGACGCCTGGGGTTTCGGTCTCGGGGCCACGCTGCCCATGCGCAAGGGACGCTCGCTACTGACCCTCAGCGTAGGCTACCGCAGCTTGGGAAACAAAGACCTCCTGCAGCGCAACAGTCTCACCATCGGCATCTCGGTGAGCACCTGTGAACGCTGGTTTGTGAAGAGGAGGTATAACTAGGTGGTCCTGGGAAGTCCTAGGTTTTCCTAGGGTAGTTTACAAGAAAAAAATATTAAACGATACTAAATAGCAAAACAGAGAACAAAAACAATAAAAAATAGAATCACAATGAAAACGATCAAAACACTGACGATTGGACTCTTCATGGCAGCCATGGGCTCCACCGCAATGGCTCAGTACCCCGACTGGGGATGCTCCGAAGAGGTGCAGCAGCAGATGCTCGAACCCGTGTCCCTCTATCAGGACGCTATCGCACAATTCAAATCCACCAAAGACTCCCGCTGGCTGGAAGAAGCCTACCCCTACTGGAAACAAATTGTGGCCAACTGCCCCAAGCAGAGCAAAAACCTCTACAACAACGGCGCAAACATCATGCGCGTGATGATTGCCAAAGCAAAAGACCAAGCCGAGCGCGACGCTTATGTCGATGAGCTGATGCACATGTACGACGTACGTATTGCCACCTACGGCGAGGGACCCAAATGGACCGCCAAAAAGGCTATGGACCTGCAGGAAATCCTGAAAAACGACGGCCTTGAGCGCTACTACACCCTCTATGACCAAGCCGTCAAGATGGAAGGCGACCTCGAAGCCGGATACCTGGTGAAATACATGGAAGCCACCATCGACTATGTGCGCTCCGGTAAAGCCGAACCCACATTGGTGGTCGACAACTACGACATCGCCAGCGAGAAACTCGACGCCGAACTGGAGAAGAACATCGACGACAGCGTGAAAGCCGCCACCATCCGTGGCTACATCGCCGGCGTCGAAGCTGCCTTCTCGCCCTACGCCACCTGCGACCAGCTGGTGGAAATCTACGGCAAAAAGTTCGAGGCCGACCCCGAAAACATCGACCTGCTGAAGAAAATCACCGGCATCCTGAAAAAGAAACGCTGCATCGACCAGCCCCTCTTCTTCTCCGCCACCGAAAACCTCTACCGCCTCGAGCCTAATCCCGCCACCGCTATGCTGATGGGCCAGATGTGCCTCTCGAAGAAACAGTACAACGACGCCATCTCCTACCTCCGCGATGCCGCCAAAGAACTCTCCGGCAAGGATAAATACATGGCCTACCTCTACCTCGGACACTGCTACAACAGCACCAACAGTTACTCCGCAGCCCGCTCGGCCTACCTCTCCGCCGCCGAAGCCGACCGCACCAAGGGTGAGCCCTACCGCTACATCGCCCAGCTCTATGCCGCCACCGCCTCCAGCGCCTCTGAAGACAACATGAATGGCTGCAGCGCCTACTGGGCCGCCGTTGACAAACTCCAAAAATCCAAATCCATCGACCCCTCGGAAGAAAACGTACAGGCCTGCAACGCCCTCATCGGACGCTATAGCTCCCACTACCCCAAGACCGCTCAGGCCTTCATGCTTAACCTCGAGAACGGCAAGAGCTTCCGCGTCCCCGGATGGATTGGCGAATCGACAACGGTGAGAACGAGATAATGAATAAGGGAGTGAAAGGGAGTGAGAAAGAAGTGAAAAGGAGTGAAAGGACAAATGTGCTTTCACTCCTCATTATCCTACTCCTGTCTTCCTGCGGCTATGACATGAAGGATATTGAGCGCTTCGAGCGCAAAAATCCCCCCGACCAGGAAGTCACAGACGCCCACGTCTGGCGCACCGAGGAAGGGAAACCGCAACTCGAACTCGATGCCCCCACTATCGTGCAGTACCGCCAGCCCGACACACGCACCCTCTATCCAAAAGGCGTGGAGCTGCGTTTCTACGACGAGAACCGTCACCTGCAGACGCTGATACGGGCCAATAAAGCCACCTCCTACGACGACAAAAACATCCTCACTGCCACCGACAGCGTCGTCGTCATCGACTATAGCACCCACGACACCGTCTACCTGAAGGACATCACGTGGGAGTCGGACAACGACATCATCTACTCCCACAACCCCGTCCGCGCCGTCAACGGCAGCCGCGTCACCTATGGCGACGGCTTCACCAGCGACGGCAACATGACCAACCTCCGTATCACCCGCCAACGCGGAACCATAGAATTTGAAGAATAAAAGTATGCAATACACAGCCAAAGAAATAGCCAACCTCATCAAAGGCACCGTTGAGGGCGACGAAAACACCCGCGTGTGGAAACCCTGCATCATCGAAGAGGGCGAAGAGGGAGGCATCACCTTTCTGGGCAATCCCAAATACACCCACTATATCTACGAAAAGCAGGCCTCGATAGTCATTGTGCGGCGTGACTTTGTCCCCGAACAGGAGATTCGGTCCACCCTCATCCGCGTCGACAACCCCTATATGGCGGTAGCCAAGCTGCTCCACGCCTTCAACAAGCGCAGCAAACCACCCAAAGGACGCTCGTGGAGAAGCAGCGTGGGACGCGGTACGAAAATCGGCAAGGAGTGCTACCTCGGTCCCTACGCCGTCGTCGGCCGCCACTGCCGCATTGGCAACAACGTGAAAATCTATCCTAACGCCACCATCGGCAACAACGTCGTCATCGGCGACGACACCATCATCTACGCCGGTGCCAAAATCTACGAAGGTGTCGAGATCGGCCGTCGCTGCATCCTCCATGCCGGCTGTGTCGTCGGTTCCGACGGCTTCGGTTTTGCACCCGACGGCAATGGCGGTTGGAACAAGATTGACCAGATTGGCAACGTCATCCTCGAGGACGACGTGGAGGTGGGCGCCAACACTTGCATCGACCGTGCCGCCATGAAGTCCACCATCCTCCATCAGGGAGTCAAGGTCGACAACCTCTGCCAGATAGCCCACAACGTCGTCATCGGCCGCAACACCGCAATGGCTTCACAGGTAGGTATCGCCGGCAGTTGCAAGGTAGGCGAGGAATGCATCATCGCTGGTCAGGCCGGCCTCGTCGGACACATCACCGTGGGCGACCACGTGACCATCGGTGCCCAAAGCGGCGTGACCCATTCGGTTCCCGGCAACCAGACCATCTTCGGCAGTCCCGCTATGGAATCCTCCAAACGCCGCAAAGTGGAGGTGCTAGTACGTAATATCGAGAAACTGGCTCAACGCATCGAGAATCTGGAGAAGAAATGAGCGCTTGGAAAATCACCACCGTCTTCGCCAGCATCGTCGCCTGTTTGACGGTCGTCAGTATGGGATTCCCCAGTGAGGGCATCACCCTCGGCGACCATACCTATTACCTGCCCACCATCCAGGACCTCACCGAAGCCAATACCACAGGCTCCGCAAATATCGGGAACACCAAAAACATCAAGATTCCCAAGGAAATTACAGCCCTGAGCGATTCCATCAACTACCTGCAGAGCTCTTTCGACCAAAGCGACCTCCGGTTGTGGCTACCTAACGAGAGCTACCTCGACGACTTCTGGACCACAGCCGAGAATGCAGTCTCTGACAACCGCGTGGTGCGCATCCTGCACTATGGCGACTCGCAAATCGAGATGGACCGCATCAGCTACCAACTGCGTGCCTACATGCAGCAGCACTTCGGCGGCGGCGGACCGGGTATGCTGCCTTTCCGCACCATCATCGCCTCCACGTCGGTATCGCAGAGTGCCAGCGGCAACCTTACACACCTGGCCTCCTTCGGCGACAGCACAGTGGTGCGCTCACGCGGCAACTACGGCCCCATGATGCAATGCTTCCGTATGGCAGGCAACGCCTCCACCTCCATCAAAGCCTCCTCTAACTCCAAGACCGACAGCCGCCTGAAGCTCTTCTCCCGCATACGTCTGGTCTACAACAACCGCAGCGGCAACCTCAAGGCCACACTCTCGGAGAAGAAAAAACGACACAAAGAATCATTTACCTCAAAAAAGAAGGGTGTCGGCAGCATGCTGTGGACCCTCAATTCCGCTACCGCTTCCTTCAACATTAACACCACTGGGGACGCCGACCTCTACTGCGTCACTGTCGACAACGGCCCCGGAGTGGCTGTCGACAACATCCCTATGCGCGGGTGCTCCGGTTCGCAGTTCACCTCCGTCGACAAAGAACTGCTCAAACAAGCCTATGCCCAACTCGACGTAGCGATGATCATCCTCCAGTTCGGCGGAAACTCCGTACCCTACATCAAAAGCAAAAAAGCCATCTCCACCTATTGCTCCACCATGGGCAAACAAATCGACTACCTCCACCAGTGTTGCCCCCAAGCCAAGATACTCTTCGTCGGGCCCTCCGACATGAGCACCAGCGAACGTGGCAAACTGCAGACCTACCCCATGCTCCCTGCTCTTGTCGACAGCCTGCGGGTCACCGCCAACCGTCACGGAGCAGCCTTCTGGAGCATCTACCACGCCATGGGGGGCAGAAACTCCATGCTAAGCTGGAAGAAGCAAGGTCTATCTGGCAGCGACTATGTCCACTTCACCCCCAAGGGTGCCGTCATGATGGGCGAACGACTCTCCACAGCCTTCGACAACAGCTACCGCCTATACACTATGAAACGTCGACTTAAAGCCATCAAGAAATGAAAGGCAAACTCTTCCTCATACTGACCCTCATCTCCTTCTGTGCCTGCGGCCAGCCGAAGAACAACAAGGCCTATGGCCCACTGCATGTCGACGTGCCGGAATACGCATTCATCAACTACGACGGCAACAACCTCCGCTACGATACCGCCTCGCTGTCGATGAGAACCTTCTTCGACAAATGGTATCGTGTGGCCACCACGGGACAGGGAAATCTCAATATCGTCCATATCGGTGGCTCACACGTGCAGGCCGGCACCATGAGCAACACCATCCGCTGCAACCTCATGCACGCCTACCCCACCCTTGTGGGCAACCGCGGCATGATATTCCCCTACTCTGCCGCTGCCAAATGCAACAACCCGCGCGACTACCGCGTCCACTGCCTCCAGAAGGTCTCCCTCTCTCGCAACGTGCAGAAGGAGTTCCCCTACCCTCTCGGACTCTGCGGTATCAGCATCACCGCCGCCGACACCCTCACCGAGGTGGCCGTTGTGATGAACGAACCCTCCGTCGACTATGCCACTACGAAGGTCGTCGTCTTCGGACACTCCGACGAAAATGTGATACCCCTCCTAAATGTGGGATACCTCGAGGTGAGCCCCTCCTATATTGACACCGTCTCCGAACGCTATGTCTTCAATCTGGGGCTTCCCGTCGACTCCTTTGCCGTCATCCTGCCCTGTCAGGCGGGTGAAAGTTTTACACTCACAGGCATCTTCCTCGGCAACCGTCGGCCGGGCTTTTCGTTCCACTCCATCGGTGTCAACGGCGCCGCATTGCCCAGCTACCTGCGTTGCGAACACTTCACCCGCGACCTTCGCATGCTGCATCCCGACATGGTCGTTTTCGGCATCGGTATCAACGATGCTGCCGCCCCCGATTTCGACACCGTCGCTTTCCGCACCAACTACCTCAGCCTCATTGACTCCATACGCTCCGTCAACCCCGACTGTGCCTTCGTCTTCCTCACCAATAACGACAGTTTCCGCGCCATACGGCGCAAACGACGCACCCATTACGAAGTAAACCGGAACGGTCTCCTCGCCCGCGAGGTGTTCTACCGTCTCGCCACCGACTGTGGCGGTGCCGTATGGGACCAGTTCGAAGTGATGGGAGGACTAAAATCCATGGATACCTGGTACAAGGAAAGTCTGGCTCAGAAAGACCGCATCCACTTCACCACTGCCGGCTATCAACTCATCGGCAACCTCTTCTCCAACGCCCTATTCGACGCCTATAAAATGGAGGCAGCACGACAGATTACCACAAAAGCTAAGAAAAACTCCAGTAAGAAGAAATGAACGACATACTAGCATACCTTGCCAGCCTCTTCGCTTTCAACGACGACCACCCTTTGCTCTTCACCCAGATTCATTTCTGGGTCCTCTTCTTCATCATCTATGTCTTTTTCGCCGCCATCGTCTCCTATAAAAAGCACTCCTCCCCCACCTCCCGTCGTGTTATCCGCAATGGCTACCTCTTCTTTTTCAGCCTCTTCTTCTACTACAAGACTTCCGGCCTCTTTGTCCTTCTGCTCATCTTCTCCACCCTGCTGGGCTGGATGCTCGGCATCGGGATGGACCATTCCCTCTCCACCGCTCGCCGCAAACTCCTGCGCAACATCGGAGTAGTCGTCAACCTCGGCGTCCTCTGCTTCTTCAAATATGCCTACTTCTTCACCGACATATTCAACGCCACCTTCAACACCGAATACAGCATCGCCATCAAGATAATCCTTCCCGTTGGCATCTCCTTCTTCACTTTCCAGAACATCAGCTACATCGTCGATGTCTACAAACGCAAGATTCCTCACGTCTCCAACATCCTCGATTTCGGCTTCTACACCGCCTTCTTCCCCCAGCTCGTCGCCGGTCCCATCCTCCGTGCCGACCAGTTCGTCCCGCAACTCTACAAACCCTTCTTCCTCTCCCGTCGACAGTTCGGCATCGCCATCTTCTGGATTGTCAATGGTCTCATCAAGAAACTGGTCCTTGCCGACTATCTGGCCGCTTGCTTCGTCGACCGCATCTTCGAGAATCCCAACCTCTTCACGCCCTTCGAGAACTTCTCCGGCCTGATGCTCTACTCACTGCAGGTCTATGCCGACTTCTCTGGCTACACCGATATCGCCATCGGCGTGGCCATGCTGATGGGATTTTATCTGCCCGTCAACTTCAACTCACCCTACAAAGCACAGAACCCCACCGACTTCTGGCGCCGCTGGCACATGTCGCTCTCTCGCTGGCTGCGCGACTACCTCTACATCCCCCTCGGCGGCAACCGCACCTCCGGTGTTACCTCCTACTGCATCCTCTTCGCCATTCTGCTCATCGCCGCCTTCCGGCTGAAGATAACAGGCTTCACCATCGCCGTCATTGTCATCATCGCTCTCATCCTGCTCCTCTACTTCTTCCGCCCCTCGCACCGCAAGACCCTCGGCACCAACGTCAACAACATGGACACCATGCTCCTTGGCGGACTTTGGCACGGTTCCTCCTTCAACTTCATAACCTGGGGTGGACTCAACGGACTCGGCATTCTCGTCTACAAATGGTGGAAAGGCTGCCGCTGGGACCTGCGCTTCCTCGTACTTATCCTCGTCACCGCCGCCCTCGGCATCGCTAGCCACACCACAGACCTTCCTCTTCTCAACCTCCTATACTATTGCTCTTTCGCGCTCCTCGCCGGATTCTCTTTAGTCTACTTCCTCAACCGCGTCAGCAAATTCTCAAATTTCAATTATCATTTTTCCACTGGCTGGGCCGTGGCCATTACCTTCATTTTCATCTCCTTCACCCGACTCTTCTTCCGCTCCGGCTCCAACCTCGACCCCGCAGAAGCCAACGAACAAGCCTGGCAGACAGCCTCCATGATGGTCCATCAAATCGGCTCCCACTGGGAACTCTCGCAAATACCCGCCATCCTCGCCAACTACTGGAATGTCTTCCTCGTCTTCGCACTCGGCATGATTGTCCACTGGCTACCCACACGCTTTAAACGCCGCTACCGCCTCTGGTTCGCCTCCATGCCTCTCTGGCTCATCGCCACCGTATGTGTCCTCACCGCAGTGGTGCTTTACCAATTCGTTACCGCAGGTCCTCAACCCTTTATCTATTTCCAATTCTAAAGTATGAAAAAAATATTCTTTCCTCGTATAGGCGCGTTCCCATTCAATAACCTCCTCGCCGTCCTCATCAACCTCGCTATAGCGTATGTTGTCTACATGATTGCACGCATAGCCTTCGTCCTCGAGAACTGGGATCTTTTTTCCGCCGGCTGGGACACACTGTCGACTTCCGACCTGCTGTCCGGTAGCCTGCGCTTCGACACCTCCGCAATCCTCTACACCAACGCCCTCTGGATTATCCTCATGCTGCTACCCCTCCACATCAAGGAACGCCCCTGGTGGCACACTATGTGCAAGTACATTTTCATCGTCTTCAACTCCCTCGCTCTCTTCCTCAACCTCTCCGACGCCGTCTACTCCCGCTTCACAGGTCGCCGCACCACTGCCACCTTCTTCTCCGAATTCTCCAACGAAGGCAACCTTAGTGACATCCTCTTCACCGAAATTCTCAACCACTGGTACCTCCTTCTCCTCTTCCTCTTCCTTTTAGCTCTCCTCATCCTTTTCTACATCAAACCCAGGATCGTCCCCATCAACTCCCAGAATTCCCATATCTCCCATCATAAAACCAAATACTACCTTACCAACTCCCTCGCCCTCCTCATCGCCATTCCCCTCTCCATCGGCGGCATGCGGGGAGGCTTCACCACCGCCATTCGCCCCATCACCATCAGCAACGCCAACCAGTACGTCAACAGTCCTACCGAAGCAGCCATCGTACTCAACACCCCCTTCTCCCTCATCCGCACCATCGGCAAGAAACCCTTCGTCGTCCCCAGCTACATGCCCGACTCCCAAATGGATGCCCTCTATACCCCCCTTCACTCAAGCAATAACGCAATCCTGCAATCGGGCAATAAAAACGTCGTCATCCTCATCGTCGAAAGCTTCGGCCGCGAATACACGGGCTTCTTCAATCCCGGACAGCCCTCCCTCACCCCCTTCTTCGACTCCCTCGCCGCCCACTCCCTCACTTTCCAATACTCCTTTGCCAACGGCCGCAAAAGCATCGACGGCATGCCCTCCATCCTCTCCTCCATACCCATGTTCGTCGAACCCTTCATCACCACTTCCTCTTCCCTCAACGACATCAGCGGCATCGCTGGCCTCCTCGCCCCCAAAGGCTACTCTTCTGCCTTCTACCACGGTGCCGAGAATGGGTCCATGGGATTCCAGGCTTTCGCACGCACCACAGGATTCCAGCATTACCTCGGCCGCAACGAATACGGAGCCGACAGCCGCTTCGACGGCGACAACGACTTCGACGGCACCTGGGCCATCTGGGACGAGCCCTTCCTCCAATTCTTCGCCCTCTCCTTGAACGACCTCCCGGAGCCCTTCGTCTCCGCTCTCTTCACAGCCTCCTCCCACCACCCTTTCAACATTCCCGACAAATACCGCAGCCGCTTCCCCGAAGGTGACCTCCCCATCCATAAATGCATCCGCTACACCGACTACGCCCTCCAACGCTTCTTCCACACCGCCAGCCAGCAACCTTGGTACAACAACACCATCTTCGTCATCACAGCCGACCACACCAATGCCTCCTCCCACGACCAATACCGCACCTCCCTCGGGGTCTTCTCCGTACCCGTCGTCTTTTTTGACCCCTCTGGTTCCCTCCCCCGCGGCATGCAAAACACCGTCGCCCAGCAAATCGACATCCTCCCCACGCTCCTTTCTCTCCTCGGCTACGACCAACCCTACATCGCCTTCGGCAAAAACCTCCTTGCGGATGAAAACTGGGCCGTCAACTACTGCAACGACATCTACCAGTATGTCGAGGACAGCCTCCTCCTCCTCTTCGACGGACAGCAACCCGTCGCCCTCTACAACTACCTTTCCGACCCCCTCCAGAAAAACAATCTCCTTGACAATTTGGAATTCAAAAATCAGAATTCAGAATTCATAGACCACCTCACCCTTCGCCTCAAAGCCATCATCCAGTCCTACATGCAGCGCATGGTCCACAACCAACTCGTCGTCCGCCCTGAAAAAAAATAACATTATTAAAAAAAATTCGTATTTTTGCACTTTAAATCCGAACGCAAATGAGCCACAAGACTGCTATAAAACTTTATGAGATAGCTTCCTACGTCATCATCCTCGGTGCCACCGCCGTCTACTTTCTCATGACCGACAACACCCGCAAGCTCTCCCTCACCATGCTCCTCGTCGCCCTGGCCCTCTTCGCCCGCTGGATGATGGAACGCCACCGCTGCAAGGCTGCCGACGAAGAGAACGACCAACTCAAGGCCGACCTCCGCCGTCTCACACAACTCCTCGCTGAAGAAAAAAAGAAGAATAATAATCAATAATAATACATTACATTTTATGGCAACAACCACCGATATCAAGAACGGACTTTGCATCAATTTCAACAACGACATCTACACCATCGTTGAATTCCTCCATGTGAAACCCGGCAAGGGTGCCGCCTTCGTGCGTACCAAGATGCGCAACGTGAAGACCGGCCGCATGCTCGAGAACACCTTCCCCAGCGGTGCCAAAATCGACATCGTGCGCGTCGAGCGTCGCCCCTACACCTACCTCTACAAGGAGGGCGACATGCACGTCTTCATGCACACCGAGACCTACGAGCAAATCTACATCCCTGAGGCCATCATCAACGCTCCCCAGTTCCTCAAGGACGGCCAGTATGTTGAAATCACCGTCGAGGCCGACACCGAGACCCCGCTCATCTGCGAGTTGCCTCCCTTCATCGAGACCGTCGTCACCTACACCGAGCCCGGTTTCGCCGGCAACACCGCCACCAACGCCATGAAAGACGC
>Ga0310690_10010166_pt1 | contig 11722 bp, 3 predicted proteins | sample AusTroGonzalo_MG_2_FD_207661 | JGI IMG/M metagenome (GOLD analysis project Ga0310690, IMG submission 207661) | Bovine rumen microbial communities from tropical cattle in Woodstock, Queensland, Australia - Gonzalo_04 (v2) (version 2) | ecosystem: Host-associated > Mammals > Digestive system >...
TTGGCAGAGCCGGACAGGAAGGGGACGACCATGATCTCTCCCTACTATTTCGGCCCGAATGCCTTTGCTGTGCCCGATATGTTGGACGGAACAGTTCAGCACGACTTGCGCATAGAGCTTGATGGTAATCATTTTTTCGGAATGCGGGGCGACCATACAACCGACCTCACGCTCAAGGTAAACATTCCTCTTTTCACGAATAGAGTGAATCTGACAGCTTGGATGCCCATAGTGGAATGGTACAGGAATTCCGACGAGAGTTTAGCTGTCTCTCGACTCACAGAAAAGGCGCTAACAGACAAAAAGGCGCGCAAGGGATGTATCAGTGGAGATGTTTATGTAACAACAGATATACATCTTATCCGTCAGAAGCGCTATGTTCCAGATGTGGCATTGCGTGCGGCACTGAAAACGGCATCGGGGAACGACTACCAGTATGCCCGTAACTATGACAGTCCGGGATATTTCTTCGATGCTACCGTTGCCAAGTCTTTTGCATTAGGAGCGTTGAAACAGCACGACTTGCGTGTGGCTTTGAATGGAGGCTTCCTATGTTGGCAAACGGACAATGGCCGACAGAACGATGCTATCATGTTTGGTCTAATGCTGAAATGGACTTATAAGAGACTCATGTTGGAGCAGACACTGCGCGGCTACAGCGGATGGGAACACTCAACCACTCGCGACAAGGAGTTGGCACACGACAGGCCCGTGGTGCTGAAAACGCGAGCAGGCTATCGTTTGGGAAAATGGGAAGTGCTGGCAGCCTATCAGTACGGCATGCGTGATTATCCTTTTCACCAGATGCAGCTGGGTGTGGCTTACAACATCGATATACTGAAAAAGAGACAATGAAAGACAAAAATACATTATGGAAAAGAATTTCAAGAGAACTTTAGTTACATCTGCTTTGCCATATGCAAACGGTCCCGTTCATATCGGGCATTTGGCTGGTGTTTATGTTCCTGCCGACATTTATGTTCGCTATTTGCGTCTGAAGGGGAGGGATGTCCTGTTCATTGGCGGTAGCGATGAACACGGCGTGCCCGTAACCATCCGTGCTCGCAAAGAAGGTATCACGGTACAGGAGGTGGTAGACCGTTACCATTACCTGATTAAGGACAGTTTCGAGAAGTTCGGTATCTCGTTTGATGTCTATAGTCGTACCACCAGCAGGACACACCACAAGTTGGCCAGTGACTTCTTCCGCAAACTTTATGATGATGGTAAGTTTGTGGAGCAAGTTAGTGAGCAGTTCTATGATGAACAGACTGGTCATTTTCTGACCGACCGTAATATCAAGGGTGAATGTCCCCGATGCCATGCTCCTGAAGCATATGGCGACCAGTGCGAGAAGTGTGGCGCAACACTTTCGCCAGAGGAGCTTATCAACCCGTATAATGCCGAAACAGGTAATCCCCTTGTGAAGAAGGCCACCAAACATTGGTATCTGCCCCTCGATAAGGACCAGCCTTGGTTAGAGAAGTGGATATTGGAGGACCATAAGGAATGGCGCTCTAATGTGTACGGCCAGTGTAAGAGCTGGTTGGATGGTGGCTTGCGTCCCCGTGCCGTAACTCGCGACCTCGACTGGGGTATTCCCGTTCCTGTAGAGGGAGCTGAGGGTAAGGTGCTTTACGTTTGGTTTGATGCCCCCATCGGCTATATCAGTAATACCAAGGAGTTGTGCGATGCACATCCCGAACTGGGCTCTTGGGAGACATGGTGGAAGGACCCCGAAACGCGTCTGATTCATTTTATTGGAAAAGACAATATCGTCTTCCACTGTATCGTCTTCCCCGCTATGCTGAAGGCCCACGGTGACTATATCCTGCCTGACAATGTGCCCAGCAACGAATTCCTGAACCTAGAAGGTAATAAGATTTCTACCTCAAAGAACTATGCTGTTTGGTTGAACGAATATTTGGTTGACTTGCCTAACCGTCAGGACGAGCTTCGTTACGTGCTCACGGCCAATGCGCCTGAGACCAAGGATAACGACTTTACCTGGGCCGATTTCCAGGCTCGCTGTAATAATGAGTTGGTGGCTGTTTATGGTAACTTTGTAAATCGTGCCCTACAACTTACCCAGAAATATTATGAGGGTGTAGTGCCGGCATGTGGAGAGCTGAACGACTACGACCGCGAGACATTGGCAGAGTTCCAAGGTGTGAAGGAGCGCCTGGAGGCTTTACTGGAAAGTTTTAAGTTCCGCGAGGCACAAAAGGAAGCTATGAACTTGGCACGTATCGGAAACAAATACATTGCCGACTGTGAGCCTTGGAAAGTTATCAAGACCGATCCCGAGCGTGTAAAGACCATCATCAATATTTCTTTGCAGCTGACCGCCAATTTGGCTATTGCTTTTGAACCATTCCTGCCTTTCAGTAGCGAAAGGTTGAGGAAGATGATAACAATGGAAAGCTTCTCTTGGGAACAGTTGGGTAGTTTGGATTTGTTGCCAGAAGGCAAGCAGTTACCTAAGCCTGAGTTGCTCTTCACCAAGATAGAAGATGATGTGGTAGCCGCCCAGATAAAGAAGTTGGAAGATACCATCAAGGCTAACGAGGCAGCTAACTATAAGGCTGCACCCGTTAAGGATATCATCCCCTTCGAGGACTTTGAAAAGTTGGACATCCGCGTGGGACTTGTCAAGGCATGTGAGAAGATTAAGAAGAGTAAAAAGCTGCTGAAGTTCACTCTTGATGACGGCTCTGGTCAGGACCGTACCATACTTTCTGGTATTGCCCAGTGGTACGAACCCGAGCAGTTGGTAGGTAAGCGTGTGCTGTTCATTGCCAATCTGGCTCCGCGCCAGATGATGGGCGAGGAAAGTTGCGGTATGATTCTGTCTGCAGTCAACTATAATGGCGACCTCAGTGTTACTACGACAATGGAGGAAGTGAAGGGCGGAAGTCAAGTTGGATAAGTTTTTGTGCAAATTGTTGGCTGTTTCGCGAAAAAGATGTAATTTTGTCACGCAAAACAATAATTAAGGTAACAAAAAGCGTAATTGTCATGGAAAAGATTCGCGTTGCAGTAGTAGGATACGGAAACATTGGTCGCTACACCATTCAGGCTCTGCAGGCATCTCCTGATATGGAGATTGCTGGTGTTGTTCGTCGTGCAGGTGCTGAAAATAAGCCTGCAGAATTGGCGGCCTATAACGTCGTTAAGAACATCGAAGAACTGGGTAAGGTGGATGTTGCTATTCTGGCGACTCCTACACGCAGTGTAGAGGAATATGCTCTCAAGTGTTTGGCTTTGGGTATCAATACGGTTGACAGTTTTGATATTCACGGACTTATCTGTGACCTGCGTCGTAGTCTTGATGCTGCTGCAAAAAAAACTGACGCTGTAAGTATTATCAGTGCAGGGTGGGACCCAGGTTCTGACAGTATTGTCCGTACCCTTATGCAAAGCCTTGCTCCTAAGGGTATTACTTATACCAACTTCGGTCCTGGTCGAAGCATGGGACATAGCGTCTGTGTACGCAGCAAAGAAGGTGTTAAGGATGCGCTTAGCATGACTATTCCGGTAGGTGAAGGCATTCATCGTCGTATGGTTTATGTGGAGTTGGAAAAAGGTGCCAGCTTGGAGGCAGTTACTGCTGCCATCAAGGCCGATCCCTATTTTGCCAGTGATGAGACACATGTCTTCCAAGTAGAGAGTGTGGACGAACTGAACGATGTGGGACATGGGGTAAATCTCGTTCGCAAGGGTGTGAGCGGTCAGACGCACAATCAGCTCTTTGAGTTTAACATGAAGATTAACAATCCGGCTCTTACGGCTCAGGTCTTGGTAAATGCAGCCCGTGCAACGCTCAAGCAGCAACCTGGCGCTTATACTATGATAGAGATACCTGTTATAGATTATCTGCCGGGTAATCGTGAGGATATTATCCGTCATTTGGTATAATTCTATTTTATAATAAGGTTTGTATACGCGAGACTTTCTGGTTTCGCGTATATTTTTTTTACCACATAGTTCTTCTTCCTTTGCATAAAACGACCAATTTGTTATGTTTTTTCAAAAAAAGAAGGGGATTTGGGAAATTATGCAGTATATTTGCGTATTATAATAACGAAGACAAACCTTATTTTGTTTATTTTAAATCATTTGTTCAATGAGAAAAATGTTACTTAGAATGTGCATGATGGCCATCATGATGGTCGTCGGCATGTCTGCGTATGCGCTTGACAAGACCGGTGGCGTATACCAGATCGGTACAGCGGCAGATTTGGAAGATTTTGCCGCTCTTGTGAATGATGGTGAAGTCTATGCCAATGCTGTTTTGACGGCTGACATAGTCAAGGACATCGATGGTGTCATGATAGGCGGCGTGAAGGGCGACTATCAGGGAACTTTCGATGGCAAGGGACACACCATCACCATCAATCTTTTTCAGGATGCTGAGAATGGCATGGCACTTTTCCGAAATCTCGGTGTGCATGGTATTGTCCAGAACCTGAAAGTACAGGGTACTATCACCATCAGCAAGAAGTTTGCTGCTGGTATAGCTGTGTATGGTAGCGGTATCATTCGTGACTGCTATGTTGATGTCAACGTGGTTAGTGCCATGGCCGGTGATGCTACTCATGGCGGTATCGTAGCCGATGCTTTTCGTGGTACCGTTATTGAGAACTGTCTGGCCAAGTTTACCATCAACGGCGCAACCACGCAAAACTGTGGTGGTATCGTTGGTTGGTGCGAGAATCCTGTTAACATCGTGAACTGTCTGGTTATTAACGATGGAAGCAACTTCGACATTTCCAACAACGGTAGTGCCAATATTGCTCGAAACACTAGCAAAATTAATGTGCCGGATTTGACAAAGTACAACGCAGATCCTTATGCGAACCGTCCTTCTGGCGCCAACTACAACAATTATGTCACCAATAAGTGGGGTGATAACAATGCCACAACGGTTGTTGCATACAATGACCTCGCAGATGGTCGTATCTGCTATCAGTTGAACAACGACCAAAGTCGCATTGCTTGGGTTCAGGAAATTGGCGTTGATCCTTTCCCTGTTCCCGCACCATTCGGCAGCGGCAAGCAGGTTTTTGCTTCTGGTCCTACAGGCTGTAATGGCAAGTCCGATGCAGCTCTTACTTTCTCTAATAGTGGTACGGTACAGGCAACTCCGCACGAGTTTGATAAGTACGGAATGTGTCCTGTGTGCGGTTGCTTCAACTTCCACTACTTCGAGTTCGACGATGCAGAAAAGTTTGACAAGACAGATAGGGCCGCCCTCTTGAAGAGTTCTGCAGATATTGATGTTGTTGAAGGTTGGAACCGTATTGGTGACGGCTTCAAACTCAATATGAAGATGGCTAATGATATTGAGTACATTGCTGAGCCAGGACATGCTATCGTCAATACCAGCAATTGGGTGGACGGTGACTTCAACGGTGACGGTCACGAACTCACTATCGAGGTTTCCGACGTCGGTACCGATGCAGCTTGCTTTATTCCGCAACATACGGGTATTTTCGAGAACGTCATCATGCACGGCTCCATTACAACAAGTGGCCAGTATGCTGGCTCCATTTCTGCCCGTGCCCGTCAGGCTACGGTTCGTAACGTATTCTCTGATATTGAAATCAATACCACTCATGTTGGTGATAATACTACTGGTGGACTTTTCGGTATTGCATATGGAACGAAACATGTTGACAACTGTATTTATGCAGGTAACATCAATGGTATTGAAGGTACGGAGTGTATTGCCGGCTTCTGTGGTTGGTCTGATGGTACTACCTATCTTACTAACTGTGCTTTCGTTGGTACGCTAACCAATGCAGAAGGCGACTCCAAGACCATCTCCCGTCGTCCTACAGGAGTTATTTGCGAAAATGTTTACAGTGTTAACGACTATGACCTTGGTGATTCGGAGAAGTTCACACACTACGAAAATGAGGCTGGTGTAGAGAGTGGTGAGCTTGCTTATTATTTGAATGACAAAGTTCAAGGCTTAGACCGCTTCTATCAGAAGATAGGTGAGGATATGTATCCCCTGCCTATCAAGAAGGAAGGTGCCCTTGTATATGCGTCAGCAGCAAACTATCGTTGTGACGGAGTACCTCTGGGTGCAACGACATATTCTAACACGCCTTCTGAAAGCGTTATACCTCCTCACAATTATGTGGATGGTTTCTGCTCTGCCTGCGGAAACATGCAGGAGGATTTCCTGACTCCTGTTGACGGCTGGTTCGACATCAGCAATGGTGCAGAGCTTGCTTGGTGGAGCAATTATGCAGCTAAGCATCTGGATTCCAGCGCACGTCTGACTGATGATATCGATATGGATGGTTACAGCGATCGTTGGGCTGACGTAGGAACACGTTCTGCTCCTTTCTATGGCAATTTCGATGGACAATTCCATACGATTAGCAACCTTAATATATACAGACCAGGAACTGACGGTGCCGGTCTTATCGGTATCATGAACAGCCAGCCCTCAAGTGGCTTCGGTGGTCTTAGTGATAATGATGCACGTGCATCAGAAGGTGTATTTATTAAGAATGTGGTGCTTGATGAGACTTGCTCTATTTATGCTCACGGCTATGCTGCTATTGTAGGTATGACAGCCAACTGGGCAGGCCACATCACTTTTGAGGGCCTTATGATGCTTGGTGACGTTACTGTTGACGGCGGTGTCAACGGTGGTGGTATTTTGGGCTGCGTTATGAACGAAGCTTGTCGTGTTACCATCAACAACTGTGGTATGGTTGGTAACATACACGCTCTTAACAATAGCAATCTGGAGAATGGTTCATTCTCTGGTTGGATTGGCAAATATGCAGAATTGACCAACTGCTTCGCTATTGGTGAAGTGGATAACATGGATGCCAATCGCGGTTTCGCCCGTCACTATGTTGGAGACGCCGATCATAAGATTGTCATCAAGAACTGTTACGCTCTTGACGGCATCGGCATGAAGCAGATTACAGACGGTGATGCAAAGGAGGACGTATCCTTCGTAAGTGCAGAAGAACTCCAGACTGGCGCTATCACTTGGAAGGCTAACGGTTCTCAGTTCCGTACTCCTTACTGGTATCAGACAATCGGAGAGGATGAGTATCCCTTCCCGGATCCTGCACACGGAACCGTTGTATGTGTGGGTAAACAATATATGACAGCAAACGCGGAGACACTGCCAGAAGTTATCTCTGCTTTCTCAGAATTCTATTCCGATAAGATTTCCAGCGATGTGATAGCTTATACAGGAGCTATTGAAGCTATGGAAGAGGGGATAGACGTACTTGAAAAGGTAAAGGATATTCCTGGTTTGGCAGATGCTGTTGATTCTTTAAATGTATATGAAGCAGTTGTTAACGCAAGTGTCAAGGTATATCAGAAATACGTAGCTAAGTGCGAGGAAATCAAGGCTTATCTTGAGGAGCATCCTGAGATTGAAGGTTCTGCTTACGATGCTCTGGAGAATTATCTCGAAAACGATTACGAGGAGATCTGCGAAACTCATGAGCTTCCTGACTCTATGGTAGAGAAGGAGATTATTCATGTGGACGAAATGTTCACTCTTGCCATCGCAAATTATTCTCCGGGTTCTGATGTCAGCAAGTTGATTCCCAACTACGACTTTAGCAAGAAAAAGGAGAGCTGGACTAATGGCTGGTGTACGGGCTATGGTCAAGTTCAGGATGAAAAGGGCAACACTGTTCATGGTGTTGAGGGTTGGAATGTTACCGGTGATATGCACCAGGTGGTTGAGGGCATGAAGCCTGGGTACTATCTGGTAGGTGTCAATGGCGCCTTCCGTCCCAGCAACAACCGTTACAGCACTAACTATGCTGCAGGTATCTATGCTAACGGCGTATTTAACTACTTCCCCGCTGTTATCGAGGATTATGTAGCCGCTGCTGACACTGTCGATCAGGTGAACTGTAACTTGCATGGTTCCGGCGCACATGACCTTGCTATCTATGATGACGGTGTCTCTACAGACGACTCGGGCGGTGCCGAAGTTCTTGGTTATGCTGTTCATGGCGAAACGGGTATGGCTATTGCTGCTATGACAAACCGCTATCAGGCTTACACAATCGCTTATGTAGGCGAAGACGGCAAACTCACCATCGGTATTAAGAATCCAGGCACGAAGTACAGTAACGACTGGACAGGCTGGGGCGCCCTTAAGGTAATCTACTGTGGCGACGATGAAGAGAAGAGTTCAGAAGCTCTCGACCTGGTACTTGAAAATATGAGTGCCCGCGCTCAAGTAATCCTTGAGTATATGCCTGATGAATACAACCCAGCAGCTGCCCCCAACTTCCCAGAGGAACTTAGGGGAGAACTTGAAGCAGCTATCGCTCGGGTGGAGGTTGTAGAAACCGTGGCCGACAAGGCAGAACTTGCTGCAACATTCTCTGATATCTTCCAGGAAATCTATGAAGGTAAGCGGGCTTATGTGAAACTTAATAACATGGCTCACATTCTTGAGTCCCTCGAGGGTAGTAATCTTGCTTTGATTGAGAAAGACGCCACGGGTACATGGTATGGGACAGGAGAAGGTCTCTTCAGCAGTGATGAGATGGATGCTGTCTGGAATATCACTAGCAACCTTTTCGATGCATACGATGGAGGAACATACAGTACAGAACAAGCTCTGAATCCGGAAAGTCTGCAAGACCCGGTAATCGCTAAGATTGTTCCTGCTCAGGATGAGGATGGCTACTTCCTTATCTCTACTCCCGAGCAAATGGCCACTTACCGTGCTATCTGTAATGAGATTGATAAGACTGCCAAGGCTAAGATGACAGCAGATATTGATATGAAGGGTATTGCAATGGAGCCTATCGGTCACAGCGCAAACATATATGCCGGTGAATTCGACGGTCAGGGTCACAGCCTTTCCAATGTCTTTATCAGTGACGAATTTATGACTATCAAGACTAATAGCGATCCCGCAACGTTGTTCTATGAGTTGCAGAACGCAAGCGTTAAGAATTTGAAACTGAGTGGTGAGTACCACAGCGACCAGAAGTTCATGGGCGGTCTCACACGTTGGATGTCTGGTAAATCAACTGTTGATAACTGTGAAATTGCCGTTGCCATGTATTCTGCAATTGATGGTGATGGTACTCATGGTGGTGTAATGGGTATTGGTGGTAGTACAGATGCTATTGTTAAAAACACACTTGTCAACTGCCAGTTCTTTAGCGAAGAAGGTGTTACCACAACTTGCTGTGGTGGTGTTTGCGGTTGGGCTAACAGTGCGCCTCAGGTTACAAACGTCTTGGTTCTCAATCAGTATGGTGTAAGTGCTGATGGTTCTAATACAATTTCTCGTAACGGATCTACTGTAAGCAATGTCTTTGTTTCTCAGACATTCGGTGAATCCGGCGGTACGCTTGTTAGCAGCGAACAGCTGGCAAGTGGTGAAGTATGCTGGAAGTTGAACGGAAGCACAGCAGAGGATGCTCATTGGTTCCAGACCTTGGGTAAGGATGAAACACCTCATCTGTTCGGTGGTAGTTTGGTATGGAAGAATGGCGATGAATATCAGAATAGCCGTCCAAACATCCAACTCAATGCATTTGCCTCTAACTTGAGCGCTGCTACCAATGCAGAGCAGGTTGTTATTGCCTATACCCTCAATGCTGAGGCTAAGAGTGCCGCCATTAACTTCTATGTTGGCGACGAACTCAAGTACTCTCACGTTCTGAAGGGTGGTGACCTCTTGGCAGGTGGTCATGAAGTAGCTATCGACAACAGCCTGTTAGGTGTTGCCGCTGGCACAAAGATGACCTATGCTCTTGATGTTACCGCTCTAGGTGTAAACACAGTTACTAAAATTGGCGACAGCTACAAGGTATATTCTGCCTACGGTCTTGCTGTGAACAATGTTCCTGCCAGCAAGGGATTCGGTCAGATTTACGTAGCAGAGTCCCGTCCTCTGAACGATGCAAAGGGTTACATCAGTGAACAGAAGCCTGGTGCTCTGTTTGCCTTCGACGCAACCTTCAATCCCATCAATGCCGAGGACGGTACACCTGGTTTCTATGGTGGTCTTGACATTAAGGATAACAAGAACGTAATTACTATCTCTGGCGATTACCAGTTTGATCTTAAGAATGTTCGCATCAGCAAAGATGGACGTCTGTTCATTGCCCGTACCTCTGGTAATTCAACCAGCTCTGTATGGGAGGCTGATCCTGCCGACCTGAACAAGCCCTGGACTCCTATCTTTACTGGTGGTGAGCTGGATGCTTCTACAGGTATTGTAACTGTAGGTGACGAAGAGCAGAACCGTCCTGCTGTTGCTTTGGCAGTAGAGGGCGAGGGCGAGAGCCTCAAACTCACAGTTCTGGGTGCTCAGTGCTCAGATGGTGCTTACAACTACTCTGACTACAAGTGCTTCACTTACGACCTTGGTAAGGCAACCTCATGGACAGGTGTTCCAAGCAGCGTATTTGAGCCTCTCTCTGGTCAGTACACTATTGCTCCGGGGCATGTAGGTATTGTAGCTGATAACCGCGGTGGTCTGTGGTACGAGCAGTATCGTGCTAATCCAAAGGATACTGAGCCTGCAATCAAGCATTACGATGCTACAGGTAAGGAGGACTACAGTGATGTTTCAACTGCAACATACGGTGAAGCTATTGCAATCAGTGATGACGGTTCTACTCTGGCTATTCCTATGGGCAATGGCAAGGTTGTTATCTACGAGACCAACTATGTGCCTATGGCCAATGGTAAGATATTCTTGGAGGCTAAGTATAACTTCAATGTTACTGAGACTCAGATTACCGGTATGGCATTTGACTATGCTAATAACCTGTACATCACCTCAAGTGCTAGCAAGACCTTGAGTCGCTACGCTATCCCCAGCTGGACTGATAACAAGACCGTAACTCCTGCTCCCGAAGGCTTCACTGTGGGTGCAGAGAGCGGTGATCCTGATGCTATCAAGAGCGTGAACGGCAACACCACCAACGGTGCTATCTACAACATCGCTGGCCAGCGCGTAAGCAAGGCTCAGAAGGGTATCTTCATCCAAGATGGACGTAAGGTGTCTGTTAAGTAAGTAATCTTTTCTCTATATTCAAAAAGAGGGGGAGCCATGTGCCTCCCCTTTTTTTATGCGTTTTGTTTGTGGGTAACAAAAAAAACACTATATTTGCATCGTAAAGATGATACTTCGAAAACATGTTAGAGACACTTAAAGAAAAAGTATTCCGGGCTAACCTGGATTTAGTGAAACATAACCTTGTGATTTTCACATGGGGAAATGTATCCGGCATCGATCGTGAGCAAGGATTAGTAGTTATAAAACCATCAGGGGTAAGTTATGACAATATGAAAGTCGAGGATATGGTCGTTGTGGACCTTGCATCGGGTAAGGTCGTAGAAGGCGACTTGAACCCATCGTCGGATACACCCACACACCTTGTATTATATAGGGCTTTCCCTGAGATTGGAGGTGTTGTTCATACTCATAGCACATACGCTACGGCTTGGGCACAGGCAGGAAGGGACATTCCCAATATCGGTACAACCCATGCAGATTACTTCCACGATAACATTCCCTGCACCCGTAATATGAAAAAATCCGAGGTGTTTGGTGAATACGAGAAGGAGACGGGCAATGTTATTGTTGAGCGCTTCAAGGGAATGAATCCCAACGACACCCCTGCTGTGCTGGTACGCAATCATGGCCCCTTTACATGGGGAACAGATGCAGACAATGCCGTGCACA
>Ga0310690_10010168_pt1 | contig 11721 bp, 11 predicted proteins | sample AusTroGonzalo_MG_2_FD_207661 | JGI IMG/M metagenome (GOLD analysis project Ga0310690, IMG submission 207661) | Bovine rumen microbial communities from tropical cattle in Woodstock, Queensland, Australia - Gonzalo_04 (v2) (version 2) | ecosystem: Host-associated > Mammals > Digestive system >...
CCAGGTCCACATACAGCTCATATCCCAGCAACGGCAGATCAATCAATATGGGTTCACTGGCCCGTGCCCTGAAAACCGTCGTTATCTCATCTGATTCTACGGCTCCTTTATCATCTATCTCTACAGGTCGTGAAGACTCAGATATATCAATCGAGATGACATTTTCATTCTTTATGACCGCATTCCGTCCCCAGTAGTCATCACCCAGAAACATACGCTTAAAATAGTTCAGGTCTCTTTTCTTGACCTTGCCCGATATCACCACCTCCGGCAGTTCGTCATTAGTCTCAAGAGCAACTGTCATTTTATTCGGAACCCGATCCAGGGCACGGACGTGTGGCTTATATCCCACAAAACTGAATACAACAGTAGTCGGAAACGACACATCTTTCAGCTCAAAACGGCCGTCTTTATCGGTAGTGGTTCCTTTGGTTGTACCATTAATATAAACCGTAGCTGATGGTAGCGGCTCCTGCGTGAGGCTGTCAAGAACAATGCCTGTAACGGTACCCTGCCCAAACATAAATGCGGGCATAAGGGATAAGAAAGCAAACAAAAGTACACTTCGCATCATAAGCAGGGTTATTGGTCTATATATAGGCTGCAATAACACGCCAAAAGTAAATCTGAAAATGCAAAAAAGTGGCCCAAAAGGGACAGTCCCTTTTGGGCCATCTTTTTGGTCACGGGCAGACCGGGCGGATGGTTTGCCCGTTATGGCGGCTGAATGGAGCTACCGATACATCATCGTCTATGTTTTCCAGATCAGCATCTACAAAATAGATGCACCACGCCATCAATGTATTATCCGTATCCAAAGAACTTGACCAATACATACCGTCAGAATTCAAACCGTTGAGGCTTTTGCCCCCACGTATTCCGGTAGCAGGCAGGAATATGGAACGGTCAGTATAACCTGAAATCTTACTTGTTATACGGTATCCATATATACCGTTTTCTTTAGTCCAGGTCCAGGTGCATTGATTGAACAACTCCTCTATCTCTGACTTGGTGGGCATACGCCAAGTGCCGCCCCACTGCACATTGGCTGCGTCATCACCTGGAACAAGTTTTGTCATCTTATCCGTAAGCCCTTCATTTCCGGAATTGCTGTCATTACAGTATTTGGTCAAAGTGGAGTTCGTCTCTTTACTCCACTTGTAGGTGCTCCACCAATAACCACCTGACATATCAGATTTCCAGTGCGTTTGCGGTTCTTCCTGCGCATAACCGGATTCATAGTGTGGAACCGTTTCACCCCAGGCAAAATAATCACCATACTCCTGGGGAGTGGAAGCACCTATGTTACATGTGGCCCACATTACGCTCAGACCCAAATTGACATATTCATGCCCCATATTAGATGGATTTTGACGCGGGAGCGCATTCTGGGCGTTCTGATCAGGACCATCCGTTATTTTTCCGGATTCCGGATCATATTTCAACTTAATATCAAAGTAGGTCTTGGATATAGGCATATCTACTGTGAGATATCCTTTATAACTGACTGTAATCCTGTTATCAGGATTAACCAGCTTGAAAGAAAAAGCCCCATTATTGTCAGTGACAGATTGTGACATTACACGACCTTTGTCATTCTTTTCCATTACAATGACAGACATAAGAGGTCCTTCATTGTCCGATACTACTCCAGAGATGATATCACCGGCTTTGGGCTTACTCTGGGCAAACGCTGAAATTACTGTTGCCTGAAATAACAGGCACAATGTGATACAAACTATATTCTTTTTCATAAGCAATTATTGGGGGTTGGGTTGTATGGCAAATATAAGGGATTATTTATTAGTGTGTTATAAAAGATGGAAAAATATGATAGGTTCGCTTACGCGCATCCAGGCCCTTTCGGGACGGATTCGCTTACGCGCATCCGCATGCCCCTGCGGGGGGCTAACTGGGCAAAGCAAATTACATCCGGACTGCGCCCGGATGAGTTTTGTGTTCAGACGGGCCTAATGCAAGCAAGCTTGCCTTATTCCCGTCTGAACACAAAACGACCACCCTGACAGGTGGTCATTTTCTTTGTGTTTCGTCGCGGATTCGAACCGCGGACCTCTTGCGTGTGAAGCAAGCGCTCTGAACCGGCTGAGCTAACGAAACTTGTCTGTATAAACGCGGGGCAAAGATACTCCTTTTTTACATTATCTGTCCAAAGGAGTGTTTTTTTAATTAGGCGTAACACCAACTGATATTTACCAATACTCTATCTCACGCACAAGAACCTCTACCGGAAAACCGTTACGATTGAATGTACGTGCCTCACGCCAATTACCCTTTTCATCAAAATCAGAGTATTTAGTATAGATTATCTCCTCCTTCTCCTCATCTGATGTTTTAACACGTTTCTCTATTAGATTATGATCATCATCATAAACATTCAACTGTAAAGCTTCAAAACCGGTCTGAGGTTGAACCTCCTTGATTTTTACGGGATAACCATTACGGTCTGTCCTTATTACACTGATGGTTACAGTATTTCCGTCCTCAATGACTACAGACTTGTGCCTACGTCCAAAAGAACTCTTCTTTACAACCATTCTTACCGATTTACCAAGCACCTCCTTCTTATATTCCAACGTATGTTTAGTGTGTGATAACAGATTAAGACGGGCTATAACCCTTTTTCCTGATTTCTGGGTGCTGCGTATGCACACTCCATTTTCAAACAGACTCTCAGCTTCGCCAAGAACTCTACCGGCGCTATCCATCTGTGCAGAACAAATCTCATTTCCGTTGATATCATAAGCAGACGCTTCAATAGACATCACATCTGTACTCTTCTTTCCTGTATGCCACATTTCAGGCTCTTTGTGAATCACAGTTAACTTCTGGACACGTCCCTTCATACCGCCAAACGGCATATCCTGATAACCGCTGCCACAAGATGACATTACAATAGCCATAACTAATACAGCCAGAATGACACAATATCTGATAATTGGTCCTGATTTCATATTTATATAATATTCTGTTTCTTCATTTCACTCACCGTCAGCTCCAGTTCATCATACCACTCCTGTCCGAAACGGCGAATGAGAGGTTCCTTCAGGCACTTATATACAGGAATATGTTCTCTGTGCCCTTTGATGACAGCAGCCTGGCACACATCCCAACGGTTGTAGTTCAACCCCCAATAGGGGCCCAGTTTCTTGACACGGATGGGATACAGATGGCATGAAACGGGTTTCATGAAACTTACCTTTCCCTCACGGTATGCCTTTTCAATGGCACAATAGCAGCATCCGTTCTCATCATAGCAGGTAAAGACGCAGTCCTTACCATTCACAATCTGAGTAACCAGCTCTCCCTCCGGATCCGGATAAGCTATGCCCTTCTCCTCTATTGCCTTAAGGGCATCGGCCGATAACATATCCTTTATCTGAGGCAGCAGTTCCTCTATTCGGGCTATCTCCTCGGGCGTGACTGGAGCACCGGCATCACCCTCCACGCAGCATGCACCGTGACACTTTTTAAGGTCACAGCAGAACTCCTTGGTGATGACATCAAGTGATACTATTGTGTCTTGAATCTGAACCACACTGCAAAATTAGTGAAATAATTGCTACCTTAGCCCACAAATCAGTTATAGTATGTGGTCAACAACACTCTTAGTAATAGCTATCATTTTAGCCGTCATCGGTATAATAGGCAGCATCGTACCCGGACTCCCCGGCCCGCCGTTAAGCTGGATAGGACTGCTTATGGCATTCCTGGGCCGACGTATTGCTGACAACGGCGATGAAATAACCACGAACTGCCTGTTGATATGGCTTGCCGTGACCATTATCGTATCAATCCTTGATTATACCATACCTGCCAAGGTAACAAAAATGGCCGGAGGCTCAAAGGCGGGAAGCCGCGGGGCACTGATAGGTATGGTTATCGGCATTTTCCTTACACCCATAGGCATGATACCGTGCAGTCTGGCCGGTGCATTCATTGCAGAGATGTTCCAGGAGGACAAATCCGCCGCCGACGCACTCAAATCAGCATTTGGAACGTTTTTGGGCTTTCTGATAGGTACAGGTATGAAACTCGTCACATCTGTGGCAATGGCATATTATATCGTTTTCTGATAACTAAAATTCTTCATATTTTCAGACATTTGTTTCATTATTGTTTTAACTTTGCGCGGTTTGCAAAGTATTATTTACAGAACATTACTTCTTAATTACACAATAATATGAAAAAGAACATTCTTCTCGTAGCGGCTGTTATGATGTCGCTCACAGGTTTCGCCCAGTTCCCGGGCGGTGGTTTTGGTGGTGGTATGCCTCAGGGCGGATTCGGCGGCGGTATGCCAATGGGCGGCGGCGGATTCGGCGGTTTCGGCGGATTCGGCGGTCCTCAGGGTGGTGCCCAGGTTGAGACCTCAGAGAAATTTACAGATATCAACTATGCAGATGACGGTCAGGTTTATCACAATCTTGACATCTACCTGCCCAAGGAGGTTAAGGATAAATATCCCGTAGTAGTACACATCTACGGCAGCGCATGGCAGAGCAATAACGGTAAGGGTGGTGCTGATTTAGGTACCATCGGTGCAGCTCTGCTCAATGCCGGTTATGCAGTGGTTTGCCCTAACCACCGTTCAATTGCCGATGCCAAGTGGCCCGCACAGGTTAACGATATCAAGGCCGTTATCCGCTTTATCCGCGCTAATGCCGATAAGTACAAGTTCGATACCTCATTCATCGCAACATCAGGTTTCTCATCAGGTGGTCACCTGAGTGCAGTTACCGCTCTTTCTAACAACGTAAAGATTGGTAAGTACGGCACAGCTGAGTATGACATCGAGGGTAACGTAGGTCCCAACACCAAGGAGTCAAGCTATGTAAACGCTTTCTGCGACTGGTCAGGTCCCACAGAGCTCCTGCAGATGGAGTGCGGTAACGCAATGGTATTCGGCGGAAAGGGTAACACCCCTGAGGAGCAGCTCATCGGCGCACCCAAGGAGGGCAACGAGGATAAGTTCATGCTTCTGAGCGCAACCGGTTTCCTGGATAAGAATGATGTTGCAGGTTACATGTTCCACGGCGATGCTGACTTTGTAGTTGCATCATGCGTTAGCCAGTATCTGTATGACAAGATGCAGGAGGCAGGCGTAGAGAGCTACATAGTACGTGTACCCGAGGGCAGCCATGGTGGAGGTGCCATGTACACTGAGGAGAACCTCAAGAAGATGGTTGACTTCCTGAACGCCCAGCGCGCCAAGGCTTCTAAGAAATAATCAAGTCAAGCAAAAAAGAAAGGGTGGCTCTGTGAGTCACCCTTTTTTTTGATACCATAGTACCGCTTCCCTGTGTCCCAGTGAGCGGAACATAAAGCATATGGGGGTATAGGACTCTCGCACCCACGCGAGACCAGTGGGAGGGGCCCGCGACAGGTTGTAGCTATTTTGGAACTGGGAGCTTGCTCACAGTTTTGAAATAGATACAAGATGTTGTGGGAGGGCATTGTCCTATACCCCCATATGCTTTATGTTCCCCTTAAAGAAGCGCTGAGGCTAAAGATTCCAGTGCAGGAATATCAGACTGTTTCATACGGCTCTTGATGGTAACCATCGGCTCAACTATCTCGATGCCGTTCATGGCGGACAACATCTCTTTCATTACGCGGCCGGCAGAGGGAGCCCACGAGCCGTTCTCCACGATTGCGACCTTGCGGTTGCAGTAGCTTTTGATTTGCAGGCGGTGCAGGAAATCATACATGGGAGTGAACAGTCCGGCATCATAAGACGATGCGCAGCAAACCATAACAGAATGACGGAAAGCATCCTCAACGTTCTCTGCAATGTCTGAGCGGCAGATGTCACTTACAACAACGCGCTCAACACCCTTGGAGCGCAGGATCTCCGCCAGTTTCTCGGCAGCCACCATAGTGCCGCCATGGATAGAGGCACAGGCGATGAACACTCCCTCAGTCTCAACCGCATAGTTGCTCCAAGTTGTATAAAGGTTGATATAATCAGACAGGTTATCCTCAAGTATAGGACCATGCAGAGGGCGGATAGTCTTAACCGCAAGCCCGGCAACCTTACCCAGAAGAGTGCGTACAGGAGCACCGTACTTGCCTACAATATTGAAGTAGTAGCGGCGACCTTCACAACTCCAGTCATCATCATCGCGGCCATAGAAGCCGCACTTGGACAGAGCACCGAACTTACCGAATGCATCGGCACTGTAAAGAGCGCCATCGGCCTCATCAAACGACACCATAACCTCCGGCCAGTGAACCATGGGGGCACCGATGAACTTAAGGCTGTGACTGCCCAGTTCCAGAACAGAGCCCTCCTTGACGGCAAGGGTACGCCCCTCAATCTGAATGCCCTCAAAGAACTGTTCCAGCATCTGGATAGCCTTTGCGCTGGCCACAAGGGTAAGAGCGGGGAACTCAGCAAGAGCCCACGCTATAAGAGCCGAATGGTCTGGCTCCATATGATGAACAATAAGATAGTCAGGCTGACGGCCGGCAAGAGCCTCACGGAGATTGGCCTTCCACTCATCGGCCTTGCGGGCATCGGCCGTATCAAGTATGGCAACCTTGTCATCAAGTATCACGTATGAGTTATACGCCATACCTTCAGGAACAATATACTGACTCTCAAAGAGGTCCAAATCCAGGTCATCAACTCCGATGTACCTAACCTTATCGCTTAAATTCTTTATCATAGTCCATATTTTTAGCAGACACAAACTTACAAAAATCTGCCGATTTTATGTATGTTTGCAAAGAAGTATTAACCTAAACAATTAAGATTATGAGTAAGTACGTATGCGATATGTGCGGTTGGGAGTATGATCCCGAAGCAGGTTATCCTGAGGGCGGAATAGCACCGGGCACCCCTTGGGAAGAGGTACCTGAAGATTTTGTATGCCCCATGTGCGGCGTAGGCAAGGAAGATTTCTCAGCTGAGTGATTTCTTTCCGGAGCTTACTCCTGCAACAAACTTTATAAGCAGGGATCCTAAAATGCCGGCAGCCAGAGAGCCCATCAGAATGGCTATCTTGCCGGCATTTCTCATTTCCTCAACCTGAGCAACGTCCTGGAAAGAGAGAGTGTCAACGAATATAGACATCGTGAATCCGATACCACCCAGACAAGCTACCGCAAAGAACATGGCCCATCCCGCTTTCTCAGGCATCTCACACAGCCTGGTCTTGATGGCCGCGAAGCTAAAGAGAGTAATGCCTATCGGCTTGCCTAAAACAAGACCCAGGAATATGCCAAGCCCTACTCCGCCTGTTACTCCGGCCGTATTGAAGATGTTGAAATATGTAAGGTCAGGTATCTCCACACCGGCATTGGCCAGTGCGAATATCGGCATGATGACATAGTTGACCCAGGGTGAAAGAGCATGCTCCACACGGTAACTCATATTAAGTGAACCGTATGCAGTCTTGTGAATGCGACGCAGAAGATGACGCTGCGGACCGTTGGGAAACATGGTCTCATCATCAATCTGGTCAAACGACAGCAGCTTCTGTGAGAAGAACTTGATCTTATGCAGTACGTATGAACGCTCATAACGGGCCTTGGATGGAATGATGAATGCCATTACCACACCCGACATAGTGGCATGGATGCCAGAATAGTAGAACAGGACCCATACAATAGTAGCCAGCAGCAGATATATCCACACATGCTTCTGTCCAAAGTACTTGAACAGCCATGCTACAAATATCACCACGACTGATAATCCAAGCAGAAGCAGGTTAATGTGACCGCCATAGAAGAATGCCACCACAAGTATGGCAATAAGGTCATCGGCTATGGCAAGAGCCGTAAGGAATACCTTGAGAGAAACCGGAACCCTGTCACCCAAAACAGAGAGTATGCACACTGCAAACGCAATATCAGTTGCTGTAGGAATACCCCAGCCCGATGCCGCTATGGTGCCACGGTTTACCAATGTATAGAACAATGCCGGCATTATGACGCCGCCGAATGCCGCAATAACCGGAAGCAGAGCTTTCTTGACCGATGAAAGTTCACCATGGGCAACCTCGCGCTTTATCTCCAGACCTACGGTAAAGAAGAAAACCACCATCAGCACATCGTTGATGATCTTCTCTATGGTCATTCCATGAGGGAAAAGCCAGTCAACACGGCCGTCCGGGCTCTGGAAATGAATCTGTACGCTGGTCTCAAGGAAAGCGTGATAATAGAAACGTGTGGCAGGCAGATTTGCCAGCAGCATTGCCACAATAACACAGAACAGCAGGATTACACCCTGAAACCAAGGCTGACGTGACAGGCTGTCACGCTTACGGTTGAACTGGAGCATGCTCTTGTTCCAGGTATATATAGGAATAAGTTTCATCTATTAAACAAAAAACACAACCGGCGGCCATATCTCAGGCCGTCGGCAATTATATAATAATCTGATGGTTATTTTACAAGCACTTTACCGTTCATCTCAGCCGGTATGGGCAGACCCATGATGGTGAGAATTGAAGGAGCCACATCGGCCAGGATACCTGACTCAACCTTGGCATCCTTGCGCGGGGTAACGTAGATTACCGGAACAGGATTCAGTGAGTGGGCGGTATTGGGTGTGCCGTCAGGATTGAGGGCGTTGTCAGCATTACCGTGGTCAGCAATGATGATAGCCTCATAGTTATGGGCCTTGGCAGCCTCGATAACATCATGAACGCAGGCATCAACAGCAACGACAGCCTTCTCTATTGCCTCATATACACCGGTATGACCAACCATATCGCCGTTGGCAAAATTTACGACGATGAAATCATACTTGTCTGTGCCGATAGCCTCAACCAGCTTGTCACGGACTATGTAAGCGCTCATCTCAGGCTGCAGGTCATATGTAGCAACCTTGGGTGAGGGAACCAGGATGCGGTCCTCGCCGTCAAACGGAAGCTCGCGGCCGCCGTTCAGGAAGAATGTAACGTGAGCGTACTTCTCAGTCTCAGCAATGTGCAGCTGCTTGAGGCCCTGAGCAGAGAGATACTCACCAAGGGTATTGTTCACGTTCTCCTTGTCAAACAGGATGTGTACACCGGTAAATGAAGCATCGTACGGAGTGAGGCAGTAGTACTGCAGACCGGGGATGGTGTGCATACCCTCAGCGTCCATATCCTTCTGGGTCAGAACGATAGTGAGCTCCTTGGCGCGGTCATTACGGAAGTTGAAGAAGATGATGGCATCACCCTCCTCAATGCGGCTGTCATAAGCCTCATTTACAATAGGCTTCATGAACTCATCAGTAACGCCCTCAGCGTATGACTCCTCTACAGCCTTTACCATATCGGATGCCTTACGGCCCTCACCGCCTACCAGCTGATCATATGCTATCTTTACACGCTCCCAACGCTTGTCACGGTCCATTGCATAATAACGGCCTATTATGGTGGCAACCTTGTCACCACGCTTTACAAGCTGGTCAATGAAACCCTTGCCGCTCTTGGGGTCGGTGTCACGACCGTCCATGAAGCAGTGTACGTATGTCTTGTCAATACCGTACTCGCGGGCAATATCGGTCAGGCAGAACAGATGCTCCAGTGAACTGTGAACACCGCCGTCTGATACCAGACCCATCAGGTGCAGCTTCTTGCCGTTCTCCTTAGCGTAGGTGTAAGCCGATACAATCTCCTTGTTCTGGCGGATGCTGCCGTCAGCAATGGCACGGTTTACCTTGACCAGATCCTGATATACAACACGACCTGCACCGATGTTAAGGTGACCAACCTCAGAGTTACCCATCTGACCATCGGGCAGACCGACATTCTCACCTGATGCCAGCAGTTGTGCATTAGGATAATTGGCGTTCAGATAATCCATGTAAGGAGTAGGAGTGTTGTAAATCACGTCGGCCTTGGAACGGTTACCTATGCCCCAACCGTCAAGAATCATAAGGAGTGCTTTCTGTTTCATATATATAGTGTTTTTTATACCCTCTTTTTTTCCGGCTGCGAAGGTACACATTTTTGGCGCTTTAGCTGTCAGGTTTCTGTTTAAAATGTGCAAAAATCAGAGGGTGACCAAGTCATATGGCCACCCTCCTGAATATAAAGATCACTTTTTTTACTCAAACAGTTTTTATCCAACCCTGAATCCTCCTCTTCCATCCAGTTCATCACCTTTGAGCAACTCAACCACGGGGGCAAACGAATTCTTGAAATTAGCTCCTATAGCTTTAACCATAGCTTTCATGGCCTCAAAAGCTCTATCGCCGCCCAAATAATCCTTCAACGGAACCGTAATCTTCCAAGCTTTGGTATCTCTTGCATCATATGTATCAACCAAAACCCTTATGCCTGAATAATTAAGATTATTCTTTATTACTTTCATTACATCCTTATTTATTCCCGTTTCCATTATTTTTTCTAATTGAACTTGCATAATCGAATCAGGAATATATGACTCAGGATCATATACAAACTTTATTTTTGCCTGAGGCTCTTCAAAATCCTTAAAATATACTTCACCTTTGATATCTCTATTAAGCATATCAATTATTGCATTCATTTGTTCAACAGTTCTTCCGCCACCCAATGCTACAGAAAGGAATGTCCAGAAACTTGACTCTGCAAAAATATTTAAGACGCTTGCATTTATTTTAATCTGATCACCCAATAAACACTTTACTTCAACTCCATCAAAGTTTTCTATTTGCGAAGCCCATGACAAGATACTGATAAAAGAAGGATCTGCCCAATTCAAATCTTTATCAATCTTTACTTTCATGTTTGCATCAGCTTGCAATACCGGGACACCATCAATTTGGGCTCCTACCGACGCATTAAGCAGTTTAATGTCTTCGTTATAATTAACATTGGCTGACAGAGAATATTTATCAAGTGTGACTCCGGCATCAAGAGACAGCCTGCTTCCATCTATATACAATTCATCCAATTTTATTTTTTTGCCTGAAAAAGATATGCTGTCTAAATCAATGCCTAAATTAAATCCACTGCCCTTCATCCTGACTTTGATATCAGTATCATATCCAACGTTGGCAGAAGCAACGGTCTTCTCATCAAAAGCTATTGAGAATCGCAACATATCCGGAAGAGTGAAAACAGAAGGATTAGAACCGATTTTGTCCTTATCTTTTACGATAAGTCTGCTCTCCTCATCATTTTTTGCTTGAAGAAATAATGATATCTTATGACCATCAGAAGTATAGAGATTGAACTTGAAATCATCTGCCCTATGGTTTACATTAAAAATTACAGGTAACCTCACAGTTTCTGTTGATCCAGTCAGGGTATCCGTGACAATCACAGTATCCTTAAAAGCCACATCGGCTTCAAAATATAATGAATCGAAATCAAAAATAACGGAATCTGATCCCAAAACACCTAATAAGACATCAACCTTTTGAGCCAGGATACTATCTTGAGAACCTAGCATACCAAGTGCGGTCTGCCATTCAAAATCATATCCAAGTTCTGAGACAACCAAATTGACTACCTGAGCAAGATTGTTAAAATCAACAGATTGGGCTAAACCCTGAACTGTCTGTGTAACAATAGCCTGTTGACGCGGCAAAGGGAGAATCTTTGATGCATCATCAACAAAAGCAGTATCCGGTTTTTCCACTCTGCCCTTTTCATCAAAAAGGTCATTCTTTTCCTTATCACATGAAATAAAAGTGCATGCACCGATAAACAGTACGATAAAACAACTTAATAGTCTTTTCATAAACACATGTTTTATTAATTTGGTTAATGCAAAAAT
>Ga0310690_10010170_pt1 | contig 11721 bp, 6 predicted proteins | sample AusTroGonzalo_MG_2_FD_207661 | JGI IMG/M metagenome (GOLD analysis project Ga0310690, IMG submission 207661) | Bovine rumen microbial communities from tropical cattle in Woodstock, Queensland, Australia - Gonzalo_04 (v2) (version 2) | ecosystem: Host-associated > Mammals > Digestive system >...
GCCTGCCACTCAGCCCACCAGCGTGCTTTTGCAATCCCTTCTAGCCCTTCTGGTGATCCAACAGGGGCAGAATCACAGTACAGACTTTTTTCATTGTCGTTCAGAAGAGCCAGTATCTCGAAGAAATGATCATGTTTATCCCAGTGAACAATCTCGTGGGCAATGGTATCTGCGCGGCTTCCGTATCCATTAATAAAGTAATAGTCCCTACTGATCAACATTGTCCCGGGGGAGATGGTTTTGTGTACTGGAACACGTTTAGGGAACCGTTTACCAGGAAGCAAGACAAACTCATCATAGTCTTCTTCCTTTTCCCGGAAATACATCCGTCCCATTTCTCCCTGAGGCAAGTCAGCTTCATACCATTTAAGGTCCAACTCTTTGAGGATCTTCTTTAGCGGGGAATCCCAACCGTTGTATACTTCTGACCCACAATAGAACTGTGTGAAGTCATCCGCGATATCTTCAAGTTGATCAGAACTGATATATGGGATCAGATACGCATCAAGCGCATTCTCCGGGTCAAATCTTCCATTATAGTACTCGTCCACATTGACGATCTCTACATTGTGGAGGCCTTCTTTAAGTACAGCTTTCAGACAAACCGTAAACCAGCGTGTCTTCCGGCCTGCTTCGTAATATGACGTACCCAGCCCTTTTGAAACAATATCAGCCTTAACGTGTGCGTCTATCTCGATTCGTGGCCCAACATCACTCCGGCAGCTAAGACTCATAACTTGCAGGTTTTCTATTCTCTGATCGAGCAATGAAAACGCAAATGCATGAAAGCCTTGTCCGTCGTGATGCTCTGCCACAAAACGTTCGATCCCGTTCTGAAGGAGATCCTTATGATTTATCTCGATATATTCTTTGAAGCTTTTATATGCCACTCAGCATTTACCTCCGCAAGAATGATCCCTTCAGCCATCAATAATACTGCTCGATGTAGCTGTACGCTTTATCAAAGACTTCCTTGTCCTTGATCTTATACTTTACCCAGACAATGCTACGCAGGGCTTTCTTCACTTCCTGTTTGCCGCCAGTAGTATTCTGCCAACCATCGAAGCGGACAAGCTTCACGATTTCATCGATGTCAGCGACAATCCGCTCCACAATGATCGGAGTGTTCTGATTCTTCACACCGTTGAACAGTTCTGTCAGGGCAGCCTTGCCTTTATCGATTTCTTCTTCCGGCACGACTTCCTTTTCAGCCTGAGCAGCTTCGCGGGCCAGTTCCAATAGCATTTTCAGGAATTCAATGCTGTTAATGAGACCTTGTTCATGCTGTTCACGCAGCCGCTCAAGCTTGTCCCCGAGTCGCATCCACTTTGGGTCGTCTGAATGCTTATGAATCCTGGCAACGAGATCAATTTCGACCTTCTTTGCAGCGTTCTTCGCGCCTTTGTGTTTTTCGATAAAGGCATCTATGAGTTCAGCATCCAAGGACAAGATTTCTTCGTCTTCGTGTACTTCACCGACATCCATATTGGCGTTAACGATTTCCATTGTCTTGGGGCCAAGTGCAGCCCAGATCAGGCCACCGCCACCATTGGTTGGCTTCACAGATTCATAGACCTTGGTCAGCCATATATAATCAGGTTGTATTGCAGACAGTATTGGATCGGGAGAAATGGCGTTCCACGCGCGGTTCAGCACCTGATAATCAGCCGCAAACTTGTCCTTCTCCTTATTAGTGGGTAGGCATTCCTGTGCGGCCATAAGGCCCTCCCAGCCATCAACCGTGCGGTCAACGCCCATGAAGTAACTGAGGCATTTCCGGAGCAGCGCCGGGATCTGCTTTTTCACTTCTTCAATGTTGGTGATAACCTTCTTCATGCTGCCTTCGTCGAAGTCCAGCGCCTTGGCCACATTATCGAAGATGCCAATATAGTCCACGATCAGGCCGTTGGTTTTTCCTTCATCGTAGGTGCGGTTGGTGCGGCAGATTGCCTGCAGTAGGGTGTGATCCTTCATCGGCTTGTCCAGGTACATAACCTGAAGGATTGGTGCGTCAAAACCAGTCAGGAGCTTTGACGTCACGATAACGATTTCCAGAGGATCGTTAGGGTCGCGAAACCGGTCAAGCACTTTTGCTTCTTCATCCTTGGACCTGCGGTAAGCTTTGTATTCATCGGCCTTATCATCGTTTGTATCCATCACGATGGTAGAACACTTTTCACCCAACAGCTTATCCAGTTCCTTCTTATACTTGATGCAGCAGGGACGATCGTATACAACCACCTGCGCCTTATAGCCATTGGGACGAATCTTTTCTGTGAAGTGCTTTGCGATGTGAGCACAGACTTTGTGGATGCGGGCATCATTGTACATGATAGCCTGCATGTTTACCCGTTTTGAAAGCTCTGCCTTTTCAGCATCAGACAGGCCCTCAGTCAATACATCGAACTCACGATCCATCGTATCACGATCAACACGGAGATCTACCGGAACCGGTTCAAAGTTCAGGGGTAAGGTGGCGTGGTCGCGGATGGAATCAGAAAAAGAATACTTGCTCATGTACCCGCTGCGGTCTTCTGTCGCACCGAAGGTAGCAAAGGTGTTCTTATCGAGACGATTGATAGGAGTACCGGTCATACCGAAGAAGAATGCATTCGGCAGTGCAGTCCTCATTTTGATTCCCAGATCACCTTCCTGAGTGCGGTGGCATTCATCGACCATGACAATGATATTGTCACGCGGACTAAGCTCGCCAGTAACTTCCTGAAACCGGAAGATAGTGGTGATGATTATTTTGCGGATGTCCTGCCGGAGCATGGTCATCAGCTGATCACGGGTCGATGCGGATTCAAGGTTCCCAACATCGGAAGAATGAAACTGCGCAGTGATCTGAGATTCAAGATCCAGACGGTCGTCGACAATGATAACGGTGGGATTCTTCAGATCCGGGAGCATGCGGAGCTTCACTGCAGCAAACTCCATCAGGTAGGATTTGCCTGAGCCCTGGAAGTGCCAGATAAGGCCTTTCTTCGGATAACCGACGCGAACACGATCGATGATCATGTTGGCACCTTCGTACTGCTGGTACCGGGCAATGACCTTGTACTTACGGAACTTGCTGTCTGTAGAGAACAAGGTAAAGAACTGGAAGAGATCCATCACCTTATATTTCGTGATCATATCGAGCACGCTGGTCTGTACAGCCGCCAAGGACCCGTCTGATTTATCATCGGTAGTATGCCACGGACCATACTTCGCTGCAGGCATGCATACGGAACCGTACCGATAGCACTTGCCTTCGGTGGCAAAATTGAAAACGTTGGACACAAACATCTGCGGGATGCTCTGTTCGTATTTGTTAATGTCCTGAGCTCCGTCCAGCCAAGTGATGGAGGCGCGTACCGGTGTCTTCAGTTCACCAATGACGAACGGGAAGCCATTAACCAAGAGCACAATATCCAGTCGCTTGCCGCCTTCCTTCTTCGGGTACACCCACTGATTGGTGACGACATACTGGTTTTTATCCAGTTTGCCGTTGATCTCAGTGCCAAACAGATCGATGGAGACCTGCTTGCCGTCCTCACCGAAGGGATAGGTGTTCTTCTCAAACACCAACTGCTTGAATGTTTCGTTCTGGGTAACGAGGTTTTGTGCATTGGTTGAAAGAAATAGGGTACGCAACTTATAGATGACCTCGTCTGCTCTGGATTCGTCTGCTGCGATCTCCGGATTCAGACGAATCAATGCATCCCGGACCAAAGACTCCACCATGACATCGCTTTCGTCTCTATCCAGTTCCTCTGCGGGAATGTAATCCCAACCGTTTTTCTTGAGCGTTGAAATGATCATCTGCTCAGTGGTGTTGTCTTCGTTAAAAACAGCCATTGTCAAGCCTCCTTTATTCAGGTCAAATTGTCTTGGATGATATGCGTATAAAGTGAAGTCATCTCTGTCAATGCCTTACCCAGTTCCAACTTTGATTTGTCGCTTTGTTCAACAAAGTTTTCAAATGTCCTTTGTGCATCAATCGGAGGTAAAGCAAAACGGATTGAAGATATTATGCCTTGATTGATCTTATATGTTCCGTTTGTTGTCCGCGCCGCTGATTCAATTTGTTCGCGAACCGAATCTTGTTTCCATACATAATATAAGAATGACTTCAACATTCTTTCCTGATCAAACTGTGCAGCGATAATTGTATCCGGAAAAACAAGTTCTGGGATATCTTCCTTGGCAAATACCCCTCTTCCAACCAGTGCTTTGTTTCCATTGCCGCGACACATATAGAATTCATCTGCTTTGATTCGCTTCTCTGGTGGCGGACATTCGTCAAAAGAGCCTTCTTTCCATGCGGATGGATCAAAATCTCCCTGGGTTATAGCGGACAGCGTTAATACTTTCGCACTATACATACCTTTGGAAGAAGGAGATAAGCCATTGCGCATATTGTACAATACTGTCCCGGCTTCCACAGAATCATACTGACCGTTTTCAAACATCTCCACAAATTGTGATTTTATCAATTCATCAATGCTAGAGATAAGGTTATTGTAGGCATTCTTTGTATCATTCATGCTCCACAAGAGGTCGACTAACTCATCCTGTTTCGCAATATCAGGCAGATTAAATTCATAGTCCGCAAGGTCCTTGAATAACACGTAGGGATTCGTTGATCCCTTAGATTTTTTGATAGACCATTCCGTAAAATTCTCTGTATACATGATGAAGGGAATAAGCCGTTGGCGTAGAACATTCTCGTCCTTCGTCTCGAGCACAAAAGTTGTGTTGGCGGTTACCCCATTGAAATCGGCGACAGCGATCTTGCGCAAGTAGGTTCTGCGAGAACCATAGAGTACCTGTCCTTTTTTGAACTCCCTAATAAAAGCAGGGCCGACATCATCAGTGGCGAAGCGCCCTTTTCTTCGAATTGTCAGGTCATCAGTATCCATGTGATCACCTGCGACATAGAACTCATATGGATTGTTCTTCTGGTCAATTTTGCCCTTATACTCTTTGACCACATCACCAAATCTTACTTTAGCCATTGTTCTCACCGCCTTCGATCATTCTGGTCAGGACATCACATTCGCCCCGTGCCGTGGCAGATGCCTCCGTCCATTCCTGATAGCACGTCTGCGCATCCCGATCATCTCTATTCTTCATTCCCAGATCAACAGGGATGTAGAGCGTGAGATTCAACGAAAAATCGTTATTTTCAATATCGCGGATGGAGACCTTCTTGGCTATTTTTCCATCGGACTGGAACTCTTCATAGGCATCGGCTATTTTTTTGATATGCCGGTCTTCCAGATAGCTCTGTGCGTTCTTTCGCGTAACTTCGTTGATGGCGTTGATGAGCAAGACCTGTCCTTTCCGATTATCAGCTTTCTTGGTCCGACAGATCACGATGCACGCCTCCATTGAGGCATTGTAAAATAGATTCGGCCCAAGTCCAATAACACACTCCAGTAAGTCGGATCGGATGAGCTTTTCCCGCATTTCTTTTTCTTCATCGCGGAACAGAATACCGTGAGGAAAGAGGATTGCACAACGTCCGGTTTTTTGCCGCATACTCACCAGAATGTGCTGAAAAAACGCATAGTCCGCTCGTCCTTGTGGAGGAACGCCGAGAAAGTTCCGTCCATATTTGTCAGCAGAAAACGCATCTCGGTTCCACTGACTGATCGAATACGGGGGATTCGCTACGACAATATCGAACTGCTGCAGCTTTCCTTGCTCAATGAACGCTGGAGCGGTCAGGGTGTCGCCATTGGCTATTTGGAAATCTTCCACGCCGTGAAGGAACAAGTTCATTCGGCCGATAGCACAAGTCAGCGCGTTAACCTCCTGACCATAAAGAGAAACGTTACGCCACTCCTTTCCATTATCCCGGAGGTGAGTGATGGAGGATATAAGCATTCCGGCGCTGCCGCAGGTTGGATCATAGATGGATTCACCAGGCTGCGGTTTCAGAAGCTCAGTCATAAGGTGGACCACGGTCCTATTGGTATAGAACTCCTGCGCGGTATGGCCACTGTCGTCCGCAAACTTCTTAATGAGGTATTCATATCCTTGGCCCAATTCGTCTTCCGGGCAGTTTTCGAGGGAGAGGGTTTTGGAGCTGAAGTGTTCAAGCAGGTCTTTGAGCAAACGATCCGGTAGACGGTTCTTGTTGGTCCAAGTTCCGTCACCAAAAATTCCTGTCAGCTTTTCGCTATTAGCCTTTTCAATCGCCCTGAAAGCGGTCTGAATTGCCTTACCTACGTTCGTCGATGCATTCCGGACATCGTCCCAATGAGCGCCGTCTGGAATGGTGAAACTGTGCGTTTCCTCCCAATCTGCTGCTTCCGGGCCGTTTTCTCTAACGGCTTTCTCGGTTTCTTCCTCATACACGTCATTTAATCGCTTGAAGAACAGGAGAGGAAAAATATACTGTTTGTATGCTCCGGCATCAATGTTGTTCCTCAGCAGGACAGCAGATCCCCAGAGGTAGGATTCTAGTTCGCTCTGTGTAATCTTACTCATGAACGTATCCTCCTTCAATCAGTAGCCGCTGCATCTTATCCTCAGCCTTGTGTAAAGCTTCCAGTGAATCATAGTAGTTTTTGCGCACAATCTCAGGCGGAACCGCCTTTTGCTTTTTCTTCTCAATGTATTTGTTTACGTTCAGGTCAAAGCCGTTATCTTCGATGTCCTTTATGGTAACAATCTTGCAGCGTTCGATAACATCCTCATAGTCCGTGTAAAGCTTCGTAATGGTTGTAACATTATCAGGTGAAAGGACATTCTGTGCTCGCATGGCGACATAGATCTCCGATGCATCAATGAGGCAAATGTGTCCCTTATGTGTACGAGGCTTCTTGTTGTTCAAAAACAGGATGCATGCCAAAACCCCTGTGCTGTAGAAAACTCCTCTGGCCAGAGTGATGACCGCTTCGAGCTTGTCAGACCGCACCAGTTGCTCACGGATTGCTCCCTCCTTACCAGTGTGAAATAGGACGCCTTGTGGAAGAACTACAGCACAACGACCATTTTGAGAATCCATTGACTTAATCATGTGCTGCAACCATGCAAAATCCGCGCTGGCATCGGTCGGGCAACCCCAGAGGTTACGACCATACTGGTCTGTTTCAAACTTGTCCGATCCCCACTTCTCCATCCCAAAAGGAGGATTGGCAAGAACGCAGTCAAAGGTTCTTAGCCTACCTTTGTCCAAGAACAGAGGCTTTCGTAGTGTATCACCCTGTTTAATTTGAATATCTTTTGCGCCATGCAGATATAGGTTCATTCGAGCAATAGCTGAGGTGGAAAGATTATTTTCCTGTCCGAATATTCTGCCGTAGGCAAGGCGATCGTTGTGCATATGATGGATAGCTTCGATCAGCATACCTCCGGTTCCACAAGCAGGATCATATACAGTTTCCCCAGGTTGTGGGTCAAGCAGGTCTACCATGAGCTTGACGATGGGGCGAGGCGTATAGAATTCACCGGCGTTTTTCTTCGACAAGTCAGCAAACTTTTTAATCAGGTACTCATAGCTATCGCCCATGATGTCAGCAGAGTAGTTTCTGTTGCCGACGCTGATAAGAGACATGTGTTCGATTAGGTTTTTTAGTCGTCCGTCAGACAACTTGTTCTTGTCTGTCCATGTTGCGTCATCAAAGGCGCTGAATACGCCTGATAGGGTGTCAGGGTTAGCCTTCTCAATTCCGGTCATTGCCTTCACGATGGCTTTCCCGACATTCTCACTAACGCCATGCACGTCCTCCCAATGGCAGCCCTCCGGAATAATGAAGGAGTGCATATCCTCTGCCTCAGCATATTCCACGTCACCACCGGAGAACTCCAAAGCGTCTGCATATTCCTCATCGTACACATCTGAGATACGTTTAAAGAAAAGAATTGGTGTCACATAGCTCTTATACTCATCCTGATTGATCGGTCCCCGGAGAATATTACAGGCTGCAAACAGATGATTGAAAAGCTGTTTACTGGTGGTTTCCTCCGCAGAAGGCTCTGCTTCCTCCACATCATCGTCAGCAGCTTGAGCTGCGTCTTCTATGATGGTCCCGCGATCAGCACCACTTACTTTTCGCTCGACACTACGCTCCACTGGCACACTGATGTTTCCATACTTCTTCTCCATGATCGGCTGATACTTATTTTCAAAATTCACCAGGATCTGCAATAAGTCCTTATCCAAGAATGTCAGCGCGTGCTTCCGCAGGTCAGACGGGATGCCATAATAGGCTTCCGCGATACCGCCACAGATCGCAGCAATAGTATCGCTGTCACCACCGATGGAGATGGCGTTACGAATCGCATCTTCAAAGTCTGTGGATTCGAAGAAGGCTTCAAAAGCCTGCGGGACAGAACCTTGGCAAGAGACGTCAAACTTATATGTCGGACGGATCTCGTCCAACGTAAAGCCCAGCGGATAATAATCCCTCGTGATGACGTCGTGGATTTCCAGCATGCTGCTGCCCTTGCGGGCCATAAAAATTGCAATAGCAACAGCCTCAGCAGCTTTAAGCCCCTCCGGATGGTTATGAGTGACTTCGGTAACCTTCCGGGCGATCAGCTTGGCTTCCTCTATACTGGCAGCGGCAAACCCTGCCGGGCTGACGCGCATGGCAGCGCCGTTCCCAAAGCTGTTGTAGGGCTGAGGATTGCTGGAGAACAGCCACTGATAGAAATGCCCTCCGAATCCACAGTCAGGATATTTGCGGCCCAATGCCTGCATACACTTCACAGCATTTCCAGACAAATCGCTGTAGTCCGGTTTGCTGTCCAGGATGGCGCAGGCTAGTGCAAGGGTCATGACGCTGTCATCTGTCGGCGAGCACTTGTAGGTAAGGAGGTCAAACTCCTTGCTTTTGTGATTAGCCCATTCGAAACGGGAACCCGCAATGTCCCCAATGATCGCTCCTAACATAATTTGTATCCTCCTTACGCTGTAGCCTGCTGCTGATCGAAGAGTTCACTCAGCTTGCGTGGTGTATACTGACGTTCTTTCATCTTTTCCATCACTTCAAGGCTCTGCTGAACCTTGATTCCAAAAGCCCCGTCGAGGAAGGTGGACCGCATAAGCGCGGTTTTATCCATCTCATCCTTGATCTCCCTGCGCTTACGCCTGCGCTCTTGCAGCATTCTGGACGCTTTCAGCATTTCGCTATCGCTCAGGTCAGAGAACTCCAGGTAATGCATGATGTCGCAGATTTCCTTGTCTACATCGGAGAGCATTAGATTCAGGTTGTTCTGGTACTCGCTTATGTGATCGCTCATGTAGCAGAGGTTGGTGAGCATAGATTCCCAGTTGTTGTGCAAGCTGTCAAACATAGTCGGAGTTGCGAACGACTCCAGTTCAGGAGCAGAGTATGCCTCGGCGGTTTCCTTTACGACGCTTGTTTCCTCAACAGACGGCATTACAGCTTCGACGATGCTGTAAAACCAGGATTTTCTTCCGGTGCCCACACGCTCATTAGCCTCGCGGATCGTAAAGAGCGTTGCTTCGGAACTGTCCTTGGCTATCGAAATACTGCCTCTGTCGTTCAGCCTGTAGTAATGGCCAGCGGTGTCAACGATGTGGTATCTCTTCCCAGTATCCATTAGGCGCTCCTCCTTATCAGAACTTCTGCAGCTTCGTAACAACTTCCGACCATCTTTTTTCGGCATCCGATATCGTCGTTTTGTAGCGTTCGTATTCTTCAAGATATTCCTTCGCCACGGCTTCTTGCTTTTCTATAACGGGGAGGGGGATCTCCAGTACATTCAGGTCTCTGTAGCTGATGTTCATGATAACCATCCCTTGCTGAGCCCCACTGATGATTTTGTTCCCAATCGGGCTGTCCAGGAAGACTTTGAGGTAGGTGCTGTTCAGCATCTTCGGATTCGGCCTTATAACGATCAGGTTGGCTGAAGCAATGCATGGGTAGCTTTGTGTATGGAATACCGCTGTTCTGATCGCAGTGCCTCTGGCGGGAAGAAGGACGTCTCCTTCCTGTAGTATATAATTGGAAACTTTGCGTTCTTCCTCTTGTAAATGATCAAGCCCGGAATAATCAATCTCATAGTCGCCGATATTGGAAATATTGACCACTCCGATGTTTCCCGCAGGATCCTTTTTTGTCACAGCCTTTCCACGGAACACCTCAGCAACATTTCCGATCGCCTCTTTTCGGATGCCGGAATTTTGGAAGTTCAGGTAATCTTCGTCCTGCTGGGCAAAAATCCGGTCAATACTCCAATCACCCTGGTCGACCAATTCGGACAGCATCACGAAGGTATCATCAACAATCTCGAGTGTCACGACTGCATCTCGCCGGTTCTTTCTCTCACCAGCCGAATACCTGCGAACAATAATATCGTTATCATCATCCGGCCTGCTGTTTTCAATATCCAGCAGGTACACCTTGATGCCGCAGTACTCGATTGTGCCTTCAGGAAGCTCAGCAAGTTCCCTGATCACGTAGCTGGTCTGAATGAACTGACGGAGATCAGCGACTTTTCCAGAGGCAAAGGTGATCCTGCCAGGAAGAGTGATCACGAGCCGCCCGCCATCATTCAGATGAAGGGAGAGGTTTTCCAACGCAACCATATCAAATTCGCGGCACATGAAGTTCTGATTTTCGACGAGCATTCTGCCCCCGAAAGCGGGAGAGGCGATGATCAGATCAAACCGCTTGCTAAGGAATTCATATTCGTAGATACTGGTCTGGATGACTTCAACGTTGTCATAACCGAGGAATACGTTCTCCAAAGCCTTGGCGTATGAAACGTTCTGTGTTGTAAGCACAAAGTTGGTGGCAGCGTGGTCATCGATCATAGCTTTAAGGTTAGGGCAAAACTTCTCTGCTTCTGCAATTAGCACAGTGTCGGGGTTTGTGTCAAACCGTTCAGAGAAAACATCGACGAGGGCCTTCGGGAGCAGCGGCATCCTGTTGGCAGCTGCAACCTGGGCGATGGCCCCTTCCCAGTCCAGTGTCTGCAGAGACTCGATCTCCCTGTAAACAAGGAAGAACCGTTCTTTGTCGCCGAACGGATTTCTGACCCCGATTCGATCTGCCGTCTCCAGCAGGGCAGAATAAACCTCGTCGGCGGTTTCGGCCTTTGTTCCATGAAAGCCTTTTTTCACTTCACTAATAAGCACAGTGGCTGTGATGTAGTCTTCAGGGGCAACCACTGTCCTCATTGCGTTCCAGTAGGCGTAAGTCTGCATTTCGAGTTCTTTGCTCATGGTTCTTAACCTCCGAGTCCGAGTGTGTTTCCAGGGTACGTACATAAGATATCACGGATCATTTTCGTTGTCAATAGCTAAAATCATATTTTGGTATGCAAATACTAAATTTATTTTTTACAGTGCGCGATGTAAAAATGGGCAAATAAAAAAGGCACCGAGGAGCAAATCCCCAGTGCCATTTCTCGTGTACCCCTGGCAACTCCGCCAACGTGAACTTTCGTGTACCCTTACGCCTCCGGAGCCCTTTATTTTCAACGCTCACAGGTCGTGTACCCCTGTTCGTGTACGGTACACGACGAAGGGTACACGAAAAATCCGTGTACCCCTGCGTGTACCCCTCCGTGTACCCCGGGCCGGGAAAGGGTACACGCCTGAAAAGCCCGATTTTCAAAGGCTTCCGGCATCGTGTACCGTTGGTTTGCGGTTTGAAGAACCTACCAGTCCGGGAGAGCACATCGTTCACATCGATGGGGTCGTTGGTTCGAGTCCAACTGTCACCACCAGAGCGGAAGCCGTTGAAATTC